>WNFB01003368.1_pt1 | contig 14084 bp, 9 predicted proteins | sample 5400501 | NCBI WGS metagenome assembly WNFB01 (sample SAMN13153341, study PRJNA577476) | soil metagenome | isolation source: 200 cm saprolite under Douglas fir tree site 2 hole 1 | place: USA:California | collected 2015-04-18
CCTGCTCGCGGTGCTGCACTCGACCGCCAACCATCCGCCCGAGCTGTACCTGCAGCCTGCGCGGGCCGGCGCCGCGATGCGCCAGGTGACGGAGAGCACGACGCCCCAATGGCGCGGCTTCGCCTGGAGCAAGCCGGAGATCGTGATGGTGCCGGCGCGCGACGGCGTGCAGGTGCCGGCACGCCTCTACCGGCCGAGCGGCAAGGCAAACCGCGCCGCGGTGATCTTCGTGCACGGCGCGGGCTACCTCCAGAACGTCCACAAGTGGTGGTCCTTCTATTACCGCGAGTACATGTTCCACCATCTGCTCGCGTCCCAGGGCTACACCGTGCTCGACCTCGACTACCGCGGCAGCGCGGGGCACGGACGCGCCTGGCGCACGGCGATCTACCGCCACATGGGCGGCGCGGACCTCGACGATCAGGTGGACGGCGCTCGCTGGCTGGTGCGGCAGATGGGGATCGACTCGACGCGCATCGGGATCTACGGGGGCAGCTTCGGTGGGTTCATCACGCTGATGGCGATGTTCACGCGGCCCGGCGTCTTCGCCGCCGGCGCGGCGCTTCGCCCCGTGACCGATTGGGCCCACTACAACCATCCCTACACCGCGCGCATCCTCAACGAGCCGCAGACGGATAGCGTCGCGTACAAACAGTCCTCGCCCATCTATTTCGCGGAAGGGTTGAAGGGCCGGCTCCTCATCTGCCACGGCATGGTGGACGACAACGTGCACTTCCAGGACACCGCGCGCCTCGTCCAGCGGCTGATCGAGCTGGGCAAGGAGGGCTGGGAGGTGGCCATGTATCCGGTCGAGCCGCACGGCTTCCGGCGGGCCGACAGCTGGACGGACGAGTACCGGCGCATTCTGAAGCTGTTCCGGGAGACGATCGGGAAGCCCTGAAAACGGGACGGCCTTCCGGCTTGCACCACTCGGGCCCGCGGCTATCTTGACTCGCCGAGTCGCGAATCCCCACCACCCGGAGGTCCTCGATGGCGCTGTTCTCCGATGCAGGCGTGGAGTTGTTGCTCCGCTGGCTGCACTTCCTGGCGGGTATCACGTGGATCGGGCTGCTGTACTACTTCAACTTCGTGCAGGGGCCCTTCTTCGCGGAGGCGGACGGGGCCACGAAGAGCGCCGCCACGCAGAAGCTCGTGCCGCGCGCGCTGTGGTGGTTCCGGTGGGGGGCGATGTTCACCTTCCTCTCCGGTGCGGCGATCATCACGAAGCGGGTGCTCCAGGCGCCGCCTGGCACCTCCGTCATGACGAGCCCCTGGGGCGAGGCCATCTTCACGGGCGCCCTGTTCGGGACGCTGATGTTCTTGAACGTCTGGGCCGTGATCTGGCCGAAGCAGCAGGTCGTGATCGCCTCGGCCGTGGCGGCGGCGGGGGGCGGCCAGGCCAACCCGGCGGCTGCCGCGGCGGGGCGGCGGGCGTTCCTGGCGTCGCGCACCAACGTCGTGTTCTCCGTGCCGATGCTCTTCTTCATGGGGGCGGCCACGCACCTGCCGCCGAGCCAGGTCACGCATCCCAACAGCTACTGGGTGGGCCTGCTCGTCGTGGCGGGCCTGGTCGAGCTGAACGCGCTCAAGGCGACCAGCGGTCTCACGACGAAGCCGATCGAGAAAATCTCCGGCGTGATCACGACGGGGTTCGTCGTCTGGGCCATCGTGTACGGACTGGTGCGTTTCTGGTTGGTGGGCTAACCGCCCGGCGTAGCGCTCGCTCGTAAACGCAGCAGCGCCCTGGCCCGGAAGGGAGTGACGGGTCTCACGGTCCAGGGCGCCCGGCGAGCGCACCGTGCCTATCTTAGGGCATGGCTTCGGTCATCCTCCGCAATCTCACGAAGAGCTTCGACGGGGCGGCCCGGCCCGCCCTCCGGGAGCTCTCCCTGGAGGCTCGGGACGGGGAGTTCCTCGTGCTGCTCGGGCCGTCGGGCTGCGGCAAGACGACGGCACTGCGCTGCATCGCCGGGCTCGACGAAGCGACCGAGGGTGAGATCCACATCGGCGAGCGCGACGTCACCCGCCTCCCCCCCGCCGAGCGCGACGTGGCGATGGTGTTCCAGAACTACGCGCTCTATCCCCACCTCACGGTGCGCGAGAATATCGCGTTCGCCCTGGAGGTGCGGCGCGTGCCCCGCAAGGAGATCCTCCGCCGGGTGAGCGAAACGGCGCAGCGCCTCGGGCTGGCCGAGCTGCTGGAGCGCCGTCCCGCCCAGCTGTCGGGCGGGCAGCGCCAGCGCGTGGCGTTGGGGCGCGCCATCGTGCGCGCACCCCAGGCATTCCTGTTCGACGAGCCGCTCTCCAATCTCGAGGCGCCGCTGCGCAGCGAGCTCCGGTCCGAGATCTTGAAGCTCCATCGCGCCCTCGGCGCCACGATGATCTACGTCACCCACGACCAGGTCGAAGCGATGACGATGGGGCAGCGGATCGCGGTGTTGTACGAGGGCCGGCTCCGCCAGCTCGGCACGCCGGCCGAGGTCTACGCCCGACCGGCGGATGTGTTCGTGGCGCGCTTCGTCGGGAGCCCGGGGATGAACGTGCTGCACGGCCGGGGGCGGGCCGTGGAGGAGGGGGGAAGCGTGGTCGAGTGCGGGAGCCTGACGGTTCCCGTCGCGCTGGAGCACTACGAAGGCGAGATCGAGCTCGGCGTGCGGCCCGAGCACGTGACCCTGAGTGCGCCGGACAAGGGGGTGGGGAACGCCGCAATCCTGATCGTGGAGCCGCACGGCGCGGAGACGCTCGTCCACCTCGACGCGGGCGGCCAGACGCTCGTGGCCCGGCTGCCGGGGTTGCTCGAGCTCGGCGTGGGCGACCGCGTCGGCGTCAAGCTCGACAAGCGGCACTTCCACTTCTTCGACGCATCGGGAGCCCGACTCGCGTGAGGCGCGCCCTCGCCTTCCTCGCCGCGCTCGCCGCGTGCGGACGGGCCGGCGCCTGGGATCGGCGCGAGCAGGTCCGCCTCGAGGCCGTGACCGGGGCGGACTACCGCGAGGCGCGCATCGAGCGCCGCGTGCTCGAGCCCTACCTCGCGGCCAACCCGGGGATTGGAGTCGTCGAGCGGGGCGCCGGCACCTTCCCGACCGGCTACCGAGAACGCATCCTGGCGTCCCTCGCGGCCGGCAGCCCACCCGATGTCTTTCGGCTCGACCAGGACGACGTCCCGGCCCTCGCGAGTCGCGGCGTGGCGCTCGACCTCGCACCCTACCTCGACCGGGTGGGCGCGGATCTCGACTGCTTCAACCCCACGGCGCTGGGCATTTTCACGCGCGGTGACGCGGTGCTGGCGCTGCCCACGGGATACACGCCGATCGTCGTGGCCTACAACAAGGATCTCTTCGACCGGGCCGGGATCGCCTATCCCGGGGATGCGTGGACCTGGGACGACTTCAAGCGGATCGCGCACCGGCTCACGCGGGATACGGACGGCGACGGCCGGATCGACCAGTGGGGGGCCTACTTCGATCGGCGTGTGTTCGTGTCCCTGCCGTGGATCTGGTCGGGCGGCGGCGACGTGTTGTGCCCGGAGGGCCGCTGGGCTTCCGGGTGCCTCGATGCTCCCAGGACGATCGAGGCGATCCGCTGGTACACCCGGTGGGTCACGACCGATAGCATCGCGCCGCGTCCCCCGAGCCCCGGCACGCCGGGAGGGAGCGACGACGTGCGGCTGTTCTACACGGGCAAGCTGGCGATGGTGACGGCGGGACACGCTTGGGTTCCGGACCTGCGGGCCGCCGTCGCGCAGGGCCGGCTGCGGGTCGGCTTCGTCGCGATCCCGCATCGGGTCGGCTCCGCGCCGGCGACCGCGATCTACGCGTCGGCGTACGCCGTCCCCGCGACCGTGTCGCGCCGGCGGCTCTCGGTCGAGCTCGCGGCCTATCTCGCGGACACGCTCGCGCAGGCGCTGCGCGGCGAGGCGGGACTCGAGTTGCCGGCCCTGACGCCCGTCGCCGAGGCGCTCGCGGCTCGCGACACGCTGGGCTGGGAGGCCGCTTTCCTCCGGGCCGCACGGCACGGGCGATTGCCCTGGAGCGCGCGCGTCGAGCAGTGGCCGGAGGTCGAGGCGGCGCTCTCGGATCTGCTGGACCGGATCGTGCTCGCGCAGGAGGATCCGGAGATGGCGGTGCACGACGCGGCCCGGCAGCTCGACGGGCTCCTGAGCGCGGCGCGATGAGGACCCTGCCGCGCTGGCGCGCCGGGGCGCTGCTCGCCGCGGCCGCGAGCGCCCTCCTGACGCTCGCGGTGGCGCGGTGGGCGGCACTGCGCTACGAAGCGGCGTTCGCGCGGCGCAGCGCGGCGACCACCGCCGCGTATCTCGCGCTCGTGACACCGTCGGCGCCGCTCGGCGCCGACTACAGCCTGCCGCAGCTCTTCATCCAGACGCGCTCGCTGGACGCGCTCCCCGGATGGACCCCGCGCGTCGAGGTCTATCACGGCACCGCCCCGCTGCTACAGCCCGGGGCGCCGCCGCTGTCGCGCGTCGCGCTCGATCGGTTGCGCGGCCAGTCGGGGGCGAGTTGGGGGCGGGGTGTCGCGCTCGCTCCCCTGTTCGACCGGGACCGGTGGGAAGTCGTGGGCGCCGTGGCGATCCGCCCGTCGGGGATCGCGCCGGGGTGGCTCGGGGGTTGGACGCTCCCCGCGCTCGCGCTGTTCGCCGCCGCGGCGCTCGGCGCGCTCCGCGCCGTGGGCGGGGAGTGGGAGCGCGTGCGGCGGACGCTCATGGCCTACGGGGCCGCCGGGGTGCTGTTCGGCGCGGCGGCCTACGCCAATGTGCAGCAGGCGGCGCGGGCGTCGACCGACCAGTGGCTAGCGGACGCCCGGCTCCTGATGCAGGAGTCCTCCGCGCGCCTGCCCCAGGGCCGGCCCACGCTGGCGGATCTCGCCCCCCTGGCGGGTGGAGCGCAGGTCGCGCCGGGCGACAGCGCGACCACCCGGCCCACGCGACAAAGCGTGGGGGGAGTGCCCAGCGCGGTGGTGGAGGTGCGCTTGAGCTCGCGGCGCTGGGTCGAGCTGCGCACGGCCCCGGCGGAGGCCGGGGCGCCCCCCTGGCTGGCGTCGCTCCTCGCGCTCGCCCTGATCGGGCCGCTCGCGGCTTGGGTGGCGGTGTGGGCGGAGCGCGAGGCCGCGCGTCCCCAACGCCTGCGCGAGACGGCCGCAGCCTGGGGGTTCCTCGCGCCCGCCACGCTCCACCTCGCCATCTTCTCCTTCGCCCCGATCCTCCTCGCGGTATACGCGTCGGTGCACCGTTGGAGCCTGGTCGAGCCGGAGCGGCCGTTCGTGGGTCTCGCCAACTTCGCCCAGCTCGTGCGCGACCCGGTCGTGTGGATCTCGCTTCGCAATACGGCGCTCTACACCCTGACGGTGCCCGTGACGATGGTGTTGGCGCTCGGCGTGGCCCTCGCGCTTGGCCGCCGCACGTGGGCTGCGCGCCTGGCGCGCACGGCGGTCTTCCTGCCGTACGCGTCATCGGTCGTCGCGGTCGCGCTCGTGTGGCAGTGGATGTACCACGCCGATTTCGGCGCGATCAACTGGATGCTGTCGCTCGCCGGCGTGGGGCCGGTGGACTGGCTCGGGAGCCCGAACACCGCCCTCATCGCGTTGATGATCGTTTCGCTGTGGGTACAGGCCGGCTATCAGATGACCGTGTTCCTCGCCGGGCTGCAGGCGATTCCGCGGGACTATCTCGACGCGGCGCGCGTGGACGGCGCCGGCGCCTGGCGGCGGTTCTGGACGATCACCTTGCCGCTGCTCAAGCCGGTGACCCTGTTCGTGTTCGTCACCGGCATCGTCAGCTCCTTCCAGGTCTTCACGTACGTCTACGTGCTCACGGGCGGCGGTCCCGGGCACGCGACCGACGTCGTCGCCCACCGGCTGTATCAGGCCGCCTGGGCGTTCCTGCAGTTCGGCTCGGCGAGCGCCCTGTCGCTGCTCTTGTTCGTCGTGTTGTTGGGTGCGACGTGGGCGCAGCTCCGGCTGCTGGAGCGACGGGTGGCGTATGACTAATCGGGGAATCGGGAAAAGGAGAGCGCTGCGATCCGGGCCGGGCTCCTGGCTCGCAATGGGGCTCGTGCTGCTCGCGACCCTCGCGATGGTGCTGCCCTTCCTCTATATGCTCGCCACCGCCCTGACGGGCGAGTGGGAGGCGTTCCGCTACCCACCGGCGCTCATTCCGGCCCGGGCCCACTTCGGCAACTTCTCCGCCGCGCTCACGGCGCTGCCGTTCGATCGCTTCTTCCTCAACTCGGCGATCCTCGCTACCTGCGTGGTCGTGGGCCAGCTGTTCACGAGCGCGACGGCCGCGTACGCGTTCGCGCGGCTGCGCTTCCCGGGACGCGACCGGCTGTTCCTCTGCTTCCTGTCCGTCCTGCTGGTGCCGGCGCTCGTGCTGCTCGTCCCGCGGTTCCTCATAGTGAACGCGTTGGGGTGGGTGGACACCTACGCCGGCTTGATCTCGACCGAGCTGGTATCGGTGTGGGGGATCTTTCTGCTGCGCCAGTTCTTCCGCACGATCCCGCGCGAGCTGGAAGACGCGGCGCGGCTCGACGGCGCGGGGGAGTGGACGATCTTCCGGCGCGTCGTCCTGCCGCTCTCCAAGCCGGCGCTCGCGACGCTCGCCGTGGTCTCCTTCGTGGACCAGTGGAAGAGCTTTCTCTGGCCGCTCGTCATCGCCCGCTCCACGGAAATGCAGGTCGTGGAAGTCGGCCTGGCGAATCTCCACGGGTTGTACTACGCCAACTGGCCGTACCAGATGGCGGCCGCGGTCACGGCGACCGTGCCGCTGCTGCTGCTGTACCTTGTCGCGCAGCGGTACTTCGTTCGGGGGATTCAGATGACGGGCGTGACCTAGCGCCCCCCTCCCCCCCGGCTATGGTGCGGGCGGTCGTTTGAACGCGATCTCCCAGCGGATGTCGCGGCCTTCCGGGTTCTCCTTCCACTCCACCCTCACGTGCCCGGAGGGCAGGTTCTTCATCGTGCAGGGCAGGTCGGCCTTGCATGCAGAGGGGCGCAAGCCTCGCGGCACCGCGACGGTGACCGCGTACGGCCGGGCGTCGAGGTTCGTCGAGCGAGCCCGCAGCGTGCGGCTCCCCTGATCCCAGCTCTCCTCTGCGACGTCCACCACGCCTTGCACCACGTGGCGGGTGGTTCCGACGAGCTGCGGGCGGGGGGCGGCCGGGCGTACTGCGGCGACGAGGACGCCGTGCGGCTCGAGCCGAGCCGTGAGCTTGTCGCCCAGGTCCGGAAGCGGCGTGTTCTGCCATACGTCGTAGGCCGCGAACTTCGAGCCGCCGATCCCGAGCTCCGCGAGCGTCACCGCGACGTCCTGCGCCTCGTCGTCCCAGTTCACCAGGACGATCGTCCACCAGCGCGGCAGGCCCTCGATCACCCAGCTGCGGGGCGGCCGCTCGCGCCGCACGCTCCAGAGGCCCCCGCCGCCGCCGCCGTCGTAGACCCGCACCGCGAGCACGTTGTCGCCGCCCCAGTTCAGGGCGTCGGCGGGCACGGGGTAGCGGCGGAACCGCTGCCGCTCGCTGCGATAGCCGGGCGGGAAGGCACCCGTCTGCCCGACCTTCACGCCGTTCACGAAGGTCTCGTCGACGTCGTCGATCTTTCCCAGCTCCAAGTACGCCGTTCCCCCTGCGGCAGCGATTGGGAGAGCAAAGCGGCAGCGGTACCACGCGAACCCGTCGTACCCGGGATGGCCGGCCCGCTCCCACCGTTCGGGCACTGGGATCGTCTCCCAGGCCTCTTCGTCGTACTCCCGAGCGCCGTAGCGCGCGTCATCGCCGGTGCGGAACCTCCACGGCCCCGCGATGGCGAACACCTCGGCGCCGCTGACCAGAGCGGGCGCGACGGCGGGCTCCGGGGCGATCGCGCCGACGGGCCGCCCCGCCACAGGGGCTACCGGGATGGTGCGCTGCAGGATCGCGACCCGCTCGGGGGGGAGCTTCGGCAGGTTGTCCGAGAACAGCGTCGCGCCGCCCGTTACGGCCACGATGGAGGCCCAGACCTGCGCCTCGCGCTCGGTCAGGGGCGGGCGCACCACCAGGCAGTCGGGGTCGTTGAGCCAGACGGTGCGGTGATAGAAGCTGCGGAGGGCCGCGGCCCGCGCCGGGCCTTGAATGCCGCCCCAGGAGGTGTCGACGTCCCCGCCGATGCGCATGCCGTTCACGAACCCGGCCGCGTGCTGGAGCCGGGCGCCGCACCCGACCAGAAACACCTCCGGACCCAGCCCGTCGCGGATCGCGGCGAGGCCCTTGCGATAGGCCTCGGCGTGCGTGAGGCCGCCGTAGTGGGCGGCGCCGGCGGTCGCCCACAGCAGGAAGTCGATCTTCACGTAGTCGTAACCCCAGTCGCGCACGATGCGACGTCCCAGGTCGTACAGCCACCGCTGGACCTCGGGATGGGCGCCGTCGAGCGAATGGATCTTGCCGCCCCAATCGTCCCGAGTGTCCCACACGATCGCGCCGTCGGCGTTCTTGAGGAGCCAGTCGGGGTGCTGGGCGGGCACCCCCGACCGCTCGGCGACCGCGAAGGGCGCCACCCACAGTCCCGCCTTGAAGCCGCGGCCATGGATCTGGTCGCTGAGCCAGCGGTGGCCGTGCGGGAACTTGTCGTTCGCCTGCCAGTCACCGGTCGCCCGCTGATAGCCGTCGTCGAGCTGCACGTAGCCGAAGAAGCGCCGGTCGAAGTGGCTGGCGCAGAATTCAAGGTTGGCGATCATGTCCGCCTCGGTCACGCCGCTGGACAGCTCGTACCACGAGCACCACCCGGTCGGCACGGCGGCAGTGGCGAGGCGCTCGCGGTCCACGGGAGAGATCGGCGCGAACAGGAGGTCGAGCGCCTCCAGCCCGTCGCCGCTCGGGTGATAGCACAGCCGCAGCGCGGAGGCGTCGCCCTCGGGGCGCAGCGGGCGCGCGGGCAGCCACTCGCTCACGGCCTCGAGCCCGGTGTGCGACAACTTGACCTTCCCCTGGCCGGGGTCCCCCGGGTCGAAGGCGAGCGCGAGGCCGTGCGGTCCGCGCGTGAGACCGATGGCGCCGCAGCTCTCGGACTCGTTCCCGGCGGCGCGGGGGGAGACGGTCTCGAGGCTGCTCGCGGCCCAGGAATCGGCGCCGTTGACGAGCGCCAGCAGGGCGCCGCCGCCCGGCACGAGATCCTGCTCCGTGGAGTGGAAGAATCGCACACCCCTCACGGTGGGCAGCACGCGGTCGGGATAGAGCGTGAGCGTCACGGCCGCCTGGGGAGCCTCGGCGTCTCCCAGGGAAACGAATTCGGCTTCCAACACGACGCCCGCCACGCGGCCGCGCACGACTACCGCCTCGCCGCCCGGCGGCCGCCGCGATCCGACAGTGCTATCTTGCAGATCGGCGAGCGTGACAAACGCGTCTCCGATCCAGGCGCCGACCTCGGCGTCGCGGACGAGCGGGACCGGGCGGGCCTCGCCGGAGTACCACAGGGACCAGCGGTGTCGCTCGTCGAGCTCGAACCGCAACCGCCCGACCGCCCAGGGCGGCCCGACGGACAGGCGGAAGGGCGGTCGGATCAGCGCTGCCGAACCCGCCCCCGTGAGGAGAACGAACGTGCGTCGGTCCATGGCCTCAATGTCGATTTTGGCCATCGCTTTGTCCACGCTTCGAGGCGCCGCTGGCGCGCCGGGAACGCCATCCCTAGGTTAGCGGCCGATGGCCGCCCCTTCGCTCGACTCCGATCATCCGGGCCTCAAGGTCCTCGCCGAGGTGGCCGAGGTGCTGGCGGTCGGCTTTCCCTCCGACGAGGCCCTCAGCTCCGTGGTGGGCGTGCTGCGACGCGGGCTGGGCCTGCGCCGCTGCCGCCTGTGGGTGCGCAGCGCCGACGGCACCCGCTACGCCCCCATCACCACGCCGGGCGACGAGGCGGAGCTGCCGGGCTACGTCTCGCCGACGGCCCCGTGGCTGCGGGGCGGACCACACCGTGAGCCGACCCCCGGCGGGTCGATCCTCTACCTGCCGCTCAGTCACGAGGAAGAAACGCTCGGCGCCCTGGAAGTGATCATCCCCCAGGGGCGCTACGAGCACATGGCGCACGACGTCATCGTCGTCGCGGCGAAGATCCTCGCCCCCATGATCGCGGGCATGGAGTTGTCGCAGGATCTGGCCTCGGAGGTGGCGCTGCGCACCCGCGAGGTCGAGGCGCAGCGCAGCTTCGCGGCCCGCATCATCGACTCGCTGCCCGTGGGGCTGTACGTGATCGACCGCTCCTACCACATCCGCGCCTGGAACCGCAAGCGGGAGACGGGCACGGAGGGCGTGGCGCGCGAGGACGCGGTGGGGCGCGAGGTGTTCGAGGTGCTGGACCGCCAGCCGCGCGAGCTGTTGAAACGCGAGTTCGACCGGGTGTTCGACACGGGCGAGATCCAGGAGGTCGAAGTCGAGACCCAGACGCCCGGGGGGCCGCGCCACTATCGCATCACCAAGGTCCCGATGCGGGAGGATGCCGACGACATCTCCCACGTCATCACGATCGGCGAGGACGTCACCGAGTGGCGCCGGGCGCAGCAGCGGCTCGCGGAGACGGAGAAGCTCGCCGCCGTCGGGCAGCTCGCGGCGGGCGTGATGCACGAGATCAACAACCCGCTCGCCACGATTCTCGCCTGCACGGAGGCCCTGGGCCTGCGGACCGAGACGCTGCCGCCCGGCGAACGCGGAGCGGTGGAGGAATACCTGAAGATCATCGACACCGAGGTGCAACGCTGCCGCCGCATCGTGGATGGCCTGCTCGATTTCTCGCGGCCCAAGGGCGGCCTCATGCGGCGCGTGGACGTCAACCAGGTGGTCGAGCAGACGCTGTTCCTCCTCAAGCACCACGCTCGCTTCAAGCGGCTCGGGGTGGTGCGCGAGCTCGCGCCCGGTCTGCCCCAGGTGCTGGCGGACTCGGAGCGCCTGATCCAGAGCTTCATGGCCCTGATGCTGAACGCCATGGACGCCATGGACTCCCGCGGCACGCTCACCGTCCGCTCGCACGCCAACCCCGAGCGCAAGGACGAGCTGCTGCTCGAGTTCATCGACACCGGCTCCGGGATCCGCAAGGAAGACTTGTCCAAGATCTTCGAGCCGTTCTACACCACGAAGCCGCAGGGGCGCGGGACCGGCCTCGGCCTCTCGATTTGCTACGGCATCGTGGTCGCCGAGCACGGGGGCCGCATCGAAGTCGAGTCCGAAGTCGGCGTCGGATCCAACTTCAAGGTGTATCTCCCGCTCGGATGAAGATCCTCGTCGTCGAGGACGACAAGACCGTCGGGCAATACGTGAAGCGGGGCCTGGTGGAGGCGGGGTACCACGCCGACCTCGTGGGCGAGGGAGACGACGGCCTGCGGCTGGCGTCCGGCGGGCATTACGAGCTGCTCGTGCTCGATCTGCGGCTCCCCCGGATGTCCGGGCTGGAGGTGTTGCGCACCCTGCGGGACCGCGGCAACAGCATCCCGGTGCTGGTGTTGACGGCGCAGGACGCGGTGGACTTCAAGGTGCAGGCGCTGCGGATGGGCGCCGACGACTACGTCACGAAGCCGTTCGCCTTCGAGGAGCTGCTGGCCCGCGTGGAGGCGCTGGGACGGCGGCCCAAGGCGATCACCCCGCCGGTGCTGAAGGTCGCCGACCTCACCCTCGATACCGGGAGCCGCGAGGTGAAGCGCGGCGGCAAGCCGGTCGAGCTCACCCCGAAGGAGTACGCGGTGCTCGAGTACCTGGTGCGCCATCAGGGCCGGGTGATGCCGCGCACGCTGATCACCGAGTACGCCTGGGATTATCACTTCGATCCGGGGACGAACATCGTGGACGTCGTGATCACGCGGTTGCGCAAGAAGATCGATCACGGGCACGAGCCGAAGCTGATCCACACCGTGCGCGGCGTGGGCTACGTGGTGAAGGCCTGAGGTGCAGACCATCCGGGCGCGGCTCACCGCGTCGTACTCGACTGCGCTGGCGCTCACGCTCACGGCCTTCGCGGCGGCGCTGTACTTCGCCCGGCGCAGCGCCTCGTTCCAGGATCTCGACCAGCGGATCCGGTCCGAGGCCGCGCTGGGCGCCGCGATCCTGGCCGAGAGCTACCGCGCGCGCGGCACACTGGTGCGGGCCGACACGGGCGGGCAGCTGCAGGTCATCCCGGACGTCGCCGCGCTGCTGGAGGTCGTGCCCGACTACGTGATCGTCACGGCGCGCGACGGCGCCCTGTTGTTCGCCTCCTCCGACGTGCGCGCCCTCACGTTCCAGCAGGTGGAGCAGCTGCGCGGCATCTCGAGCGCACCGCTCCAGGGCGCCGCATCCGGCACGCTCCGCCTCGGCCCGGGCGGCCCCGAGATCCATTACGCGACCCACTCGGTCACGGACGCGGGCCCGCAGGTCGGCGCCATCATCGCCGGCGCGAACCTGCAGACGGCCGACCTCGGCCCCTCCCAGCTCCTCTCCACGCTGCTCCTCATCCTGCCGGTCGGGCTCGTGGCGGCGCTGCTCGTCGGCGCGTGGATCGCGCGGCGCGCGCTCGAGCCGGTCGATCAGATCATCACCGAGGTGCGCGAGATCACGGACGGCAAGAGCCTCCACCGCCGCCTCGCCCAGCCGATGGTGAAGGACGAGTTGGGGCGCCTGGCGGAGACGCTGAACCAGATGATGACGCGGCTGGAGCGGAGCTTCGCCGCGCTGCACCGTTTCACCGCGGAGGCGAGCCACGAGCTCAAGACCCCGCTGACCGTGCTGCGCGCGGGCGTGGAGCGCGCCATCACCACTCCGGGTGTGCCGCAGGAGGCGCTCGCCGCGCTCGAGGAGACGCTGCAGGAGACGAACCGCATGACGGAGCTCGTCGACGCGCTGCTGACGCTGGCGCGCGCGGACGAGGGGATCGCGCCGCTCCACAAGGAGGCGGTGGACCTGCGCAGCATCGTGGCCGAGGCGGGCGAGACGGGCGAGCTGCTGGCCGAGCAGGCCGGCGTGCAGATGGACGTGCGCACGCCGCCCGAGCCCGTCGTCGTGCCGGTGGATCGGAGCCGCATCCGCCAGTTGATCCTGAACCTGCTGACCAACGCCGTGAAGTACACGCCCCAGGGCGGCCGCGTGCAGGTCCAACTGGGGCAGGAGGACGCCCCGGCCCTTCCGAACGGGCATGGGCGCGTGACGCTCAGCGTCGCCGACACCGGGGTCGGGATCGCGCCTGGCGACTTGCCGCACGTCTTCGACCGTTTTTGGCGGGCCGACACGGCCCGCACCCGCACCGGCGAGCGGGCGGGCGCAGGACTCGGGCTCGCGATCTGCAAGTGGATCGCGGAGGCGCACGGCGGCCAGATCGACGTCGTGAGCCGACCGGGGCGGGGGACGACGTTCACGGTCACGCTGCCCGGGGAGCCCCCCGGGTGACGGGGCCCGGGCGATGCGGGGTCGCCACAGCCCGGGTAGCGCCGGCCTCACTTTTCTGTCATCATTTTGTAATGCGGCGGCCACTAGCGGGTGAGGCCCCCGGGGGAGTATTAGTAGGACGTTACGATTCGGAGGCTGTCCCGTGTTCGATGTGCTGATCGAGTCCGGTCGCAAGAGGGACAAGAGGATCTTCCGGACGGGCTTCGTCTCGCTGACGATTCACACGGCGCTGATCGCGGGCGCGGTGTACGCAACCCTCCAGGCCGGCCAGGCGGATACCGCCGTGAGGGTCGACACCACGGTGGTCTTCATCGATCAGCAGCAGCAACAGAAGCCGCCCGAGCCCCAGCCCGTGCAGCTCGACGTGCCGCTCAAGGGCTTCCAGACCGTGGTGGCCCCTGAGGTGATCCCCACGAACATCCCGCCCGTGAACCTGACGGAGCACTTCGACCCGAAGGACTACTCGGGGACGGGAGTAGAGGGGGGCTTGGCCACGGGCATGGTGCCGAGCGGCAACGACGTCTTTATGGAGTCGATCGTCGAGGAGAAGCCTTCCATCCTGTCGGGTCCGCAGCTGGTCTATCCCGATCTCCTCCGGCAGGCGGGCATCCAGGGCCGCGTGCTTGTCCAGGTGATCGTGGACACCACGGGCCGCGCCGAGCCCAACAGCATCAAGATCCTGCAGAGTCCCAATCCGGGCTT
>WNFB01007742.1_pt1 | contig 14083 bp, 12 predicted proteins | sample 5400501 | NCBI WGS metagenome assembly WNFB01 (sample SAMN13153341, study PRJNA577476) | soil metagenome | isolation source: 200 cm saprolite under Douglas fir tree site 2 hole 1 | place: USA:California | collected 2015-04-18
CCCACTTCTTTGGTCTGTCGCTTAAACAACGGCAACACCCGACTCACAAACCGCTCGTTCAGGTCTCGGACGCGGGGCCGCCGCACGTTGATAGTCCCACTAGTCAGGGTCAAGTGCCGGGGCTTGCCATAGCCATTGCGATACCCAGGAGCTGGATCGACCGCGTCCCGCCGCGCCGATTTCGTTCGCCCCAGCAACTCGCTCACTTCTTCCTCTAACAGAGCTTGAATGAACCGCTGGACATGCTGCCGCACGAATTCCTCCAGTCGTTCCCAGGTGCTGCTTGCCCTCGGTTCTGGTGTGGTCGGCTTCGTTCTCTCCATGGCGTTTCCTCCTTTTCTGCCCAGGCTTCGAGCCTGAGGGTTGGGTCACCCGAGAGGATACGCTGCCTGACTCTCATTTCCACACCTTTTCAAGTTACCTCCATTTCCTCCAACCGCTTATGTATCTCCTCCAGCCGCAAACGGACGTAATGAATCCTTTCTTCAATCAACTGATGGCGCTCACGAGTGCGGGCGAGGCGCACACGAAAATCCGCGGTCCGTTCTGGTCCCAGTTCGTGTTCATGTTGGTCGATCTGCTCTTCCATATCGTCGAGCCCACGCCCGATGGTGATCGCTTCGACCAGCCAGAAGCGGTACTCATCTTCGAGATCCTGGAACTCGTGGACCAATTCCTCCTTGGTAGTCATACGCGTCTCCTACAGAACCCCTATAGCACAAAGCCACTGCTGTCTTGACTCCCGCCCGATTTCCGCCATACAGTGCGCCGACAGAAAGGAGTAGGAGAACGATGACGACACCAGTCCAGCGCAGCGCGCTCATGGCCGGCTACCGCATGCTCGACCTCAGCGATGAAAAAGGCATGCTGTGCGGCAAGATCTTCGCCGATATGGGGGTGGAGGTCATTAAGGTCGAGCGGCCAGGAGGAGACCCGGCCCGCAGTCTGCCGCCGTTCCACCAGGATGAGCCGGACCCAGAGAAGAGTCTGTTCTGGTTCGCCTACAACACCGGCAAGAAGAGCATCACGCTGGACCTCGCCACCGCTGATGGTCGCGCGGTGTTTCAGGATCTAGTTAAAGTCTCAGACTTTGTTCTTGAGTCGTTCCCGGTCGGCTACCTCGACAGTCTCGGACTGAGCTACGACGCGCTCTCCCGCCTCAATCCTCGCATTATCCTGACCTCGCTCACGCCGTTCGGCGACACCGGCCCGGGCCGCGATCAACAGGCTGATGACCTCGTGCTGTGGGCCACTGGCGGGATGATGGCGATCATGGGAGAGCGTGACCGACCGCCTGTGCGTATGAATCTCTTGCAGAGTTACTTTCACGCTGGCGCAGAGGCCGCGGTCGGCACGATGGCGGCTCACTATCCACGTGAACTCACCGGTGAGGGACAGCATGTCGTGGTGAACATGCAAGCCTGCATTGTCTGGACCCTGATGAATGAGCAAGCCTACCCCATCCTGCACGGCAACTCAGTCCAGCGGAACGGAGTTTTTGTCGGCTCTGTCGGAATGCGTCAGCGCACGGTGTTTCCCTGCAAAGATGGACACATCACCCTGTTGCTCGCTGGAGGCCCGTTGGCCTTTTCGCTGCGCGCGTTCGTCAAATGGATGGATGAGAAAGGCATGTGTCCCAAATGGATGGCGGAGAAAGACTGGAGTATGTGGGGGCCGGCCACCTTCATGAACGCCAAAGGCGACGAGGTGCAGAAAGAGATCGATGCGATCGAGGCCGCAGTCACGGCGTTCTTGATGACCATGACCAAAGCTGAGATTTACGCGGGAGCACTGAAGCGCCGTATCCTCCTGGCGCCGGTATCCACGGTTGCCGACATCATGGCGAGCGAGCAACTTGCAGCCCGCAACTTCTTCGTACCGATCTCCCACGAAGCTCTGGGCACGACGATTTCCTACCCCGGTCCGTTTGCCAAATTGAGCGAGACACCACTGGCAGTGACCGGCCGCGCCTCGCATATCGGCGAGCACAACAGCGAAGTCTACAACGAGTTACTCGGGTACAGCAAAGAAAAACTCCTGGCGCTGCGAGCGGTGGGAGCGATTTGAGAAAACAGCCGTTAGCGGTTAGCTCTTAGCGATTAGCTTCGGACAAAGAAAAAGGGGAGAAGGAGAATCCGAGAAGGGATCCACAACTCGCGGATTCCGTAATTCTTGCCTCCCTGAGCTAACAGCTCATAGCTAAACGCTTATCCTCGGAGAAACCTCATGAATCGTCGCTACGCTTTCGAAGGCATCAAGGTCGCCGACTTCGCTTGGGTCGGCGTGGGGCCGATCACCACCAAATATCTCGCTGACCACGGGGCTACGGTGATTCGTATCGAGTCGCATACCCGTCCGGACGTGCTCAGGCTCGCCCCACCCTGGCGCGACGGCCGGCCAGGTGTGGACCGCAGCCAGTTCTTCGCCAGCTTCAACACCAGCAAGTATGGGATCACCTTGGACCTCAGCAAGCCTGCAGCTCAAGAGCTAGCCAAGAAATTAGTTGCCTGGGCCGATGTGGCAGTCGAGAGCTTCACCCCCAAGGCGATGCGTAACTGGAACTTGGGGTATGAGCAGCTCCGCGAGGTCAATCCCAAGCTGATCATGCTCTCGACCTGCCAGCAGGGACAGACTGGACCTCACGCGCTGTATCCGGGGTTTGGCCAGCTCATGGCTTCGCTGGCAGGTTACTATCACATCTCTGGCTGGCCGGACCGCGACCCAGCCCCGCCCTATGGAGCCTATACTGATTTCATCGCCCCACGCTTCGCCGCCACCGTGTTGATGGCCGTGCTCGACTACCGTCGTCGCACCGGCAAGGGTCAGTACATCGACCTGGCGCAATATGAGGCTTCGCTTCATTTCCTCGCGCCCGCGATTCTCGACTATCAGGTCAATGGCCGAGTGGTGGGACGCGAGGGCAATCGTTCGTTCCGCTCCGCCCCACATGGGGCTTATCGCTGCCAGGGAGAGGACCGCTGGCTTGCACTTGCGGTGAGCAACGATGTGCAGTGGCAAAGTCTGTTGACGACCTTTGGGAATCCAAGCTGGGGAGTCGATCCGCGCTTTGCCACTCAAGCCGGAAGGCTAGAGCATTGCGATGAACTTGACCGTCTGATCGAAACCTGGACGGTCACGCAGGAAGCCGAAGCGGCAGCGGAAGCGCTGCAGCACGCCGGCGTGCCCGCTGGTGTCGTGCAAAACTGCCTAGACCTCCATCAGGACCCACGGCTCGAAGCATGGGGCATGTTCCAGTACTTGGAACACAAAGAGATGGGTCCTTCCCCTTACGAGGGGCATCAGTTTCATCTATCCAAGACGCCAGGTGAACTGCGTTGGGCCGCACCGGTCATGGGTCAGCACAACGAGTATGTGTTCAAAGACCTACTCGGGCTGAGCCAGGAAGAAATCACAAAGCTGACCGACGAGAAGGTCATTTATTGACAAGGGAAGTAGAGATGAAGATACTCAAGGCGATTATAGACAATCCATTTTTGTCCTTGGTGGTTTCCCTCATATTTTACTGGTAACGAGTCTTCTCGAAGCCTGGGACACTCTTTTCGTAGATATAAGGCAGCTGCATTTTAGAGCCCATCATGGGTTGATGCTCTTCGCCTTACTGAACACGTTGAAGGCTCTTCCAGACACCGTCGAAGGGATTGAGTATTTTGTCAAATCGCAAGAGACCACCGAAAACGCCGAATGACCCAGATCAATATGGCAGCGGATCAACGCCTGACCGTCTCCCTCATTCGCCACGGTGAGACCCTCTGGAATCGCGAGGAACGATGTCAAGGAGTGACTGACGTTCCATTGACTGAGAAAGGCTACCGTCAAGCGCACGCCATCGCCAAGGCTCTTGCAGGAAAGCCTCTGAGTCTCATCCTTTCCGGTCCGTTGCAGCGAACCAGAGAAACCGCGGCGATCATCGCCGAGCCTCACGGTCTCTCAGTGGAAACGCGAGAAGAACTGCGAGAATGGCATCAGGGAAAGTTAGAGGGACTCACAGGAGCAGAACTGCTCAGCAATCATCGGGCATATTTTGAGCGATGGTTTCAGAACCCGGCTGGGGCAGCTCCACCAGGAGGAGAGACCTTACGATCTCTGCAAGATCGCGCCTGGCCGGTGATAAACAGTCTACGCGAACGTGCGCTGAACGGTCCTGTCGCCGTCGTGAGCCACACCATGACGATTGGTACCATCATCTGTACTGCCCTCGGTCTCGACCTCGCCCACATTCACCGTCTCAAGCTGGACGTGGCCTCGCGAAGCACGATCACATTTGCCTCCTTTGGCCTCTTTTCCGCTTGGGTGCTTACCAGCCTTAACGATCGCTCTCATCTGGCAGATGATCTGCGTTAGTAGACTGGGTTGAGCCAAGCGAAACCCAGCGCTGGAATTCGTTGCACTCATTGTCCCACCAAGCATCGCTATCCCACCACGTCTCTTCCCAAGAAGAGAAGACAAAACAGCCTTTCATCACCCATACCCTTTCTGGTAAAGTGCCTGCCAGACCTGCGAAGGGAGGCTCTTGCATGAGCGGTGTCAAAATCGGCATTGGCTTTGGTCTATGGCGGCTCGGCATGCCGAGCCCGGATACGATTTGCTCCTACGCCGAACGGGCCGAGGCCGTCGGCATCGACTCCATGGGGCCGAGCGTTCTCACCCTGCCGGCTCGCGACCCGGTGCAGGTGGCGAAAACTTACGCGACCCTCGATTATCTCTCGGGTAGTTGCGGACGCGTGATTATGGCAGTCGGCCTGGGCAGTGATCCGCGCGACTGCATGGCCTGCGGCATTGCGCCCGAAGAGCGGGCCAAACGCATGGAAGAAGGCGTACAGGTGATGCGCAAGCTCTGGGCCGGACCGCATGTGACTCATGAAGGCAAGTTTTACAAGTTCACGGATGTCACTATTGAGCCACGTCCGGCCAAAGGCTCGCTCGATATTTGGATCGGTGGCAAAAGCGACCTGGCGATCAAGCGGACTGCTAGGTATGGCGATGGCTGGTTTCCTTCTTTTGTCACTCCTCAAGAGTTCCAAGACGGCATGACAAAGCTCATGGAGTACGGCACACACTACGGCCGCACCATTAACCCGCGCGAGGCTGGGGTGCTGATCTTGACTCATGTCAGTCACAACCGCAGCCGTGCTCAAGAGATCGCGCAGCAATTCTTCCAGGGCTTTCCCATTCCGCCGGAATCGCTGCCTGCCCGCTGCGCCATCGGCACGCCGGAAGAGTGTATCGAAAAAATTCGCTCATATGTCAACGGTGGGTGCAGTAAGTTTGTCCTCTGGCCGGTCGCCCCACCGGACGAGTTAGTGTCACAGATCGAAACGTATGGCCGGGAGATCGTGCCGCACTTCTCGTGAAGTCCTCTCGTCAGCCAGAAGGTGGGCTGTGCCCGCCCTACGACTTAGGACGCTAGACTCTAGACGCTAGACCCTAGACTGTTTATGGACGCTTTCGATTGCATTCGCACCCGCCCGGCGATCCGTAGTTTTCGCTCGGAATCTATTCCGGCCGAGGTCGTCAAAAAGATTCTCGAAGCCGGACGCCAGGCTCACTCTCAGCGTAACCGCCAGCCCTGGCGCTTTGTCGTGATCCAGAATCGCGAGACCCTCAAGCAGCTCGGCGCCCTCGCCTCTTCCGGGCCGTACATTGCCGAGGCTCCTCTCGCGATTGCGCTAGTAATCGCAGGAGCCAAGAATCCTTACATCGATGCCACCCGCGCAGCCGAATGTCTGATGCTCGCGGCCTGGGGCGAAGGAATCGGTTCATGCTGGGTCGGCGGCCTCGACCGACCAAAGATTAAAGATCTGCTCGGCATTCCCGAAGACACAGAGTTGATCACGGTGATTCCGTTCGGCTACCCGACTGATGAGGAAAAAGCCAAGAAAAAGGTGAGGAAGCGACTCGGCAAGATTGCCCACCGCGAGCGGTATGGTGAGCCGTATCTGTGATCTGCATATGGCTTATAGCTCGCTCACTTCGTTCGCTCTATGGCAGATGGCTCCTTACCATATGCCATAAGCTATAAGCCATAAGCCATTGAGACTGACCGCTGATTGCTGACGGCTGACGGCTTACCTCTTTGTAAGCAAGAGACCTGAGATGGACCGTATCGAGAGTAAAATTCGCCCCAGTTCCCCAGAGTTCCAGGCCAATGTCGCCCACATGACGGCCGTGGTTAGCCGCCTCAAAGAAGAACTGGCCAAGGCTCGGCTGGGCGGACCGGAAGAGTTCCGCACCCGGCACAAAGCGCGCGGGAAGCTCTTGGCGCGAGAGCGTATCGAAGCCCTGATCGACCCAGACACTCCTTTCCTCGAACTTTCTCCACTGGCCGCCTACGGCATGTACGATGATCCTCCCTCCGCTGGTATTGCCACCGGCGTTGGCTTGATCCACGGCCGCGAGACTGTCATTGTTTCCAATGACGCGACGGTAAAGGGCGGCAGTTATTATCCCATGACTGTGAAGAAGCACCTGCGCGCTCAAGAGATCGCCCAGGAGAACTATTTGCCCTGTGTCTACCTGGTGGACTCCGGAGGGGCGAACTTGCCTTACCAGGCCGACATCTTTCCCGACCGTGAGCACTTCGGCCGCATCTTCTTCAATGAAGCCCGCATGTCGGCCATGGGCATCCCGCAGGTCGCCGTGGTCATGGGCTCGTGCACGGCGGGTGGAGCGTATGTGCCGGCCATGGCCGACGAAAACATTATCGTGCGGGAGCGAGGAACCATCTTCCTTGGCGGCCCTCCGCTCGTAAAAGCCGCGACCGGTGAAGAAGTCACGGCTGAAGAGCTGGGCGGCGGCGACGTGCACACGCGCATCTCCGGTGTCTCCGATCACCTGGCTGAGAATGACGAGCATGCCCTGGAGATCGCTCGCTCGATCTTCGAGAATTTGCCGCGCGCGCAGAAGTTTCCTCTGGACCGTGAGGAACCTGAGGCCCCCGTCTATGATCCGACAGAATTGTACGGCGTGATCCCGCGCGACACCCGCGTGCCCTACGATGTCCATGAAGTCATTGCCCGGCTGGTTGATGGCAGTCGCTTGCATGAGTTCAAAGCACGCTACGGTTCAACTCTGGTCACCGGCTTCGCCCGCATCCATGGCTATCTGGTCGGCATCGTTGCGAACAACGGGGTGTTATTCTCTGAGTCTGCCCTCAAAGGCACGCACTTCATAGAACTGTGCTGCCAGCGCAAGATCCCCCTGCTCTTTTTGCAGAACATCACCGGTTTCATGGTCGGGAAAAAGTACGAGCAGGGTGGCATCGCCAAGGACGGGGCCAAAATGGTGCACGCGGTGGCGAACGCGCAGGTGCCGAAGTTCACCGTCATCAGCGGCGCGTCGAACGGCGCTGGCAATTACGGCATGTGCGGCCGGGCTTACTCGCCCCGCTTGCTGTTCATGTGGCCAAACTCGCGTATTTCGGTAATGGGCGGAGAGCAGGCCGCGGGCGTGTTGCTGACCGTCAAGCTGCAACAACTCCAGGGCAAAGGGCAGAGCATGAGCCCCGAGGAGCAGAGGGCATTCATGGCGCCGACTCTGACCAAGTATGAAGAAGAAGGCAACCCGTACTACTCGACCGCTCGGCTGTGGGATGATGGCATCCTCGACCCGTGCGAGACCCGCGACGGGCTCGGCCTCAGTATCGCCATGTCACTGAATGCGCCTATTCCCGATCACCGGGTCGGCGTGTTTCGCATGTGATCCACGCCCAGGTTCTCTGGATAACGCCCACTCGTTATAACGAATTTCTTAAGGAGCACACGAATTCGATGAACAATCGACAACTAGTGCGCGGGAGAGTTCGCAACGGCCAGGTCACCGTCCTCAAGGAGCAGAAGAATCTCACAAGAGGCGTGGAAGACAACGTACGACAGATCTTGGAGTACATGGGCGAAGATCCCGAGCGGGAAGGCTTGCTCAAGACCCCTTCTCGCGTCGCCCGCGCCTTCGAGTACCTGACCAAAGGATACACACAAGACCCCAAAGCAATCATCAGTCAGGCGAAGTTTACCGAAGAAGATTATCAGGAAATGGTCCTGGTCAGAGACATCGACTTTTTCTCTCTGTGCGAGCACCATATTCTGCCGTTCTTCGGCCGGGCCCACGTCGCCTACATCCCCAAACATCACATCGTCGGCCTCAGCAAGATCCCCCGCCTGGTCGAAGTCTTTTCCCGCCGCTTACAAGTGCAGGAGCGTCTGACCACGCAGATCGCCAATACTCTCATGGAAGAATTAGACCCCCTGGGAGTGGGGGTCATCATCAAAGCCGAACACCTATGCATGCGCATGCGTGGTGTGGAGAAACAGAACTCTTTTGTCACTACTAGTGCCATGCTCGGTGCGTTTCGCACCCATCAAGCGACTCGTGAAGAGTTCATCACCTTGGTGACCGGCAATCAGCGGTGAGGCACATAGTCCTGCGCGAACACCCCGACGGCCTGGTCCAACCCCAGTAGCGCAACCTGATAGGCATAGGTCTGGTCAGTGAACTGGGTACGGACCTGGTTAAGAGTATTCAGCGAGGTGTTGACATCGAGACTCGTGGCGAGGCCCACGCGGTACTGCTTGGACGTGATGTCGTAGTTTTCCTGCGCCAGGTTCACTTCTTTCTTCAGGGTCTCCAGGGTCGCTCCCAAGGTCTCGATTGCCAAGAGGGCTTGTTTCACCTCCACGGCCACATCCTTACGCAGGCGGGCGAGTTGCAGCTCTGCCTCGGCGAGGTTTTCTGTTTGTTCTTGCAGGTCGATTTCACGCACGCCGCCGTCGAACAAGGGAACCTGAAAGTTGAGGAGCATGGTCCAGAATCGATCGCGGTTGGCGAAAGTCGGAGTATCGAGTCGGGGGAATTGCCATTGGACGTTGACTTGAGGGAAGTAACGGGCAATCACTTGGTTCTTGCGCTGGCGCGCGACCTCGACCGCCGCCGCCTGCGCCCGCAGATCCTGGCGCTGCTTGTAGGACTTATCAAGCAATTGCTCGTATCCTCCCCCTCCGTATTGGGGCGGCGTCGGCTCGACGACCTGTAAGGATCCCGTTACCCCGATGGCTCGGGCCAGAACGGTCAAGGTCAGTTGCAGTCCATTCTGGTTCGTGATCACCGCTCGCTCGGAACGCGCGACCTCCACCTCGGCCCGCAAGACGTCGGTCTTCGTCACCTCACCAACGCGGAAGCGCGCCTGGGCTTGTTTCAGTTCATCCCGAGTGAGGCGCAAAGTGTCCTGGGCAACGACGAGTTGGGCCTGGGAGCGCAACACGTCGTAGTAGGCCTTCGCGACACCGAACAACACCTCACGAATCGTGAAATCATATTGTTCGCTGTTCTGGCGCACCGACTCCTTGCTCAACTGGAGGGTAGGAGGAAACGAGGGCTGAATGAGCGGCTGGGTGACCGTGAAAGTGCCTTGCCAACTCTCCAGCGGTCGGATCGTTGACGTCGTACCGCCAGTTTGCTGCGACGTGTCTTGCCGCGTGAAAAAAATCTCTGCCTTGTTGCGAGTATAGGTGCCAAGGATGTTGGCGTTCGGGGTCAGTTGGGCGTACGCTCGCCAGGGGAGGAGTTGCGCTTTGGCAAGTTCTTTCCCAGCGATCTTGATTTGTTCCTCATTCGCCAGAGCCAGATGATATGCTTCTTCGAGCGTCATGACACGTACTACAGCACTATCAGCTGACGTTGCATGGGCGCTTTCATCTTCCGCTGCCATCGCTCGGGCCGCAAGGAACTCTTCAGCAAAAGATATGCTATACAGAACGCTAACAAGCACGAGCCAGAGAGGCAGGCTATGCAGTATCCAGCACCGCCGTTTCCACGGTGTCCCGGACATACCTCTCGGCTCTAGAGTTGTATTATTCCACATACTGATCTCCTGGTTCGCAAGACAATGCGGAAAGAGTGAGAGGGAATCGGTAAGCCGGATTCTGTTCCTTCTCTCAATAGGAGAAGGCAACGGCCATTCCTCTGGGCGCACCGTTGCCGGAGCGCTCAAGCGACCGAACCCGGAGGGAAAGAGTGGGGCAACTCTTGCCCGTGCAACGGGCATCCTCCTATTTGGTCTTGCTCCGGGTGGGGTTTGTCCAGCAGCTCTCATCACTGAGGACCCTGGTGAGCTCTTACCTCACCTTTTCACCCTTACTGGCTTCCGAGACGGAGAGAGGAGACAGAGACGGGGAGAAGAGTTTTTCTTCTCTGTCTCAAATCTCTGTCTCTGTCTGCGGGGCCGGCGGTCTTTTTTCTGTGGCACTTTCCCCGCCTCGCAGCGGGCCGCCGTTAACGGCCACCCTGCCCCACGGAGTCCGGACTTTCCTCGTGCCTATCAGTGACGGCACGCGACCGTTTGATTCCCTCTCACTCAACTCAAGCGTTGGACGTATCTTCCGGCGCCGCCCGCCAGTACAGAATGCGACCGCAGTGGGGACAGTGAAAGATCACACCAGTGTTCTGCTGGATGTTGCTGCGGATCTGATTGCCCATCTGCGGCGGGATCTGCATGTGACATCCCTGGCAGATGCCGGCACGGATTTCCACAACCGCCACTCCCCCTCGCTTGGCAAAGATGCGTTCGTACCGGGCGCACAGGTCGGCATCGACAAGGTGGGTAATTTTCTCACGTTCACCGCGTTCAAGCCGGGCTTCTGCTTCAAGCGTCGCAACTTGTCCCTCAACCTGAGAGGTTTCCTGAGCGATCCGGTTCTTGAGTTCCTCAATCTGGGCACGGGTTTGGACCAGAAGGGTCTTCTCTTGTTCGATCTGTTCGAGCAGCTTCAGAGCTTCATCCTCCAACTTCCCGTTCGCCTCTTTTATCATCTCGACCTCCCGGCGCATCGCCAGGAGTTCACGTTCATTCCGGACACGGTTCAACCGGACCCGTTTTTCCTTGATCTTCTCCTCTTCCTCTCGCAATCGCTCTTCTACTGCCTGGTGACTGATTTCCAGCTCGTTGATCCGCCGTTGCCGTTCCTCGGCCTCGCGTTCTTTCGTTTCTATCTGAGCTACAGTAGCGGCCACCTGCTGGCGCAGCTCTTGTAGGCTATGTTCTTTCCGCTGCAACCGTTGATCAATCTCCTGAAGAGAAGCCAGCAGGTCGATCTGCGTGGCCAACGAGAACCTCCTTTCCTCCCCAGCCCGCGCCCCGGGCCGGTTGGACTGTCCTAAAATGAGTGGGCCCACCAGGATTCGAACCTGGGACCAGCGGATTATGAGTCCGCCGCTCTAACCTCCTGAGCTATGGACCCGCAAAGGAAAATCAAACACTTCCAAGCCCATCGGCTCGCGGTATTTTCTTATGTGTGCACCATGTGGGAAAATTTTTCATGAGTTTCTACCCTACCATTTTCTGAGGCGGACTGGCTAGTACCACGGCCTTGAGGTCTTCCTCGCTCGGATTGTTGTACCGCTGGAAAACAGCCAAGGTCTTGTGGCCAGTGATCGCCATGATGCGCTTGTAATCCCAGCCTTCCCGGACCTTGCGGGTGACAAAGGTATGCCGGAGGTCGTGAAAGCGAAAGTCCTCCAACCCTGCCTTCCGACATGCCGTCTGAAAGGCCCGTTTCCATCCCTCACTCATGGCTCTTCCCCCCCACATGAAGACATGCCCCCCGATCGGGGCCACCTTCCCTTCCCGGTGTTCCTTGCGAATTTCCTCCTGCACCGTCTTAAAGGCTTCCACATGGGCTCTGGTAAAGTCCATCAGGGGAACATTACTGAAGAACTCACACAAAGCCTGGACATATCGCCGATCGTCTGCAAGAGACCGTTTCTGGTGTGCGTATCGCTCCAGATAGATCTCCGCCCATCGGGCAAAGGTCATGCCCTGCACCTTGTACCGTAGCTGCTCATACAACAGCTTGCGGCACCCTTTGGGGATAAACACCACGTGATATTTGCATTCCCATCGCGTGTGGTTTAGGCTCTCGGTGTTGTACATGACCAGTCTCCTTTCCGTGTTCCTTCGAGCGGTTCACGGTCTGGAGGCTGGTCGCGACTCCCGGAACTGTCAAACTCTGGGAGTCCCCCAGCAAAGCTGAGGGCCTACCCGTTGTAGTTAATTGATCCAGCGCTTCACACCCTTCGTTGACATAAGGGGATACTGTGCAGCAATGCTAGCGTTAGCAAATTGGGAAGAGAACTTTCAGAAAGCTCTGCAGGTCATTGATAAGGCCAAGAGGCAAACGGCGGGCGCTTTGTTGTCCGCTATTCCTAGCCACGAAGAATGGGACGAATTCCTTGGATTAGTAAAAGCTGAATGGCAGGCTTGGCGCAAAGATCTGCGCTCGTACCCGCACTGCTTGGCAATCCTTTACAGTGGTCTGGCTTTTTACGAATACGATGAAAACAGGTTTTGGCCGCAATTCGCCAAAGCGATCGGAAGTGGGTCGCTGCCAGATAATCAACAAGGCGAAATCAACCGCGCGTTTGCAAAAGCAGCTGAAAGTCTCGGATTGAAGATTCGATGGCGAGATAGCGGAACGGACTACGTCGGCTCTGCGATCTACCACATCGGCATCCCGCTTTCGCTGTGGGACGGGTTTCTTGAAATCTGCGAGTGGGCGTTGTGGCAGGACGATTGGAAGGGATTGTCCGATGAGGAATGGTCTGAAGCCGCCACCAAACGTGCTGGCAGCCGAACGAGGCTCAGAAACTTTCTGCTGCACAATCGTGAAGCTGCGAGTGCTTTTATTCAAGAGCTGCACGATGCCCGCAAAATACTCATCGAGGATCAGCACTTGACAATCGGCGATTTGCAACAAGCATGCCTGCTGCGCCGAGAGTACTTCGACGAAGTTCCCGAGACGGCAGAATTCCTTCGTCCGGCCAATCCCGAGTCTCTTTTTCAGGAGCGCGCTTTACTCGTTTGGGATGAGCAGCGATTTCGCATCAGTCTACACTTGCCTGCGGTGGTGCGTGACAAGCTGCCTGCAACTTGGAAGATTGGCACGCACACGCAAAAAGCAGCAGCCACGCCTAATACGCTGACCTTGAATTCGGCCGCATTTACTCCCACGCTGCTTTTGCAGCTCGAATCCGGGCAGCAGAGCGAGACGCAACGGCTGCGAGGCATAAAGCCGTGGGGTCTGTTTGACTTGGAGAAGAACAGGTTCGTCAACCCTGAGCGCCAACAGTTGCCGATAGGTAGCTACGTACTCATCTCGCCCGAAAAGTTAGACGATATTTCGCGCAAGGGATTTGACGAAGAAGAAAACCCGGTGAACGAAGCCTATGAACTTGATGATGGTGCACTCTTTTATGTTACTCGCCTTTGGTCTATGGGCAAAACCGCTGAGCTATCTTTCACTCAAGCGGGAGTAGTCAGGAAGCTAGACTTCCGCTCTAGCTTTAAGATTGAGGCGCGAATCTTTGCAGGAGAGGGTAGCTACGCAGCCAATTTTAGTCGCTTCAAAGAATACATCAAAATCGAACGTCTCCCCCTCCTCTGTGTCGTCATACCTTTCGGCTCCTTTCAAAACACCGAGTCCGTGTTGCAGCGCAAGTTTCGAGTCAGCGTGGGCGAGCAACCGACTGACGGGAAATGGGAGAAACGCCATGAGGATGACAGTCAGGAGTTTTATTTCTGGCGTTGGGCAACTGAATGCCAACCGCGAAAGAAAGTGAGCCTTTCCATCAAAGCCCCTGAACTGGGTTGTCGGGTTTGAATATCAGATCGAGATGCTATTGCCTAAACCTGGCCTGACGGAGTGCTGGAAGAATCTTCCGGGAGCTTTTCTCCCCTGGGTTTTGCTAGCTCAGCCCGCCGCAGGGACGAAAGAAGGAATGAGATGGAACGATCTGATGCTGGCGAAGGAGGCGATTGCGCCTGGACAACCGGGTTTCTCTGAACCTCTGCTCCGCAAATATGCCTACTATAGATTGCTCAGGCAACGAGGACATACCTGGATAATTGCCGAGTCGCGCGCGGTCTTGGAATCGTCAGCCGCCGGTGACTGCGACCTGCGGTTTTGTGGCAACCCTGCCGTGCTCTGGAGCTTGTTCCGATATGTGTACGACCAAGCTCCTGGTTTCTCGTTACCAGTGATTGAGGTCGTCAATAGGCGAGGTGACCTACCTTTCC
>WNFB01003958.1_pt1 | contig 14081 bp, 10 predicted proteins | sample 5400501 | NCBI WGS metagenome assembly WNFB01 (sample SAMN13153341, study PRJNA577476) | soil metagenome | isolation source: 200 cm saprolite under Douglas fir tree site 2 hole 1 | place: USA:California | collected 2015-04-18
AACACAATCACAGTCACGATCATCATCACCATCACGGCGCGCAGCGATCTTCTTCGCGGCAACGTACCTGGAATCAAACGAACGTCAATCCGTGGGAAGAGTGGCTGAACCAAGAGAACCTGCCGGTTCACAAAGACTACTACGTGGCGGATCTGCGCAAGGCCGAGGTCAAACCGTGGAAACGTCTCGGTCCCGGGGTGAATGGCGCCTACATCGATCTCGTAGGCGGCGAAGGCGTCAACGTGGGTTACTTGTGCGAGCTTGCGCCAGGCGCAAAGACACAGCCGCAACGATATCTGTTTGAAGAAGTTCTGTATGTGCTGAACGGCGAAGGCGAGAGTCTGATTTGGAATCCCGGCAGCAGAAGCAAACAGTCGGTGCGCTGGAGAGCTGGCAGCGTGCTGGCTCCGCCGTTGAACGTTTGGCGAGAGCACGTCAATCACGGGAATGCGCCGGCGCGCTTTCTGGTGATGACTAATGCGCCGGTGGTGATCGATCTCTTTCACAATCTGGATTTCGTCTTCAACAACGACTTTGCGTTTCGCGATCGTTACAGCGGCGAGGCGGACTTCTTCGGCGGCGGTGCCGATAAAGTTCATCACAAGAACACCACGTCGTCCGAGAGCGAGCAGGCAGGCGGCGTCGACACTTGGGACAGCGGGTTTGTGCCGGATGCGCGCGAGTTGGCGTTGAAGGAGAGCAAGGAACGCGGCGCGGGCAACTATCGGATCGAGTTGCAGCTTGCCGACAACACGATGCAGGCGCACATCTCGGAATTCGAAACGGGTACTTACAAAAAGGCGCATCGGCATGGACCCGGATCGCACGTTGTGATGCTTAACGGCCGCGGCTACACCCTGATGTGGAAAGGATCTCTGAAGTATTCGGACGCGCCCGCGGCGACGCAGCAGCGCGTCGATTGGGTTGAGGGAAGTCTGTTTGTGCCGCCCGACGGTTGGTTTCATCAACACTTCAACACCGGTCATGATCCGGCGCGCTACATCGCGCCCACCTGGGGCGGTGACGGCAAATGGTTTATGCGCGCGCTCGGCGGTGGTGGACGAACGCACCGCCTGGGCAAGACCAGTACGCGCAAAGGCGGCAACTTGATCGAATACGAAGACGAAGATCCGGCGATCAGGGAAATCTTTGTCGCTGAGTTGAAAAAGAACGGCGTCGAGGTGCGAATGCCGAAGAAGAAGGAGAAGTTGTAGCGCTTTGATAATTCGTTTTGAGAGCAGATTTGGATGACAGGATGTGGCCAGCGCTGTAGGCGCGAAATGTTTATAGGTCGCATCGACATTTGTTTCCCTAAGCCCATTTATGGGCGACAGAAAAACGTTTCGCTCCTCTGGAGCTGGGCCGCTTTTAACTCTGGTTCTATAAACATTGCGCCGCTGACACGGCTGGTCCATTAGCGGCAATGAACATTGTGGAGTCGCCAAGGAGAAGAAGATGAAAGAGTTACTAGACGATTTATTCACTGGCACGGTCTCGCGCCGCAAATTTATCGAGCGTGCTTCGGCGGCAGGATTGGCCCTACCGCTGCTCGGCGGCACTCTGATTGAAACGGCTGACGCGCAGGGCCAGAAAAAGCCGAAACCAAAACCGGAGTCCACCGGTGTCGAGCAGGAGAACCCGGTTTACAGCCCCGCGAACATCGGCGGCGGCGGACGGATCGAGCGCAACTTTTATCGCGACTGGGCCAGGCACACGAAGATTCCAAAATACGACAATCCATATTCCGTCTTCGATGTGGTCACACACGAAGTGCATCCCTGGCCGGAGATCGAAGGCCGCGGCATGTATCTGAACTTCACCGGCAACGTGCACATGGACGGAGTGATTTTCGAAATTCCGCCGGGCAAGGCGCTGGCGCCGCGAAAGAACTTTTTCGAGCAGGTTTTTATCGGACTACGCGGCAATGGTTACACGCTTTTTGGCGAAGGTCCGCGCAAGAACAAAGTTGAATGGGGAGAAGGCAGTCTCTTCGCCGGACCGCTCAACGTCATGCATCGCCATTTCAACAGCAGCTCGAAGCCGGCGCGTTTGTTAGCCATCACGAGTTTTCCTTTCATGCTTCAGGTGTTTGGCAACCTGGGACTAATCAATAATCTCAACTTTCAATTCACGGACCGATACAGCGGCGCGCCTGACTATTTCACCAAGACCGAACGGGTGCGCAAGCGCTGGGATAAAACGAACTTCGTCAAAGACATTCGCAGCTCCGAAGTTGTGCCTTGGCCGGAGCGCGGCGGCGAGAACGCCAGCATCTTCTGGGACATGTCCGGCAACACGATTCTCGAGCCGCACATGTCGGAATTTGAAACCGGTGGTTACAAACTCGGCCATCGCCATCCGTATGAAGCGATCATTCTGACACTGAACGGCCAGGGTTTTTCCATCGCCGGAAAAGAGAGTTTGAAAGAATCCGATACCGTTAAGATTGATTGGAAGGCGGGCTCGATCGTTTCGCCGCCGTACTTCTGGTATCACCAGCACTTCAATACGGGGGCTGTCAAAGCGCGATATTTTGCGATGACCGAGGGCGATTTCCCGAAGCGCCTGGGCATACCTCTGCAAGTCGAGCAGATTGAAGCTGACCATGAAGACCCGGCGATCAAGAAAAGGTTCGAGAAGGAATTAAAGAAGGCGCAAACCGCGAGCTTGCAAGCCGAAGTGGATCATCATGATGACAGTCATGCTCATGATCATAACGACCATGGCGGGATCATGTTTGCTGAGAGAGACTGGAAAGGGAAATTGATCTGAGAAGTAGCACAAGCTGTCAGCTTGTGAACGCAAACTGACAGTTTGCGCTACAGGTGAACTGAATGAATGAAGCAAAACCAACGCGATTGATTGTCGGCATCACTGGCGCGACCGGAACGATCTTCGGGGTGCGACTGCTGCAAATGCTGCACGGCTCAGGCGTCGAGACTCATATGGTGATGAGCAAGTGGGGTGCACGTACGCTGATCCACGAAACCCGACATACCGTGGAAGAAGTGCAGGCGCTCGCGACGCACAATTATTCACTTGGCGATCAGGGCGCGGCGATCTCCAGTGGGTCATTCCTGACTCTGGGAATGGTCATCGTCCCGTGCAGTATGAGAAGTCTGGCCGCGATCGCAAATGGATTGGCTGACAACCTGATTCATCGCGCCGCGGACGTGATTTTAAAAGAGCGTCGCAAATTGGTTTTGGTCGTGCGCGAATCGCCGCTGCACGATATTCATCTTGAAAACATGTTGAAGCTGTCACGGATGGGCGTGGTGATTCTGCCGCCGGTGCCGGCCTTTTATAACCATCCGCAAAATCTCGACGACATGATCAATCACGTGACGATGCGGATTCTCGATCAATTCGACATTCACCTGGATGTGATGAATCGGTGGGACGGTACGATGTTTACAAGCGCGGATGTAAGCGAGCGCAAAGTTAGGTGAGTAGCACAAGCTGTCAGCTTACGAAGCAAACTAAAGTTTGCTCTACGACGAATGAGTGTCCTGGAACACAAAATCCGGCAGCGCGGAGAAAAGGCGTTTGTTAATCCGGCACTGACCGCAGAACAAGCCGAGATCAAAGACGCGCTTGCCGGCGTCAAGGTCATCGAATTCGGCGCCTACGCCGCGGGGCCGTGCATCAGCAAGTACCTGGCGAACTTTGGCGCGCAAGTAGTTCACATCGAATCGCGGCAACGCCCTGATGGTTTTCGGCTTCAGTATCCGCCGTTCAAGGACGGCCAGGTAGGTCTTAACCGGTCGGGATGTTTCGCCTTTTTTAACGATTCGAAGCATGGCGTGACGCTGGATCTCAAGAACGTGGAAGGCTTGAAGCTGGCGCAACGCCTCGTCGGATGGTCGGATATCGTAATTGAAAACATGCGACCGGGTGTGGTATCGCGACTCGGCCTCGATTATGAAAGCCTGCGCGAACAAAAGCCCGATTTGATCATGTTGAGCACGAGCAATATGGGACAGACGGGACCGTACGCTACGCATCCAGGTTTTGGGTCGCAACTGTCTTCGTTGAGTGGGTTCACGCATTTGATTGGCGAGCCCGATGGGCCTCCGTACTTCTTATATGGGCCGTATATCGATTTCATCGCGGTGGCCTTTGGCGGCATTGCCGTGCTCGCGGCCTTGGATCATCGGCGACGTACGGGCGAAGGCGCGTACATCGATCTCTCGCAATTCGAAACCGGCGTCCAATTCATCGGCAGCGCAGTGCTTGATTACGTGGCGAACGGCGTCATCGCGAACCGCGACGGTAATCGGGATCCAATGGCAGCGCCGCATGGTTGTTATCCATGTCGCGATGGCGAGTGGTGCGTGATCAGTTGTTGGAATGACCCTGAGTGGGTGCGGTTCTGTCAGGCAGCCGAAAAGCCGACGTGGCTGGCAGATGAACGTTTCATAACGATGGACCAAAGGAGAGCGCATGAAAGCGAGTTGAATCAATTGATCGCTGACTGGACTCGCGAAAAGGGCGCAGAACATCTCATGTGGCGTCTGCAATGCCGCGCAGTACACGCCGCGAAAGTTAACACCGTTCGCGACCTGTTCACGGATCCGCAGATCGCATTTCGAAACATTTGGCAGAAGCAGGAGCATCCGGAGCTCGGTAATCATACGTACCGGATGGTCTCTTACGAATTGAGCGAGACGCCCGGCAGCGTGCGCAAGGCGGCGCCGTGCCTGGGAGCGGATAACGAAGAAGTGTTTCGTGATTGGTTGGGGTTGTCAAAGCGCGAGTATGAAGAGTTGTCGGAGCAAGGCGCATTTTCGTGAGTTTGTGGCGCAAGCTGTCCAGCTCGCGGTTGAGCAGAAGAAACAAGCTGACAGTTTGTTCTACATAAAACAAGAGGAGCGAAATCATGGCGACAGTATTTGCCGAAGAAACTAAGAAAGAAGTGGCGAAGGATATTACTTCTCTGCGTTCAGCGCTGGAGTGGCTGGACACACAAGGTGATGTTTTGAGGACTGACGTGGAAGTCGATCCGGATTTAGAGATCACCGGCGTGCAGAAGCATCTCGATGGCGGGCCGGTCGTGCTCTTCAATAAAGTGAAAGGCAAGCCCCATGTGCGCGCTATCACCAATCTGCTGGCGGACATGAACGTCGTCGATAAATTATTCGGTTATAAGACTCCGCAGGAGCGCACACGCAAGATTGCTAATTCAATGACGCATCCGCTCGCGCCCGTCGAAGTCTCGCAGAACGAAGCTCCTTGTCAAGAGGAGGTCATAACCGATGATCTGGACGTCAACAAATACATCACTGCGATTCGTCATACCGAACTGGAATCGGAGCTGACCATCGGCAGTGGCATCAGTTGTATCGTCGGCGACTATTTCAAAGGCGGCAGCCACATCGGGTACAACCGTATGAATTTTCGCTGGAGCAATGTGGGTACCTTTCAAGCTTCGCCTGGCTCGCACATGTGGCAGGTCATCACCGAGCATTACAAGGATGAAAAGCCGATTCCGCTAACCATGTGCTTCGGCGTACCGCCGGCATGCACGCTGGTTGCAGGTGGCGGCTTTGATTATGTGATCTTGCCCAAGGGAGCTGATGAGATCGGCGTCGCCGGCGCAATCCAGGGCTCGCCGGTAAACATTGTGAAGGCGAGAACGATCGACGCTTACGCGATTGCCGAATCCGAGTACGTGCTCGAAGGTTACTTATATCCACGTGACAAGCGTTATGAAACTGCCGAAGCTGAACGCGCCGACACGCAAGGGAAATACTTTTTTCATCCCGAGTGGGCCGGGTACATGGGCAAGGCCTATAAAGCGCCAACGTTTCACGTTACCGCGATCACGATGCGCAAACGCGAGACGCGGCCGCTGATCTATCTGCTCGGCGTCCACATGCTCGACTGCAATAACATTGACACGACTTTGCGCGAGTCGGCCATTTACGAATTGTGCGAAAGGCTTCAGCCGGGAATCGTTCAGGACGTACACATTCCCTATTGCATGACCGACTGGGGCGGCTGCATCATTCAGGTGAAGAAGCGCAACAAGATCGAAGAAGGCTGGCAGCGGAATTTTCTGGCCGCGATTCTCGCCTGTAACCAGGGCATGCGTCTGGCGATTGCTGAGAGTCCGGACATCGACATCTACAGCATGGACGACATTGTCTGGTCGCTGACGACGCGCGTCAATCCGCATACCGACATCATCAATCCGTTGCCGGGAGGCATTGGCCAGACTTTTCAGCCGCAGGAGCGCATGACCGCGGGCGAGAAGGAATGGACCGCCTCTAATACGCGCTTTGAAGGCGGCATGGGCATCGATGCGACGGTGCCCTACGGTTACGAGCAGGATTTCCATCGTCCAGTTTATCCAATCGATAGAGTGGATCCGTTGAAGTTCTTCTCGCCAGCGGATCTCGCTCGCGCCAAAGAGCGGATGCATGGTTGGGTGGAAGTGTTGGCGCGCACGGGAAGGTAGCGAAGAATTGCGGATTTCGGAATCGAAAAATAAGTGTGCGCGAAGTGCAGTTTGGCTCCGTAGGAGCCGAATGTCTATAGAACAGTATCGTTCATAGGATCAAGAGCTCCGTAGGAGCGGCATATAAACATGTCGCCCCTAAGGGGCTCAAAATCAAGCACGGTGACATTGCTGTAAACATCTCGTTCCTAACGGAACGAAGACGTTCTCAAAACTTCGCTCGCAAACCAACCCATTTATGTCGCTACTAACTTCATATCGGGTTCTCGATTTGACCGGCCCGCTCGGGTTTCTAACCGGAAAGATCTTTGGTGACCTTGGCGCAGACGTGATCAAGGTCGAGGCGCCCAGTGGTGATGCGGCGCGGCAGCTGCCTCCGCTTCTGAGCAGTGGTAATGGCGAGTCGCAAAGTCTTTACTGGCTCGCCTGCAATGCCAACAAGCGTGGGATCACTCTCGATTTGAAACAGCGGAAAGGGCGCGAGTTCCTTCAACGATTGGCCTGTCAAGCTGATTTCATCGTCGAGAGCTTTCCGCCCGGCACTCTGGAAGAGTTGGACTTAAGCTACGAGAGTTTGCGGGCTCAGAATCCTGGCTTGATTCTGGTTTCCATCTCACCATTCGGGCAAGAAGGGCCGTACAAAGATCTATGCGCCTCGGATCTCGAAATCATGGCGCTCAGCGGCGCCATGTCTCTGGCCGGTGAAGAACACGGCGAACCAATGCGCGTCTCAGTGCCGCAAGCGCTCATGTGGGTCGGCGTGGAAGCGGCGATGGGAGCGTTGACGGCGCTCGCTTATCGAGCTACGACCGGACGTGGCCAGCGCGTCGATGTGTCGTCGCAAGTGGCGGTGATGTCCGCGTTGTCGCACGCGCCTGCTTTTTGGGATCTGAATCGAGAGAATCCGGAACGCGCCGGAGTTTTTGTCACTGGCCGCAGTGTCAAAGGAGCAAAGATGCGCGTCATGTGGCCCTGCAAAGACGGCTGGATCAATTTCATTATCTACGGCGGCGCTGCGGGCCGTCATACAAATCAACAACTAGTCTCGTGGATGATTGAGAACGGAGTCGCTCCCGAATGGTTGAAACAGATCGACTGGAGCATATTTACGGTAACGAACCTCACTCAGGAAGAAGTTGATCGGCTGGAAGGTCCCATAAAAGATTTCTTCGCTAGGCTGACCAAAGATCAATTTCTGGAAGGCGCAATCAAACGCCAGATGCTTGGCTATCCGGTTGCGACTGTGGCCGACATTTACCGAAATTCGCAACTCAAGGCGCGCGGTTTTTGGCAGGAAGTAGCTGATTCCGCTTCGGGCGTAACGCTCCGGTATCCAGGCGGCTTTGCGGTCATAAATGGCGAACGGTTGCAGATCAAAAGATTAGCGCCGCAGGTCGGGCAGCACAACCGAGAAATCTTCGCGGACGAAATGGGATTGAGCGAATCCGAGATTTCACAGCTACAAGCTGAAGGCGTGATCTGAAATGAGCGCGTTGATTCCCAGGCTTTCATTTTCGGAGCTGGACCCGCAGCTTGCCGAGATGCTGCGCCCAAAGCTCGAGCGCCTGAATTACCTGGGTGAATTCTTTCAGTGCACCGGCCATCAACCGCGTGCGCTGATGTCGTTTTACATGCTCACGGAAGATCTTAAAGAGGCACTACCGGACAATTTGACGGAATTAGTCGCGCTGACGATTGCGGCGAAAATGAAAAATGCTTACGAGCGGGTGCAGCACGAGCGGCTCGCGCTCAAACTTGGGTTCAACGAGGCGTGGGTGCGCGAAGTTATTTCGCTGGAAGTAAGGAAGGCCGCAAACCTTTTGCCGGAAGAATTGTCGGTGCAGAGGTTCGTCATAGCCGTGCTGGCGCGCGACGGACGTAACACCACCGCGGAATTCGAATCAGTGATCGAAGCGCTTGGCTACAAAGATGCCGTGGCCGTGTTGATGTTAGTGGGACGGTACGTCATGCATGCTCTGATTGCTAATTGTCTGGCGCTGAACCCGCCGGTCACCTCGCCGCTTGGTAGCGCAAGCTCCTAGCTGGAATCGGGTGATAGTTGGCATTACGCAAACATGAACTCTCCACTCTGGATTTCTGAAGCCGAGGTAGTTGCCATGATGGACATTGGCGACGCGATCGTCGCTTTGAAGAAGGGGTTACTGGCAGAGGCGCGAGGCAATGCGAAGAATATGGTGAAGACGCACGTTGGCTGGGGCGACGGTGCGACACTCCATGCCATCGGCGCCGTATTTCCGAATGAAGGATTCGCCGGCACAAAGACCTGGGCCCACACGCCGGGCGGCGCAACACCGCTGCTAATCCTTCTCGACAGCGAAACGGGAAAGCTTCAGGCGATCATCGAGGCGTTCGCCTTGGGCCAATTGCGCACCGCCAGCACTTCGGGTGTAGCGACGGATTGTCTGGCAGCAAAAGAGGCCAACGACTTTGCGATCGTCGGCACCGGCAAGCAGGCGCTAACACAAGTGGCAGCCGTTCTCGCAGTGCGGGAGATCAAACGCATCCGCGTATTTGGGCGCCACGAAGAGCGTCGCGAACAATTCACTGTGCGAGTCAAACAGGAATTCGGGATCGATACAATTGCCGCGCGCAGCGTTTCTGAAGCAGTTGCCGACGCAACCATCATCACAATCGCCACGCGCGCAACCGAACCGATTATCGGCGCTGAGATGATCGCTCGCGGCGCGCACATCAACGCTATCGGCGCCATTGTTCCGAGCCATGCTGAAATAGCACGTGATGTGCTTGACCGTTGCAGTCGAATCATCGTTGACAGTGTTCCCGCTGCACAGAAGCTCTCGCGAGAATTGATGGACTTCTTCGGCGCGGCCGATCAGGAAGGATGGAAACGCGTAACGTCGCTGGCTGATCTGGTTGCGGCTCAGGAATCACGCCGCCAGAGCGATGACCTAACCCTGTTCAAGTCTCTCGGGATGGGAATCTCAGATCTTGCTTTGGGCATCGAGCTCTACCGCCGAGCGCGCGCCAACGGGTTTGGCCGCGAGTTCGCGCATCCGCAGAAAGTAATGCCCAGAATGCGGCGTGAAGCAGGGCAAACTGTCTAGTTGCCAAGCGCGCGCATCGCAAACTGGCAGTTTGCGCTACAAGGGAGAAAGAGATGGAAGGATTCAAGTTTGTCGATCGCACCGGCGCCGCAACTGAACCGCCGCGTCTAATCCCGCCGGTCGTGATCAAGAAGAAAGACATCGATGCCGAGATCGAACGGCTGGCAAACCTTCCGGCTCCGGCAAACGGCCGGCGCGAGTCAAGAGTTGCGCATCCGCAAACCGGGATCGGCGATGGCTTGGCTTACACGATCGCAGTTTCCATTTGCGTGCTCAAACCCGGCGAGAGCACGAAGCCGGTTCGTCACAATGCATCACTTGTAGATTTCTGTATTCGCGGCAGCGGCCGCACGAACATCAACGGCAGCCGGATCGATTACCAGCAATACGACGTGTGGACCACGCCACCGTGGTCGGTCCACCAACACTTCAACGACACAAACGAATTGCAAGTGAGGCTCAGCTACAGCAATGCGCCGCTGTTGGAAAAGCTTGGTGTTTACATCGTCGACAAAGACCCAGAGAAAGCCGTTGAGAAGGAAGGAACGTCCTCCAAAGTAGCCATTGACTCAACCAGGATCAGCCCCTTCGGCACGTTTCCATTGAGTGAAGATGGCGCGTACTTGATGCCTTATGAAAAGCTGATCAATCCCGATCACATCGAGGTGAAACCACTGCATTGGCCCTGGGAGAGAGTTAAGGCTGAACTGGACAAGCTCCGGGATTTGGGGAAGAGCTACGTCGGGCGGCGACTCTACTTGATGTACGATCCAGCGACGGGACGAACCAACGGCACCACGCATACCTTCTTTGCCACCATCACGATTCGCCCGAAGAACATCGTCGATCGTCCACATCGTCACGTTTCGGCCGCCGTGAACTATTATTTTCATGGCCGCGGCTACAGCACCGTCGAAGGAAAACGATATGAGTGGGAAGCGGGAGATCTAATGTTAAGCGCGCCGGGCTGGGCGGTCCACAATCACGCCTCGAAAGATGAAGACGTTTACGAACTGACAATTCAGGATCAACCGATGCACCTCGCGTTGGGCTCATTGCTCTGGCACGAAGACTTGCGAGGCGAGCCGAAGTTACTTGGATTGTCGACTGGATTTTCGACCAATCGCGATGCTGTCAAGCCAGGATCAAACACATGATTGAATTGAAGCCAAAGTTTTTGCGCGGCTCATACACACCTGTAGTGACACCGTTCCGCCACGGCAAAGTCGATCTCGAAAAGTACGCCGACTTGGTCGAGCGACAGGTGCGCGAAGGCTCGCACGGCGTGGTGGTCAATGGCACCACCGCCGAGCCCAGCAGCCTCACAATTGAAGAACGATGCGAGTTGGTGAAGGTTGCAGTCGACACAGTCGCGCAACGCATCCCGGTGGTGGCAGCGACCGGATCGCAATCGCTTGCTGAAACAGCAGAGCTGACCATGAGAGCCGAAAAAGCGGGCGCCGCTGCACTGTTGGTGGTAACTCCTTACTACATCAAGCCGCCACAGCGCGGCCTGATTGAATATTTCGTCGAGATTGGAAATCGGACTCGTCTGCCGCTTATGATCTATCACATCCCCGGACGCGCCGCTGTGTCTATCACTCCGTCAACCATCGCCAGTATTGCCCAACGCCTTCCTAATCTTGTCGGCTTGAAGCACGCAGCAAACGACCTTGAATTTCTCACGGAGACGCTCTCGTTGATGGGATCGGAATTTCGCATTTTCTGTGGTCTTGAGGCGCTAAGCCTGCCGATGCTGGTCGTTGGCGCGGCGGGTCTAATGAATGCTGTTGGAAATCTCGCTCCTGCGCGCGTCGCGGCGATGTGCGATGCAGTCCACGGTAACGACCTCAAGAAAGCGCGCGATCTGCACTTTGCACTATTCGGACTGAACCAAGCAATTTTTCTCGACACTAACCCAATTCCCTTGAAGCACATGATGTGGCGGACGGGTCTTCTCGAAACTTCCGAGGTGCGTTTGCCGCTGACAACCCTTGCTCGAGAGCATCATAGCAGGCTCGACGAGGTGCTGTGCCGCGCAGGGCTGCTCGAGACGCAAAGCTCATCCGCTGTGTAGATAAATTTATCAGAGACATGCGCGGAGACAATATCATAATTGCCACTAAGGTCAGTCCATTCGACCTTTCTTCTTGTGGTGACGGTGAGGACAAAGAAAATGTTTGAGCCTGTCCAGAACCAAAGGATCTCTGACGAGATCTTGCGCCAGATCAGAGATGCGGTCCTGAGCGGTAAGTTTCAGGTTGGCGAGCGGCTGCCCAACGAACGCGCCTTGGCCGAGCAGTTTGCTGCCAGTCGCACTTCAGTGCGTGAGGCTCTGCGCGGCCTTGAGCAGACTGGCGTCATTTACATCAAGAAGGGCATTAATGGCGGCGTCTTCGTCGCCGATCCAGATCACCGTTTGATAAGTCGTCCTTTCCAAACACTCCTGCAGTTGCGCAAGGTTACGATGGACAACATTGTCGAAGTGCGTCTGATATTTGAGCCGGAAGCGGCCCGCCTCGCAGCCCAGCGCGCCGAACCGGAAGACCTCGACGAAATGCAAGAGGTAATAGGAAAGATGTCGCACGCGATCAAGGCCGGGGAGCTTCCCAGTTCCTTTGATTTAAAATTCCATAAGCTGATAGCCCGAGCCGCGCGAAATCCAATTCTCGAAATGCTCTCTGAATCGATGCTCGAAGTGGCATCACAAGTCATCACCAACCTCCATCCTTCAACGGATGTCCTAAAGCACGTCGTAAAGCGACACCGAGAAGTCTTCGAAGCTGTTCGCAAGCGCGATTCCGAACTCGCGTTTGCCATAATGTCCAGGCACATAATCGATGTGCGCAACCGGCTCGCCAGGACTTCGAAACCAGCCCACCCGCGAAAGCCGAAATCAAGAACCAGTCGAGGATCTTAAAAGTCGCCGGTGTTTGTGCCACTAATTTGTGTCACTTCGATGCGGAAATCGGTTCGATTCCGATCGCCGCCTCCAATTCATCCGCAGATTACGCAGATTACACCGATTTCAAAAAAGCATTCGGACAAATGAAAAAGCGGTTGTCTGACTTTGCGATCACTTTGCGCCTCTGCGCCTTTGCGTGAGAGTTCTGGTAGGCTAAGGGATCTGAGTTTGAGCCTTTTGTGCTTTTTTGTGGCTGACTCTTATCTGTGTAATCTGTGTAATCTGCGGATTCGATTTGGAAACATCTTACCCATCCCTCACGTAACCCCGCGTATGCGAATCATCAAATATGTCTTCACGCCAAACTACGAAAAATACGAAGGCGTTCGCCCGATAAACATTACCTCCTGCGCGTGCTTTATTTTCTGATGTTCGTTGGCGTGGCTTTCGATGGCAATCGCGCCGGTCCTGCTAGTACCCGGATCGCAGTCATCACTTGAATCGATAAGTGATGCGGCCGCGCGAGAGATCATACGGCGACATTTCCACGCTGACGCGGTCACCCACCAGAATGCGTATGCGGTGCTTGCGCATCTTGCCGGAAATCGCGGCCAGCACCACATGCGAACTGTTGTCGAGCTGCACTTTGAAAAAAGCGTTGGGCTGCTTATCGAACTGTTGTCGAGCTGCACTTTGAAAAAAGCGTTGGGCTGCTTATCGATTATCGTGCCCTCCGCCGGAACCAAATCATCTTTTGCCAAAAGTTTTCTCCTTGGAACTTGTGTTAGTAGCCGCCAGCCGGAGCCGATCAGAAGCGACGGACCGTCCGCCGCTCACTGCTCACTGCTTACTGCCTCCTGCCTACTGCTTCCTGCCTACTGCCTTCTGCCTTACCGACTTGCCCGTCTTGGTCGAAACGAACGAACCGAGCCGCGTGTGTGCGCGAATCGAGTGAACGGTTTGCTTGCGCTGCTGGTAGACACGTTTGCTCCGCCGAATCCCGGCCGCACGACACGCTTCACAGCTTGCCCGGTCAGACGCTCAATCGCGCGCATCGATAATTCATCCGCCGGCGCGACGATCGTAATCGCCTGGCCCTGATTGCCCGCTCGGCCTGTGCGACCGACCCGGTGCACATAGTCTTCCGGCGCGGCCGGCACGTCATAGTTGATCACGTGCGAGACCGCATCGACGTCCAAACCGCGCGCGGCGATATCCGTGGCCACGAGCACGCGCGCACGACCATCACGGAATTCACGCAACGCCGCTTCGCGCTGAGGCTGACTGCGATCGGCGTGAATGCGATTCACGCTGTGATCGCGCGCCCTCAGAATATGAGAAAGGCGCTCGGCCCCACGGCGCGTGCGCGTAAACACCAGCACACGCTCAAAGCGTTCGCGCTCGAGCAAATCAAGCAGCAAAGCGGTCTTTGATTCCAGGGCCACCGGATAAGCAGTCTGCTCGACCATCGTGGCCGCGCGACCACGCGGACTCACTTCGATCAGTTTTGGTTCTTTCATTGTCGAACGCGCCAGTTGCTCGATGCTCGGAGACATCGTGGCTGAGAACAAAAGCGTCTGTCGCTTTGTCGGCAGCATCGCCAGCACGCGTCGAATGGCCGGCAGAAACC
>WNFB01003659.1_pt1 | contig 14074 bp, 11 predicted proteins | sample 5400501 | NCBI WGS metagenome assembly WNFB01 (sample SAMN13153341, study PRJNA577476) | soil metagenome | isolation source: 200 cm saprolite under Douglas fir tree site 2 hole 1 | place: USA:California | collected 2015-04-18
GGGCGTAAAGACCGGCCCCCACATCGTCAGCCACGATGCCTACTCCTTCGGGGAGGTGTTCGAGGCGGCTTAGCGGCGGCGGCTTTACGATATCGAACCCTCGAAAGAGTATAAAGCCCGGCAACAGAGATTTCCACGATACGGGGACAGCGATCAGAGTGATGAGCTGGCCGGCAACTTCGTCGATCACCACAAATTGAGGATCTTTGAGGGCAGTAGCTCGCGCGACCCGGCTGGCCGCGGGAATCCCGGCCAGAACCGCCAGCCCAGCCAGCAAGAATGCCGCCCACGGCTGCCAATTGGGCGGGATCCAGCGCGTCAGAATCCACCACAGAAGGACGGTTGCCGCCGAACCCCAACTCCCTGGCCCGGGGCGCAGGCGTCCGGTGCCGAAGAAGGTGGCGATCACCGTCGCCCAGTGCGGCGCAGGGGGGCGAGGCGCTAATGGGACGGAATCCTCGGAGCTAAAGCTTGTCGTCATGGCTGGGACGGCTCCTTTGTAGCGCCGGCGTCCCCGCCGGCTGTCGTGTGGGCGTCTCGCCCACACACCCAAACCCAAGGCCAATTTTGCAAGCCAGCCCTTACAGGGTTATGTGCGACATATTGGACCGCACGTTCGAATTCGCCTTGGTCTCTGATGAGGTGGTCGTAGTATTCCTTCTGCCAGAATGCGCCACGGATCTGGAGAATGCGGTTGGCCTGTTGCGCGGTAAAGGACTTCCAGGAATGAACCACACATGCCAGGTTCTGGCCTTGAAAGAGATGGATAACGACATGCACATGGTTCGGCATGACGCACCACGAGAAAAGACGGTAGCGCTGGTTGTCGAAGTGATGCAGTGAATCCGCAACTAGTGCGGCAATGACAGAATTGAGGAGGTGGCAGGAACCCGCTCCGGTGTCGAGATATTGCTCGACGACCTTGGTTGAGAGTTGCTGAATCTTCTTGCGTTCGTCAGGTGACAAATTGCGGTTGAGCTGATTGGCCGTATGAATAATACTCTCGCGTTCGGATGCAATCCGTTCAAGAACCGACTTGGGCAGTGAATCGGCTAATCTAAAGGTGATGAAGTAGGTGCCACTTTCTTTTTCCCAGTGAGGTACGTGACCACGATCGCGAATTTTCACCTCGCCGAAGCGGGGGCGGGACGCCCCCGCCACAGCCGGCGGGACGCCGGCGCTACGGTCGAGAGCATTTTTGGTGTCACTGGCCATTACTTTGGGCGGCCTCGTTCTTGTGGCTCCGGCGTCCTCGCCGGCTGTGGTGGGGCATCTTGCCCCACAGTCAGGATTTCTTTTCGGAATCCAGAGAATTGCCTTCTTCGATTGCGTCGCTAATGTCGGTCACCGGAGACGAGATCACATAGGCTCCGCTGGCCCATTTTCCCAGATCGATCAGGCGGCAGCGCTCGCTGCAAAAAGGGTACTCGGGGCCGTTCCTCTTTACCGCCTTCTTGCAGGTGGGGCAACGCAGATGGAGGGCGCGCTTGCGAGCCATAGACATAACGTATTGTAGATTCAAGATTTCGGATTGCCGACGTAATTTCAGCGGCTGGCTTCAGCGACCGCGCTGACGGGCTGGGACGACCGTCGCCTGGCCATCAGGCGCAGGGCCAGGGCGCCAAGCACGGCCACTGCCAGTGGCGTATACGTGGCCGGTTGGCGGAAGACTCCGCCGACGAAAACAAGCGCAAATACCGTCCAGATGAAATATACCGCGAACGCCTGAAAGGCAGACGAGTGCAGGATCGGAATCCGGACCGCCCGTTGGGTTCTGATATCAACCAGTGCTGCAACTGCGAGGCCGTAGATCAGCAGATATGCAAAGCCCCCAATCGCCAATCCGTGGCGCGGAAATTCGCGTAAAAAGCGATCCCCGATGGTCATGGCCAACGTGATTACGAGTGCCAGATGAATGGTGTGGGACCCGGCGAATGCCAGCAGGAATTGTGCTCGGAGCCCTTCGATCCGCCGCGCGAGATCCGATGGCCACACCGCTCGCAAGCCATGGCCTGCAAACGCCACCAAGAACAGCAAGCCGGAGATTCGAGCCGTCACACGCAGCAACAGACGCATGGTTTCTTCGTTCATGACGCTTCACATGATGAAACTAGGCGGCAAGTGCGCAAGAGTTGATTTAGGAAACTGCTGAACCAAGGATCTTCGCCACCACATCGTAATCGTAGGCCTCCGTAATCTGGCAACGGTAGAATTCGCCGGGCTGCGGCTCAAGTCCGTCCGGAACGTCGTTCACAAACACCTTGCCGTCGATTTCCGGAGCGTGCATTGCGGTGCGTCCTTCGAGCAAGAGTTCGCTCTCTTCGGACGTTCCTTCTAGCAGAAGGTCAGCCTGTTTGCCCACTAGGGCCTTCTTTTTTCTATTGCTGATTCCGCGCTGGATTTGCATCAAGTGCTTGCGGCGGCGCTCGATCTCGCGGGCCGGGAGCTTCTTTTCCATCGCGTAAGCCCCTGCGCCTTCCTGGTCGGAGTAGCCGAAGGCGCCCATCCAGTCGAATTCCGCCTCGCCGACAAACTCGCACAGTTCCTCGAACTCTTTCTCAGTCTCTCCCGGAAAGCCGACAATGAAAGACGTGCGCAGCGTGACGCCAGGAATGGTGCGGCGCATCTTCTCAATCGAACGCAGAAAAATATCCGTGCCTCCCCCCCGCTTCATGCGCTTGAGGACGGTTGGGGACGCATGCTGCAGCGGCACATCGATGTAGGAGCAAAGCTTGTCGTGCGCGGCGATGGTTTCGAGCAGACGTCCGGTGATCTTGTTGGGATAAGCGTAGAGGAAGCGAATCCAGCGCAACCCTTCAATGTGAGCCAGCTTTTCCAGTAGCAGTGCAAGGCCATCCTTAAGGCCGAACTCCTCGCCATAGCAAGTGGTGTCCTGGCCAATCAACGTAACTTCGCGCACGCCGGAGCGGGCCAGGCGCTCAGCTTCGGCGACCACTGACTCAAAGCGCCGGGACCGGAACTTGCCGCGCAACTGGGGAATGATGCAAAAGCTGCAAGGATGATCACAGCCCTCAGCAATCTTGATGTAGGCGGTGTAGCGCGGCGTGGCAAGAACACGTGGCGTGACGTCGTCATAAAGATAGTTGGGCAGATCGGCGATGGCGCCGTCCCAATTTTCGCGTGAGAAGCGCCCCTGAGCGGCACGAGCGTCGGCCTCAGCCCGCGTGCGAAGGATGTTGAACGGGGAATTGGTAGACGGAGCCGGAGCAACTCCCGAAGCTGCCAAAATATTCTCCAGCTCCCCCGTGCCGACCACAGCATCGACTTCTGGAATGTTTTTGCGAATCTCGTCGCGAAAGCGTTCGACCAGACAACCCGCAACCACCAGTTTGCGGACGCGGCCATCTGTTTTGTGCCGCGCCATCTCCAGAATGGTGTTCACGGACTCCTGCTGAGCCGCCTCGATGAACGAGCAGGTGTTGACAACAATGACGTCGGCATCTTCCGCACGTGATATCAGTTCGGCCCCTGCCTGCGCTAACATGCCCATCATGACCTCGCTATCCACAAGGTTCTTAGGGCATCCCAGGCTGACAAAGCCGACCTTGGCGGGCGCGGCGGGCGCCCGCTCCGCGGCTTCAGTCGCGTCCTCAACTTGTATAGTAGGGGTCTTTGCCGGCATGCGATCTTTTCATTCTAACATCCAGCAAAGGAAGCGACTCCTTCGCTCTCCCCAGCACGCGTGAGGCTGCGCCAGACGAGGCATCATTCCCGCGAGCCAGGTTACAGGCGGCGTGCTAACCTAGTCGCACCATCGTTCAAGCCGCTTCGCAAGGGAGGAGAGATGGCGCGGAAACAGTTCGGGATCGCAGTCCTGGTGGCGGTGACGATCCTGGGCGCGAGTGCCGCTGCTCAACAGAAGAATGAGCTGGCGGGAATTATCGGACGCACCTTCATCAGCGATCAGGGAGTAAAGGGTATAAGCACGTTCGATACTACCCTGCACTCCGGGAACGGCCTGACCTTTGAAGTGAACTACGGCCGGCGGATACTAGGCGGAGACTTTGCTGCGCTTACGTTCGAAGTTCCGTTCGTCGTCAACCCCGATGAAGATGTGCACTTTAGCGTGAACCTCATACCCGGCGACTACAACTCCTACTTTGTAACACCATCCGTCCGCGCGAACGTGTTTGCCAGCAGCGGGATTTCGCCGTGGATAAGTCTGGGAGGAGGCTTGGGTCACTTCAGCGAGAGTTCCCACCTGGAGTTTGGGGGAAAGAATCCCGGCAAGACCGGGACCACGACTGGAGTGTTCCAGATTGGCGGCGGCTTGGACGTGAAGATTTCCAAGTCCCTCCGCCTGCGCGGGGAAATAAGGGATTTTGACTCCGCTGTGCCGCAGCTGAACGTGAACACCGGGAAGAGCCGCCAGCATAACCTCTTCGCGGGTGGCGGTGTCGTCTGGCGCTTCTGAGCGGAATGGAATAGTGCGGCGCGATCTAGTTTGACTTGCCGGTGCCAACCTCCTAACATCTCGGCCCGAGGGCTAGGGTGATCGGGCAGACAGTCTCGCACTACCGAATCCTGCACAAACTCGGGGGAGGCGGGATGGGCGTGGTGTACGAAGCCGAAGACACCAGGCTCGGACGCCACGTCGCGCTGAAGTTCCTTCCCGGAGAACTGGCCAGGGACTCGCAGGCCCTGGAACGTTTTCAGCGCGAGGCACGGGCCGCGTCGGCTCTCAATCATCCCAATATCTGCACCATCTATGAAATCGACGAATATGCGGGACAACCCTTCATTGCCATGGAGTTGCTGGAAGGGCACACGCTCAAGCACCTGATTTCTAGCAAGCCGAACAAGGGCTCGAATACGGCATCCAGATCGCCGACGCGCTGGACGCAGCCCACGCCAAAGGCATCGTCCATCGCGATATCAAGCCGGCCAACATCTTTATTACCGAGCGCGGGCCGGCCAAGATTCTCGATTTCGGACTGGCGAAAGCACTCGATCTGCGCAGTTCCTCTGCAGCCGCTGGGCTCTCAACCCCGACCCTTACGATCGAACACCTGACTAGTCCTGGCACCGCCCTGGGCACGGTGGCTTACATGTCGCCCGAGCAGGTGCGGGGGAAAGAACTGGACGCGCGCACTGATCTCTTCTCCTTCGGAGTGGTGCTCTATGAGATGGCGACGGGTTTGCTGCCGTTTCGCGGCGACACCTCGGGTGTGATCTTCGACGGCATCTTGAATCGCCCACCCACTCCGCCCGTGCGGCTGAATCCGGAGATTCCGGAGGAACTGGAGCGTATTATCCATAAAGCTCTGGAGAAGGACCGCGACATTCGCTACCAGCACGCGTCCGACCTGCGGACCGATCTGAAGCGACTGAAGCGGGACACGGAGTCGAGCAAGTCCGCAGCCGTCGCCGTTTCAGGTGCGGAGCAGCCGAGGACAAGGAGGCGATACCGCCAGCCCATCATTGTCGCCGCTGCGATTGTGGTTCTCTTGTTCGTGACAGGATTCTGGCTGCGTTCCCCGTTGCCGCCGCCGCGAGTGCTTTCCACGACACAGATCACCAATGACAACCTGCATAAGGACCAAGTGGTCACCGACGGTCCGCGCCTCTATTTTTCGGAATTCGTTAACGGTCATGCAATCTTGAGCCAGGTATCCGCGGCTGGCGGGGAAGTCGTGCAGATTCCCACGCCGTTTCCAAACGCCGGAGTTCTGGACGTCGCTCCAGCCCGGTCGGAGCTCTTGATGAAAATTTATTCCGGCACAGAGAACGCATTGTCCTGGGAAGAGGGTTCTCTTTGGATTCTACCTTTACCGGCCGGTTCGCCCCGCCGGGTAGTTGAGGTGAACGTGCACAATGCGGCCTGGTCCGCTGACGGACAACAGCTCGCTTACTCCAGCGGCAACGACATGTTTCTCGCCAAGTGGGATGGAAGCGGAACTCGCAAACTGGTAGCCACGGCGGGAATTCCCGGCGGGCCGCGGTTCTCGCCCGACGGTCGAAGCCTACGCTTTGTGATCTATGACCCCCAACAAGGGTTCAATTCCTTGTGGGAGGTGACCAGCGACGGGACCAACCTCCATCCCCTGTTGCCGGGTTGGAATCCGTCCCCGGACGAGAGCAGCGGTAACTGGACCCCGGATAGCAGGTATTTTCTTTTTCAGTCCACGCGCGATGGCAGGCCGGACATTTGGGCCATCCCCGAAGGAGCCAGCCTCTTTCACAAGATCAGCCGCACGCCGGTGAAGGTGACCACGGGACCCTTGGGTTTCTATTCTCCCGTGCCCAGCCAGGACGGGAACCGAGTATTTGCGATTGGCGAACAGCCGCGCGCCCGACTCGAGCGCTATGACGGCAAGTCGGGGCAGTTCGTGCCCTATCTCTCGGGCATTTCAGCCGGGCAAGTGGATGTTTCACGGGACGGCCAGTGGATAACCTATGTAACCCACCCGGAGGGCACGTTGTGGCGCAGCAAACTGGATGGCAGCCAGCGGCTGCAACTGAGCTATCCCCCCATGATCGCCGCCATGCCGCGCTGGTCGCCTAACGGGAAGCGAATCGCATTTCCAGGTGGCATACCGGGCGCGGCACTAGAAGTCTTCTTGGTTTCAGCCGACGGAGGAAATCCTCAAGAGTTGTTGCCCGAAGACAAAAGAACCGAAGACGATCCCACCTGGTCTGCGGATGGCAATTCGCTGGTGTTTTCCCACCCGGCGACAGGCTCGGGAAACACGGCAGACTTCGCCATCCTTCAGGTGGACTTGAGAACGCACCAGGTCTCCACGGTGCCCGGTTCGGCGGGAATGTTTGCTCCGCGCTGGTCGCCCGACGGGCGCTACCTTGCTGCCTTCAGCGCAGACCAGCATAAGCTGATGCTGTTCCAGCCGAGCTCCGGGCAATGGTCCGATTTGGCGAGCGGAAGGGTGCTTGACTATCCGAACTGGTCGCGCGATGGAAAATACGTTTATTACGAGGACCAGACGGACAATGGCCAGAAAATTTTCCGGGTCAGGGTTGCTGACCGCAAAACCGAACTCATCGTGAACTTGAAAGACATTCCTCGTGCAGCGGGGTACTTCGGATTCCTATGGTACGGGCTGGGGCCAGATGACTCGCCCCTCATCATGCGCGATGTGGGCAACCGAGAAATCTACTCACTCGAACTGCAACTTCCCTGAGCGGTCTAAAGCGATCCGACTGGTACTGGGGGCTTTCGCTTTATGGGTAGAGTAGCAGCTTTAGCCGCTGCATAGAAGTCTGAAATGAGGGCCGACTTTCGCAAAGAGGCCGTCACCGCGATTCCGGCCGCTCAGCGCTTCGCGCCGCTCGAAATCTCCGTGTACAGCCCCGGCAAGCGGCGGGCATCTTCCGTGGAACTTCCGAAGCGGGCATGTTCATAGTGCCGCGTAAATCGTGCGACCCCTTCGCGCACGGTGGCGTCTTCAATCGAGACCACGAACTCCTTTGGAGTTTGTGTCGGTGATTTGCGCCAACCGAGGCGCGCCACTGTGCGCGTCATCCGTTCATACCAGATAGTCGCCGCCAGGCGCGGAGATTTCTCGGGACGGGCCGCCAGGCACCGCCGGCGAAGCGCGCGCCACGAGCGTTGCGCGTTGACCCCCAACAAAAGAAGCGCCGTCATCAGTAGTCCTGCGATGCTCCAGCGCCCCGGCGACCCAGCTATCGTGTTCTGGGTGTGACGAACTGCGGTCAACAAGGCCTGGTAACGGCGATGCGCCCAGTTCCGCACTCGCTGCAACAACTCCCGGCTGCTGTTTGTCGCTCCCACGGCAAGGGTCTGCTGATGGCTGAGGTCGTAGTTGATCACCCATTCCCGCCAGAACGACGCCATGGCGTCCACGTACAACAAAGCCCGGCTCCATCCCCTATGTGCCGGAGCAGAACCCGCAGGCGTGGGGTCAAAGCTCACCCAGCCGTAGCCCGGGAAATAAGCTTCCACCCAGGAGTGCGCATTGCTGGCGCGAACCACGTACTGGGAAGTGAGGTCGTTGAACTCCCCGCCGCTGAATCCATTGACCACGCGCGACGGAATTCGCAATGCGCGCAGCATGACCGCCATGGACGAGGCAAAGTATTCGCAGTGTCCCTGCTTGCGCTCGAACAGGAAATTGGCCAGCGGATCGTGCGGCACCGTGCGCGGAAGGTGCAGCGTGTACCCGAAGTGGCTGCGAAGGTACGTTCGGATGGCAAGGGCTTTGTCGTAGTTGTTGTCCGCCGAGGCTGTGATCTGCTCCGCCAATCGCGGGATGCGAGGATCGAGCGGCGGCAATTTGAGGTAGTGCAAAAGAACGTCGAGCGGATACGGCCCCCCAGACGCGCGCAGTTCACCGGCCGCTGGTTGGGCGAGGTCGGAGGTGGCCTCATAGCGGCCGACAGGATGATCAGGATCGAGGTCAAATACGGCGCCACCACCATCGGTAGCTACCAGGCGATAGTTGCCCTGCAAGATTTGCGGCGTCACTGCAAGAAAAAAGACATTGCTGCCAACCGGCTCCATCAGCACACGATAGTGGATGGGCCGGATGGCCTTAGGCGCCTGCCCTCGCGCGTCCGGCAGCAACAACGTAAAGCGGCCGTCGGCAAGTCGAGGCACGACGCGCTGTTCGTGGGGATTGGACCAGGTCGTGCCGTCAAACATGTTGAGTGCAACGCCGCGCCACTTCAGCTCGAAACCGCCGTTTTTGTCGCCGTCAATCTGGACATGCATCACCACGGAACTGGACTGCTGGATCTCACCAATACGCCCCAGTTGGACCCGGTCACTGAACCCGGTAGTCAGTTCGCCGCCGGGCGCATAGGCGGTGAGATAACCGGCAGAGACGCGCGGCAGGACAAAGAAAATGGCTGCTGCTCCCAGCAAGATGAACAGCACGAGCGCGGGCGAGGCGCCGGCCAGCGAGAACGCCATGTGCCGGTAAGCCCGTGCATCGCTCGTTTCCTTGGAATGAACCGTGGCCTTGGCGGCAGAGCTCCTCATTTCCATCAGGATGAACGTGACCACGGCCATCAGCATGAATGCTGCAAAAGCCAGCAGGAAGATGCTGTCCACGGTCAACACCGCGGCGGACAACACCATGAGAAACGCGATGATGGCCAGAAAATAATGATCGCGGTCACGCTGCGCGGAGAAAAGGCGCACCATCATGACAAACAACACCAGATGGACGGTCGCGTTGAGAAACGCGCCCGAAATCAGGAAGTAGTCCGCCAGGTAGAAGCCGACATAACCCAGCGTAAGCACGGTGGTCCAGCGCTCGGGGATGAGCAGCGTGCGCCGTCTTGCCAGCAAGTATCCGCGGAACAGAAGGGACGCGCCAACCAACAGGACCGTGGGTGCGTCCAGCCCGCCGGTCGAGGCCAGCGTCCCAAAACCGGTGAGGACCAGCAGATAGAGCGCGACCTCGAAGTAGCGCTCAACGGCTACAGGGAGCGGAATCGTCCCGGATTGCAGGTCGCGGGCCGGAAGCATGGGATGCGCTCTATTGTTCGCGATTTGCGAGAGGAAGGGAAGAGTACCTCCGGTGTACGCCAGTCTGCGCGGTTGGTCGTTGCGGCGGGCCGTCAGGTTTTTGTGATTTTGGGCTTCAGCTCGCGAAGGACCTGCTTTCGTGATATCAGCCAGAAGCAGATCCTTCGTGTCTGAAAGGCCCTCAGGATGACAACTCGAATTGGGGATGCGCTGAGTGCTGACGACTGAAGACTGACGACCGACGACTGATGCCTGGGTTTACGATGTTAGAATCAATCGCGTCAGGCATCGGTCCCGCGCGACGCATTCCCGCCAACCCCGCCAGGTCCGGAAGGAAGCAACGGTAACGGGCTCTTGCGTGTGCAGTGGGTTGCCGGTGCCTGACTTTTTCCCCGGTCAGCGCGTGAGAAGCTCCTCTCCGCGTTCTCTGCGCCCTCTGCGCCGAAAAAAGCTTTTATCGCTGAGGTCGCGGAGAAGTGCTGCGGAGAACGCTGACAAATGCCGTGAGGCAGCCGAGTAGTGGGCTACTTTCGAGCGGAGGGCGGAAAGAGCGGACTCAAAGTAGCCCACTACCAGGCGCCGAACCCATTGGACATTGCTGCGTGCCTGCGGCAAAATAAGCGGTTCCTTTCAACTGGAGAAACTACAGAGTGAGTCAACCGATCCGCGCCAAAATCAGCGCTCTCGGTACCTTCGTCCCACCTCGCCTCCTCACAAACGCCGATTTGGAGAAAATGGTCGAAACGTCCGATGAATGGATCATGGAGCGCACCGGCATCCGCGAGCGGCACATCGTCGACAAGGGCATGGCGACCAGCGATCTCGCGGTCGAGGCGGCGAGCGAAGCGCTGAAAGAGCGGGGTTGGGCTCCCTCCGATCTCGATGCGATCATCGTGGCGACGGTCACGCCCGACATGTTCTTTCCCTCCACGGCGTGCGTGGTGCAGCACAAGTTGGGCGCCAAAGGAGTTTGGGGATTTGATCTCTCAGCGGCCTGCTCGGCCTTCGTCTATGCGCTGCAGGTGGGAGCGCAGTTCATCGCCACCGGCGCTCACAAGAAAGTCCTGGTGATCGGCGCCGATGTGATGTCTTCGATCATCGATTACACCGACCGGGCCACTTGCGTGATTTTTGGCGATGGCGCGGGTGCAGTCACCCTCGAACCGGTGGATGATGACTCGCTTGGCATGATCGACTTCATGCACGAAGTTGACGGCTCGGGCGGATGCTCACTGTACATGCCCGGCGGCGGAAGCCTTCATCCTTCGACGCGCGAAACCGTTGACAAGCGGATGCACTACGTTCATCAGGATGGGCAGGCAGTCTTCAAATACGCCGTGCGCAAGCAGGCCGACCTCTGCGAGAAGATCCTACAGCGCAACGGGCTCAAGGGCAGCGACATCGACGCTTTCATTCCTCATCAAGCCAACCGGCGTATCATCACCGCCACAGCCGACCGGCTAGGACTGCGGCCGGAAAGCGTGATCATCAACATCGACCGCTACGGCAATACGACGGCCGGAACCATCCCGCTGGCCATGGAAACCGCACGCCAGGAAGGCAGACTCAAGAAGGGGGACCTGGTGCTGCTGGCGGCGGTAGGCGCGGGGTTTACAGTGGGCGTGACCTTGCTCCGTTGGGCATATTAGAACCTTGAAAGTAGACGGGAAAGTTGGCAGTTAGGTCTGCCCGACAAGAAAATTGAGCGTTGGAATCCTGAAAAAGATGGCCCGCTGAGTGAGAAGGCTCTTCGACAAAAGCTGGAGAGACTAGGGTATCGTGCTACCCGATACGTCTATCCGCCCGGGACGTATTTTTCCACGCATGCGCACGAGGTCGACAAGATGGACGCCGTGCTCTCGGGACAGTTTCGCATCAGCATGGGCGGAGGCTCGGTTGTGCTAGGCCCAGGAGACGCGGTACACGTACCGCGCGGAGTCGAGCACAGCGCGAAGGTCGTGAGCGATGAGACGGTGGTGAGTTTGGATGGGGTGAAAGGAAGCTTCTAGTTTCCACCTTCTTGCTTCTAGAGATCAGAGCTGCTAGTTATGCGGAACGGGAGAGCCAGAAACCAGAACCTAGAAGCCGGAAACTGGAAACGGGAAACACGCCTCCTATCCGCTCTTCTGCTGCTCGAAGGGTTTCTGCAGATATTTCCGAGCTTCATCCTGCGCACCTTGCGTATTGTCGTTGGTCTGCAGAGCTTGGCGGTACTCGTTGGTAGCGCGCTCCCGCTGTCCGGTGATGTCGAAGATCTTGCCCAGTTGGATGTGACTCCAGACTTCGGTCCAGCGCGGATCGCCGTCGCCATTCAGGGACTCGCGGTAGGCGTTGGCCGCGGCCTGATAGTTGTGCTGCAGAAAGAACACCTCGGCCACGCGATAGTGGGCGAGCGAACTGTTCTTGTTGACCTCCAGCGCCTTGTTGAACTCGCCCAGGGCTCCGGCCAGGTCGCCCTGCTGCACTAACGCCTGGCCTCGCAGGATGGAGGCACGCAGCTTGACATCGGTGGAATTCTTCAGCACACGGTTGTCGGGATCGATCACGATGTGGCGTGGCTTCCCGAAAGTTTCCACCGTAAACGGCGAATTCGTGCCCACCACTTCCACTCGCTTCTGTTCCGTCTTGCCGTTGGTGTCAACTTTCAATTGCACCGGCATGCGAAACAGGTCGAGATCCTGTGAGATCTGGCCCACAACCCGGAAACCCTTGTTGCTACCCAGGCGATAGACGGTGTACTTGGTCTTGAATTCGGGGGCGCCGGTGGAATCGAGCCACTGGGAGAAAAACCAGGTCAGCTTGTCGCCATAGCTCTGCTCGGCAATGGCGCGGAAATCGTCCAGCGAAGCGGATTTGCCCGCGTACTTGGCGACAAATGTACGCATGGTCTGATCGTACTTCTGATCTCCGATTACCCATCGGAGCATGTGCAGAATCATCGCGCCTTTGTCGGTTACCAGCGACTGAAACTCTGGCGAGAACGGATCGAGTTTACCGGCGCTCGAAAGCGGCACAGTGTCGTAAGCCAGCGCGCCGACCGACATGTCCTTGACAACCTCTTCAAGGCCTGCAGGCCCGGCAGCGTTCTCCACGTAGCGGGCCTCCGAGTAACGCGCGAAGCCGTCGCTAAGCCACCAGTCATCGCGGGAGGCGGGACTGACTGAGACTCCCCACCACTGGTGCGCAATGGCGTTTGCCAGCAAACGATAGTTGACCTTGTCGCTGATGGCGCGGCTGGCGATGGCGGCGATTTCTGGTGCCCAGGCGGCTGGCACCGTATCGTCCGGAATCTCCACAACTTTCAAGGTGGGGGCGGGGACGGGCCCGTACAAGGTCACGTAATAAACGAATTCTTTGACGGCGGTTTCCGCGTAGGTGGCTCCCAGATTCTGGTGAGCCGGCTTGAAGAACAGGTGCAGGTCGAGGCCGCCCTCGTTGCTTTTGAATTCCTGGAACTGCCCGGCAACGATAGTTCCCGGGAAGCTGGGCTTGTCCCAGACGAAGGTGTAGGTCTTAAGCGGCAATCCCCCTGCCGTGCCCTTCTTCGGCGGTGTGTTGCTGACGGTTTCGCGCCCGCTGCCGATCACCACCATGTGCGCGGGCACGGTGATGCTGATCGTAGCCGTAAAGCGGTTGATGCCGTATGCATTCACCGGAAACCAGCGGGCGGCGTAGAGCAGATAGCTGGTGTCGTCGCCGATGGAGGCCAGCTTCAGTCCCTGCACCGGGCTGTCGTCGGCGGACTCGATCACGCCTTCGTATTCGAAAGTCAGGGTGGTCGAAGCGTCCTTGGGGAGCCCGCTGGGCAGCTGCACCCGGACGGTGGAATCCTGCGTGACTCGTTCGGCGGACAGGGTCTTGCCGGCGGCATCGAGCACCTTGGTCAGCCGCAAGCCGTTATGCAGATCAAACGTCGCGATGTTGAGATTTTCCAGCGCGGTGAACTTCACTTTGGTGCGGGCTGTGATCTTATGGACGTGCGGGCTGAGTTCGGCCTCGATCTGGTAGTCGTCCACCTGGAGGCGCATCTTCTCCGCCGCCCAGGTGGGTAACGAGATCAACAAAAACAAGAGGGCAAGAAAGATGTTAAGACTGATCCGTAAGATGAGGATTGTTACGCAAAAGATGCTGGCAGGACAAGGTTCGAGGCGCTTTGCTGCGAAAATATGGCTGCTGTACTGCATTTCTGTAGCGCCGACGTCTCGCCGGCTGACCCGAGGGCATTCTCTCGACTTTGCTGAGGGCAGGCTTTGCCTCGGATGTGGCGTGGGCGAAGGTGCGGGCGAGATGCCCGCGCGACTGCTGGCGGGACCCCGCGCTGCACGGCCAAGCGTTACTCGCTACGGACTGGTCAGAGACCCGTCCCCACATGGTCTCTGCGCAGCAATCCCAGAATTGCCTCCGCGGCGCGGTCGGCAGGGTGAAGTTCCTTTCGATCTGGGCCGAGCAGACCGCTTTTCACCCCGGCCAAGCCCGCGATCATTTTGCTGCGCGCCGGACCGTCGGGAAGAATTTCGTTGAGCCGTGCGACCACGTTTTCCGCCGTGAAATCCTGCTGCACCAGTTCGGGGACAATCTCTTCTCCCGCGATCAGGTTAACCATGG
>WNFB01003371.1_pt1 | contig 14073 bp, 6 predicted proteins | sample 5400501 | NCBI WGS metagenome assembly WNFB01 (sample SAMN13153341, study PRJNA577476) | soil metagenome | isolation source: 200 cm saprolite under Douglas fir tree site 2 hole 1 | place: USA:California | collected 2015-04-18
CCCCTTGCCCCGCATGGAGCAGGCCCGCCGCCGCGCTCAAGATGGTTCCGCAGAAGATGCTCGTGCCCACTAGCCGGCCCGAATCCGGCCGGTACAGAAGGTACAGCATCGGGATTAGCGCCGCCCCCGCGCCGATCGACGTGAGCGTAACGCACAAGCTCACAATGAAGCCCGCCGCGAAAGCGAGTGTGCCCTCGTGACGCTGCGCGAATCTCATCATGCGCCCGGCGAGGGCCTGCTCGGTGCTATCGGGAAAGAGCCGCGCGGCCATCAGCGCAAAGACGGCCAGCAGTGCTATTCCAATAGCCCGCTGCAGAAAGGCGTTCTCGATTTGCGGGGATCGCCCACCGAGGTTTCTGAGAGCGAAAAAACCCAGCACCAGGCCTGCCGCCGCGCCCGGTGCGAGCTTTTTCAGGATCGGGAAATCCACAAGCCCTCTTCGGTAGAAACTGATGCTCGCGACGATCTTCGTAGCGAATGCAAATGCCAGGCTGGTCCCTACAGCCTTTGCCGGTGCCAGCCCTCCGACGAGGATGAGCAGGGGCGTCAGCACGGACCCGCTGCCGATTCCCGTCAAGCCGAGCAGAAGCCCCACGGCCAACCCGATAGCCGCGATCAAGAGGAGGCTCAATGCGGCCTTCCCTCGCGATCACGCACGGCTGCGCTGCGCTCCAATTCCTGCCCTGATGACTGTGACGCCTCGAAAATACTGCGACCTTTCATCGTGTCGGGCCGCGCAATCCCGAACTCGGCCAGTACGGTCGGCGCGATATCCGTCAGAGCCGGGTTTTCCGCGCGTATCTTGCGATTGCTCAAGACCACGCCGGGAACTTTTGTGAAATCGATACAGTGGTCGCCGCTCCAGGGTTGCATGTTGTCTTCCATCACGTTCGTTGAGATGCCGCCGAGCACGCTGTCCCAGCCGACGCGATACCCGCGGTTGTACCCGACGATAAGGTCGGGCGCCTGAGAAGTGGATGGCCCCGAGTAGGCCTCGGCAGCACGGTCCACGCGCGTTATCACTTGCTGCTGATCCAGTGGATCGCGAACGGACAGAAGCCGCTCTTTAATTTCTTTTTGGAGCGCTTCGGTCTCGGCTCTCGGATTCACGATCCCATTTTTTTCTCGTCCGCTGAGGTTCACGTAAAGCCCGTTGAGACCCAGCCCGTAGGCACGCGTCCGCGACCAATCCGCATCGCGAAAGATGTCGCGGCCTTGCGCAGAGGCTCCTGCACGCAACACCAGATAGCCGTTCTCCGCGAGCCAAGCATTCAAATTGAACGACCGGCGAAACGGCGCAAATCCATGATCGGAGACCACGAGCACAGTCGTATTTTCGTCAGTCGCCCGAAGCGCTTCTCCGAGGATTGCATCCATCTCGCGGTAGTAGTCTTCGAGCACCTTGCCGTGCTTGGCGGCGAGTTCCGGATCGAAGGAAGGGGACTGCGGGTCGATCGCGCGCCAGAACATGTGCCCGTTTAGATCGAGGCTCGAGAAATAAAAGAAAAACAGTCCGGTGCGGAACCGCGCCAACTCGTGTTCGAAAAGACGGCGTTGCTCCTCGAATACAGTGCGCGCTTGCTCCAGGTATTCGTCATCGTTCAACAAGCCGCTGGTGAGGGCTTTGGTGTCCTCCGCGATTCCCTGCGTATAGAAGGATCCAAGATCGCGCGAGAGTTCGCGCGCGTAACTTTGCGGCGTGGAAAGTGGAAGCGCTGGATTTGAAGGGTCGATGTTGATGGGTGATACATACAGTTCGAACTGCGGCCGGACTTGTTTGAGATAGAAGCGGCAAATCCCGGTGACGCTTTCCAGTCCTCGAATAAACTTGAATGTGATTCGAATCCAGGGGCTCCATTCGCGCTCGCGGAGAATAAACTGGTGGTCCTGGATGGAGAATATCGCGACGGGCTCAGAGGGGTCGCGATCAACGGTGAAGGGAATGGTGAGTTCCGGGTTTTCCTTGCGGAGGGTGTTGACGGGGCCGTGGAGTTTCGCTTCGATGTGGTCGCCCGCGACCTGCACCTGATAGATCACGCCGCCACTCACGGGACCCGGGGTAAAAATGGGGTCGTCTGTGTGAAAGGAAAATGTGCCATATCCGCCAAGCAAGTCCGGCGTGCCCATGCCTGCGAAGGTCTTGCCCTTGGTGGGCACCGGCGGAAAATTCGAAGGGATACGGAAGACAGTCAGAGGAATTTTCCGCTCATCAAGGTATTGCCAGAAGGCCTTGCCGTTGCGCAGAAGTAAAACCTCTCCTTCGGAGAGCGGAATCACCCAACTTCCCAGCCGGAGGTGGTGCTTCGGGGGTTTTACCTGTGACGTGGAGAAATAGGGCGTCAGAGTTGCGGGATCGCGATGAATGAAATCGAAAATACCGTGTCCCCCCGGATTCATGCCGGTAATCAGATTGGCCCAAGCCACCGGACTTTGCGGCGGGGTGCTCGTCTGTAAATTGAGGAAACTGCCGCGCGCGGCGAGGGCGGCAAAGTTCGGCATTTTCCCTTCGTTCATGTATTGCCGCAACAATTGCGGATCCATGCCGTCGACGCCCAAGATCAAAAGCCTCTTTTTTGGCGCGGGGGATTCTTCGCGGCGCGTCCGCAACAGGAACACACCGAGGATGGCGCCGAGCAGTGCGGTCGCGCCAAGCGCGAGCAGCCATCTGGGAAATCGTTTCATCTTCTCCGATGCTCATGGCGAGGACGCCCGAGACGTGGTGCACCGGCAGCTAGAGCCAAACTTCCGGCGCGTCACTCTGCTTTCGAATCCCTGGAGCGCAACCAGTATAGCAAAGAGCTAATCGAGGTCTCGCTCCCCGGCGGGTTGGATGACAAACCGCGAAGCTGGGTGTTATATCATTTCCATCAAGACAATGCCGATCAGATTCCCAGTTCTCCGGTGGCTCTGCAAGACGCCGAGACAATTTCTATCCCTGTTCTTCCTAATCTTTCTTACTAACGCGTTGGCTCAGAATCCTCCTCCTTCGGCAGATCTGGCGCTGAAGGATGCGCAGCAAGCGTTCGAACGGGACGATTTTGCCACCGCGGCGCGGGGATTCGAACAGGTGCAGCACGCCGCCCCGGAGAACAAAGAGGCGTGGCATGGCCTGGCCCTGAGTTACCTGCGCTTGGGAGACAAGGTCCGCGCCGTGGAGCTGGCACGCCATGCGGCGTTGCGTTGGCCGGACGATGGGGAGATGCGTCATCTACTGGGATTCGCTTACTTTCAGAGCGGTCAGACCGAACCGGCGATTCAGGAACTCTTGCAGGCCACACGGCTGATGCCGAACCGCCATGAGCCGCGATTGGATCTCGCCCTCGCGTATCTGAGCACGAAGCAATATCTTCCCGCGAGCGAATCACTCGGAGTGGTGATTCGCCTCAAGCCGGAACTTCCTCTGCCGCATCTTCTGCTGGGCCGCGCTTACGTCAATACCAATCGCACGCTACCGGCGATTGAGGAATTCAAGAAGGCTCTGGCGATCGATCCGAATATCCCGCTCGGGCACTACCATCTTGGCTATGCCTATGAGAGCCTGGGGCGCGATGCGGAAGCAATCGCAGAATTCCGGAAAGAATTGAATCTTCACCAGGACAATGCCGAAGTTTATTACCGACTGGGACGCGCTCTACTCGACTCCGGCCAAACGCAGGAAGCTGCAGTTCAGCTTCGCCATTCGCTGCGGCTGGTCCCCGAGAATGCGGACGCGCAATGCGCTTTGGGAAAGGCGCTGCTGGAACTTGGGCAGCCGCAGGAATCCATCGAGGCGCTGCGCAAAGCTGCCGACTTGAACCCGAAAGACCCAAGTGCGTATTTTCTGCTGGCCCGTGCTTATGGCAAGGTGCAAAACCGGGCAGAAGCCGCCAAAGCGCTACAGCAGTTTACGGAACTCAAGAAGCGGCAAGGAGCAGCGGGTGGGATGGCCTACCGGCCCAATTAAGATGTTTCGGCCTCGCTGCGTGCGACTACGCTCCGTTTCACTTTGCGTGGTGCTTGTTTTTCATCTGGTTTCTGCTGCGGTGCGGGCTGAGAAAGGGGCGCCTCCGGCGCCTGTGTTCGTGGACGTAACGCAAGCGGCCGGCATCGATTTTCACCTTACCTGCGGCGGAGCGCAAAAGCTCTACATTATGGAATCGATGTGCGGCGGTGTTGCCGTCATCGACTACGACAACGACGGCTGGCCAGATATTTTCCTGGTCAACGGCTCGACCCTCGAAGATTTGAAAACGGGCAAGAGCCCCGCGAGCAAGCTGTATCACAACAACCATGACGGCACATTCACGGATGTGACGGAGAAGGCCGGCCTAGCACACCGCGGCTGGTGCTTTGGAGCAGCGATAGGCGATTACGACAATGACGGCTGGGACGATCTTTACATCACCTGTCTCACCGGGTCCTTCCTTTATAAGAACAATGGTGACGGAACATTTAAAGATGTAACGGCGCAGGCGGGGGTCGGGAATCCCGGCCGATGGGGAACGAGCGCCGCGTTTGGCGATTACGATCGGGACGGGCATCTGGACCTTTATGTAACGAACTACGTGGATCTCGATCTCAACAATCTCCCGGAGTTCGGCAGCACTCCATTTTGCAAATACCGCGGCATCGCGGTTTCTTGCGGTCCGCGAGGCCTCGCAGGATCGCGAGACCGGCTTTATCACAACAATGGTGACGGGACGTTCACCGACGTCACCGAAGCGATGAAGATCGACGCAGGCTCCTATTATGGCCTGGGGGTGATTTGGGCTGATTACGATGGCGACGGCTGGCCGGACATTTACGTGGCCAACGATTCCTCGCCGAGCCTGCTTTATCACAATAATCAGGGCAAGTCATTCACCGAGGTTGCGATCACAGCCGGTGTGGCGTACAGCAGCGACGGCCGCGAACAGGCCGGGATGGGTGTGGATTTCGGCGATTACGACAACGACGGCTGGCCGGATTTGGTCAAGACCAACTTCTCGGACGATGCTAACAATCTCTATCACAACAACGGTGACGGCACGTTCGATGACCACGCCGGCGTGGCGGGCTTCGGCGCGGTCAGTGTTCCGTTTCTAGGATTTGGCGTCCGTTTTTTAGACTACGACAACGACGGCTGGAAAGACATTTTCGTTGCTAATGGGCACGTCAATCCCCAGGTGGACGAGCATGCATTCGGGATCACGTATGCGCAGCGAGCGCTGCTATTCCATAACCTGCGAGATGGGCGGTTTGAGGAGGTTGGTCTGCGCGCGGGCCCTGCTGTGCGGCAGCGCCGGGTGAGCCGCGGTTTGGCCGTCGCCGACTTTAATAATGATGGGGCGCTGGGAGTCTTGATTTCGAATCTTGATGGCTCTCCGACGCTGCTGCGTAACGTCTTGAAGCCGCGCGGCCACTGGCTGCGGCTCAAGCTGGTCGGCACGCGTTCGAATCGCGACGCTTATGGCGCGCGGGTTGAAATTGTTTCCGGGGGCTTGAAGCAGGTGGATGAAGTTCGGGCCAACAGCAGCTTTCTGTCGGCCAGTGATTCGCGATTGCACTTTGGGCTGGGAGCGGCCACGCGTGTGGATCAGGTGGTGATCCGCTGGCCCTCGGGGTTGGTGGAGAAGTTGGGGCAGCTTCCGGTGGATGGCGAGTTGGTGATCCGCGAGGGGAGTGGCCAAGCTATCTCATTCCCGCCGAAGCGATAGCCGCACGGCATGAATAGGGTCGAGTTCGATCCTGGGGACGTCCCTACCATTAGACAGATGTAATTCGGTCGTGCAGTCCAAGAAATTGAGTTTCTCCGTGTTTTTATCAAAATAGTGGGTTCCTCTTCGTGGCGGGCTTAGTGCCGTCTTTTATTGATTCCATCCGAGGGTAATAGTACTCGCTCCGGCTGAACGGGAAGAAATATAAAAAAAGTTGTTGACAGATAAAGGGAAGTGAGAGATATAGGAGCCAACGCGGGTGCGTGTCGGGGCGTATAGGTGCGCGAGGGGAGCGCTTTTATCGTTCCAATCTTTGATCGTTCAATTAAAGACTCCACTACATTCTTCTAGGGGGTGAGAGATGAATTGTGTAAAGAATTGTTTGGGGTTAGCTGCGAAGTGGTTTAACGGCGTGTTGATATCCCGCGTTGCCATTGTGCTGCTGCTTTGCGCGTTTGCCGCGCTCAGCGCCAATGCGCAAGTTCAGAACGGCATCTTTACGGGGACGGTTATGGACCCGCAGGGTGCGGCCGTGGCTGGTGCTGACGTGGTCATCACGAACATAGGCACGAACGCAGCGGTCACGCTTAAGACGAATGCGGAAGGCTTGTACCGGATTCCGGAATTGCCTGTCGGTACCTACAAGTTTACAGTGGCAGCCCCGGGATTCAAGAAGGCCGTGAAGGCTGGCCTTTATCTCGGCGCCGGAGCCATCGAACGGGTGGACTTTAAACTCGAGCTTGGCGCGCAGACTGAAACAGTGATGGTGGAGGCCGGCGCGGTTCAGGTGCAGACGGAGGATTCGCGGCTGAGTGAGACCATCGGGGCGGGGCAGGTGGCCAACCTCCCGCTGAATGGCCGCAACGTTTTTGATTTGATCTCGCTGGCGCCCGGCGCGGTGGACGTGACCGGTGTTTCTTTTGAGAACGGCCACAGCACGGTGGTAAATGGCCTGCGGCCGAACTTCAACGGATTTCTGATCAACGGGTCTTCCGACAAGGGCCTGAGCGGTGGCACTGTGACCACGCCAAACGCCGACATCGTGCAAGAATTCCAGGAACTCACGCTGAACATGTCCGCGCAGTACGGCAACAGCGCCGCGGCGATCGTCAACGTGGTGACCAAGTCTGGCACGAACTCCTTACACGGCAGCGCGTACGAGTTCTTGCGCAACGACAAGCTGGACGCCAACGCATTTTTCTTCAACCAGCAAAGTGAACCGAGGCCGCCCCTGCACTTCAACCAGTTCGGCGGAACGGTGACAGGTCCGATCTGGAAGGACCACCTCTTCTTCACGGGATCGTATCAGGGCGACCGCTTTATCACCTCCGCCCCGCCGACGCCGATCATATCGGAGACGCCCGAATGGCGCGCCGCGGTGATCGCCGCCCTGCCGAATTCGGTGGCTGCGAAGATCTACGCCAATTTCCCGACGAAGTTTCCTGGGAATTACAACGGCCCAGACAGCACGGATGTGCAGGGATTCGTTGGTACTGACTTCAGCGGTTACACATGTCCCAGCAACTACCCTACTGGCTTTACGAACATCGCGACGACGTTCCAGACCCTGTTCGGTGTGACGGCTGCAGAGGCGACCGCATGTCCCGGCTTGGTTGCGAATGGGGGAGTGGGAATGATCCCCCGCAACACGCCGTTCCTCAACGACAACGCCCTGAGTTTCCCTACGCAAACCCAGGGTAACCTCTTCAACGGGAACGAGTGGTCCACGCGCATTGACTGGGTTAAGGGTCAAAATGACCGCGTTTTCGGAGAGTACTACTGGCTGCACTCAGCCGATAGCTTTGGGCCCGCTAACGCCAGCAGCGGCATTCACAATTTCAAGAACCCCACGGCGAACCATTTCCCCAACTTTCAGGCGAGCTGGGTGCATACCTTCAGCCCGAACTTGATCAACGAAGCCAAGGCGGGGTATGTCCTCAACCGGGGAGATACGAACGTTGCTGTGCCGGGTGTGCCTTCCGTCGGGTTTGACGATGGCTCGGCGGGTTTCGGCTCCTACAACGGTTACCCGCAGTTCTTTCACGAGAACATCTACAGCTACGGCGACCTGATGTCTCTTCAGAAGGGCAAACACAGTCTCAAGTTCGGCGCAGATTTCCGGCGGAACATCGAGAACAGCGAATTCAACATCGCTCGGCCGTCGTATTACTTCTTCGACCAACTTTTCTTCGCGGCGGATGCGCCTTACGGGCTGGTCGCCGGCGTGGACCCGGGCTTTATCTCCAACAAGTCAGCGCAATTGGCTGATAACTTCCGGCACTGGCGGAACCTGGAGATAGGTGCCTTCGTTCAGGATGACTGGAAGGTGAGCAGGAAGCTGACTCTCAACATCGGTCTGCGGTATGATCTCTTCTCGCGCCACACGGAGAAATTGGGCAAGGTAACAACCTTTCTTCCGGGGCCGGGATGTTCAGTTCCGGCTAACGGTTACTGCGCGGATGCCATCTTCAACGCCAACGTGCCGGCCGCTACAACGGTCGGAGATCCCAATTTCCCCGGCTGCAACACGGCGTTCCAAATTTCCCATGCCGTCCTTGCGGGTGTCTGCGGCCCTGGCGGCTTCGCCGTTGCCAACAGCTTGGGCGCGGGCAACCACAAGAACTTTGGACCACGCGCGGGGTTTGCGTATGACCCGTGGGGCACGGGAAAGACCGCGTTCCGTGGCGGCTTCGGTCTCTCGTATGAAGGGACCCTATACAACCCGCTCTCGAACTCTCGCTGGAATCCGCCGTTCTACTCCTTCAACCAGAACCTTAATGCGCTCGGGCCGTGCTTTGGGAACGTGACGCCAACGTGTGGCAATCTCGCCGCTGCCGTTGTGTATGGGCCGACGGCAGCGAATCCGAATGGGACAGCCAATTGCAGCCTAGCCACATCGGCATGTGTCCCGAGCGGCGCGGCGGTGACCTACACCGGCGCACCAGCGAACCCCGGCATCGGTGTCGGCGTTCAGGGGACGGGGAACATCCAAGGGTATTTTGCGGGGAACCCCAACACCGCGAACCTGACGGGCATCATATTTCCGTCGGGCATTCGCGACCCCCATGTCTTCAACTACTATTTTGGCATCCAGCGGGAAATCCTGCCTAAGACGGTTCTCGAAGTGAATTACGTAGGCACGCAGGGGCGCGATCTGTTCCGGGCCGAGCAGGCCAATCGCCTCCCCGGCGACCGTCTGGCGTTGGGAGCTACCGTGGTTGACAGCTTCGGCCGCACGCTCACCGGGTTGGGCCACAGGTGGCTGAACCCCAACTACGGAAAGCTGCGCGTCTGGGATAACGTGAGCAAGTCGTGGTACAACGGCTTGCAGGTTGCCTTGCGCCACCAAGCGACTCGGGGTCTCGCAATCAACGGGAGCTACTCCTGGAGCCACTCGATTGACACCGGGTCCGACTGGCACAGCGGGGCAACCTCGGCCAATGGGTCCGCAGCGGGGGACGGTTATTCGCTGGATGTGACCAAGCCCGGGCTGGATAAAGGCAACTCGACGTTTGACATCCGGCACCGGCTCAGCATCAACTACGTCTATGAGTTCCCGTGGATGAAGGCCCAGAAGGGCTTCGCTGGGCATATACTCGGTGGCTGGCAGTGGAACGGCCTTGTTGCCTGGCAGACCGGCGCCCACTTTACCCCGTACTGCGCCTCCACTCGCTCTAATTTTCAGTGCGACTTCAACTTTGACGGCGAAGCCAACGACCGGCCAGACGTGGGGCCGGGTGGCAACCACTTTAATGTTACAAGGAACGATTGGGCAAATGGGTGGTTCGCAAACAACTCCACGTTCGGCTGCGCATGGAGGCGACCTGGGAGGGGGGGCGTCGTGGGAGGCGCGGGGACTTGCGGTACCGCAGTGGGGGCGCTACCCGCCTTCTTCGCGACGCCATGCGCGGGCTGTGACGGGAATCTGGGGCGGAATACGTTCATCGGGCCGAACCTGGTGAATACCGACCAGTCCTTGTTCAAGAACATCAAAATGACGGAGCGGTTCAACTTCCAGTTCCGCTTCGAAGTGTTCAACGCCTTCAACCGCGCCAACTTCATACTGCCCAGCAGTGCGACAGGCGCCAACTTTGCAAACCGGATTACCAGTGGGAATTTCGGCCAGTCGGCCGGGACGCGCGATCCACGGGAGATTCAGTTCGGGCTGAAGTTGCTCTGGTAACCGCTTTCAACCGAAACTCGAGGGCCCCCGATCTGGCCGGGGGCCCTTTTTATTTCACCGAATCGAAACCGCGCCGCGGACGCAACAGTATGGTAGCCTCTGGGTAATGGGTGTAACCGATGGGGGACGACGAAGCGCGTTCGCGCAGGATTTCCCACGGTCTCTGGCTGGCCGCGCTGCTGCTGGTTTGTGGCGGGGCATTGCAGGCTCAGGAGCCAGAGGGCAACATCGTCGGACAAATTCACCTCGTGGATGGCTCATTCCCGAACGAGCGGCTGGCGGTGAGCCTGGAGGTTCACCGTTCGGTCGCAGACGTCTCGTACTGCGATGCTGAGGGGCGTTTCGGGTTCAACCATTTGCATCCGAATGCCTACGAGGTGGTTATCGAAGCGGAGGGATATCAGCCGGTTCGCCTGACGGTGGTCGTGAATCCCATAACCACTCCGACGAACATCATTCACGTGGTGCTGCGCCCCAGGCCTGAGGAGAAATCGCGAGGCGCGCCCGATGGACCTGCTGGCACAAACCCGGACATCGTGGATGTTGCCGAGCTTAAGAAGAAGTTTCCGCCCGGAGTGATCAAGGAATTCGAGGCAGGAAAAAAGGCGGAGCAGCATGGCGAGATGGACGCGGCGGTCCGGCTCTACGAAGCTGCCCTGCATGAAGCACCTGACTTTTACCCAGCGCTAAACAACCTGGGGATTCGCCATCTGCAAAAAGGAGAGGCGAAAGCGGCGGAAACAGAATTCCGGCGGGTGATCGAGCTGAATCAGAATGGGGCGCAGGCCTACTTCAATCTCGGAAATGTGCTGTACATGACGCAGCGGAACGAGGAGGCCAAGCAAACACTCGAAGCAGGTCTTCGGCTGTCGCCTTCCAGCCCGATGGGGCATTACTTGAATGGGTCGGTGCTGGCTCGGCTGGGGGATTTCAGGGCAGCCGAAGAGGAGTTGAAGACGGCGCGCGCGCTGGATCCCCGGATGCCGCAGGTGACGATTTCGCTGGCCACCCTGTATCTGCAAAGCGGGAGAGAACCTGAGGCTGCGGCGATGTTCGAGGCCTTCCTGAAGGAGTTTCCGAAGGACCCCATGGTGCCCAAAGTTCGTGCGGCGCTCGGCAAGATCGCGAAATCTTCTTCGCCGTAATTCCTCCAGAGGTGAACTGCTAGCGGCCGGAGATAAGCGGACAGATGCGCCGGTCGAGCCGGCAGGCCTCCGCGTATTCTTTCTTCTTCAACTCAAGTTGATTCATCCGCTCGTAGACGAAGCCGAGATTGAGGTGTGCCTGAGCATAGTTCGAGTCGGCGGCGATGGCGCGGCGATAGCTCTCGACTGCGTCGTCAAGGCGGTTCATGCGGCTGTAGCAGATGCCCAAGCTGTTGTACGTGAGCACGTCGTGAAGTCCCATCTCGACGGCGTGGGAGAGGTCTTCGGAAGCGCTCACGTAGGTCTGCTCGCGGACGGAGAGCAGGCCGCGGTCGCGGTAGGCGGGAGCGAAATTGGACTGAATGGCAATTACCTTGTCGAGAGCTTCGCGGCTGGATTTGGGATCGCCTGTCGCTTCAATTTGTGACAGCAAGAACCAGGCTCGTAAATTCTGGGGATTCGCGGCGAGCAGCGTGCCGAGCAAATCCCGAGCCTGCGCGATCTTGCCTTGCAGGCCGAGCGCGCGAGCCAAACCCAGGCGAGCCTGTTCAAAGCCGGGATTGAGTGCGGCGGCCCGGCCGAAATTTTTCTCGGCTTCCTTCCATTGTGCTTCGCGGGAAGCAGCTTCGCCGAGGAGGAAGGGAATCAGATAGAGTTCCGGCTCCTTTTTTTGCACGCCGGAAAGGACGGAGCGAGCGGCGGAGAAATTTCGGGCCTCGATCAGATCGGTGGCGTGCAGAATGTCCTGGAACACGAGGAGCTTGTCCTTGGGGTCTGCCGATTTTGTGTTTTGCGCGGCCGCGGCCCGGTAGGCCACGTAGCCGAGAGACCTTAGCTTCTCCAGGACCTCCGGGCTCGCGTTGGCCTCGGAGGCGCTAGCTCCGGAACCTGTGGCTGGCGGAGGGTAGGTGGACAGGAGCTGCGTCAGTTGTGTGCGCAGATGCGTGGCGACGCTGGCGTTCTTATCCGCAATGTTATTTGCTTCCGTGGGGTCAGAGGCGTGTTCGTAGAGTTCCTGATTCGGGGCTTCAATATAGTGATAGCGGGTGGTCTGGATGCTGCGGAGTGGGCTCCAGCCGAAAGAGTTCGCCGGATAGAACGTCTCGCTGTAGGCGGGACGCTCGGGTCCGTGAGGCTTGCCGGTCATCAGCGGCACGAGGCTTAGTGCCTGGAACTGTTTCTGAATGGGGTCTTGCACACCCACCAGCTCCAGCACGGTAGGTCCTACCTGAACCGTTTCAACCGCCGTGGCAACCCGTTGGGGCGCAAGCCCTGCGCTGCGCGGAGGCTTTATCACGAGAGGTACGCGCACGGTCGAATCGTAGACGAAGAATCCATGCTCCTTCTCGCCGTGTTCTCCGAGAGATTCGCCATGATCGCTGAGGAAGACGATCAGGGTGTTGTCGTAGAGGCTATTTGGGGCTTGCTTGAGCCAAGAAAAGAGCCGGCCGAGCTGGCTGTCCGCATACGCGATTTCGCCTTCATAGAGTTGCTTCGCATATTGCGTGCGGAAAGGCTCGGGAGGATTATAAGGACTGTGCGGGTCGTAAAGATGGAGCCAGAGGAAAAACGGTTGATTCGAATGCGCTTCAAGCCATCCAATTGCGTGGTTGACGCTCTCCTCGGCGCGCCGTTCCACGAGGCCAAGGTTCCTTTCAAGAAACTCCTGCCCGGCAAACGCATCATCGTAGCTGTCAAAGCCGCGGGCAAGCCCCCAACTTCTATCTAGGACGAACGAACTGACGACAGCGCCGGTGGCGTAACCATTGGCCTTCAGGCTTTCAGCCAGTGTTCGAAAGCGATCGTTTAGAGGCTGTGCGGTGAAATCTCGGACGCCATTGTAGAAGGGGTACGTGCCAGTGAAGATCGCTGCGTGCGATGGGAATGTAAGGGGGACCTGCGCGACACCGCGCTCGAAGACAACGCCGTCTTTCGCCAGCGCGTCCACGCTTGGCGTGAGACCCCCGGGATAGCCGTAGCAGCCCACGCGGTCAGCGCGTAGGGTGTCCACAGTAATGATCAGAATATTCGCGCGTGGCGGTGTATTCTGGCGGCAACCGCCAAGGAACAACGCAAGCCCGAGGAAGAGAGGGACCCAGGTGCAATAGAGGAACGCAAAATATCCCGGGGGATTTCGAGACTGGCGTTTCTTCGAAGGAAGACGCATTTAAGGCCGTGAACTGCCGCTGGCGCCCTTTCTCATTTCTTCTTCCGCTTCACGGTCTTGCCCATTGGCCTGCAACGCCTTGATCAAAGCCTGACGGGCTTTGGTGTAGCCTGGCTCAATTCCGAGGGCGGTGCGCAACGCTGAGATGGCATCGTCGAGTTTCCCCTGATACACAAGCAACTCGCCAAGAGCCTCATGGGCCTGGGCGTAGCCGGGATTGATCTTCACGGACTGACGGAAGGCAGATTCAGCATCCTCCAGTTTCCCCAGTTTCAGGTACGCGGCGCCAAGGTTGTACGCTGCCGAGAAATTGGTCGAGTCAAGAACGAGAGTTCGCTGGAAAGCGGCGATTGCTTGGTCCCACGCCTCGATGTGAATGTACGAAAGGCCCAGATAGTAACTGGCCAAGGAGTAGCTCGGACTCAATTTGAGGACGATCTGAAACTCGCCGATCGCAGTGGAAAAATCATCCTGGCGGTAATAGTTCAGCGCGAGCAGATAATGAACGGGAAGAGAATCCTTTTCGGTTTTCTCCGCCTGCCGCAGCTTCTGGATCGATTCCGCGTAGTGGCCTCGCTGGCTATCGGCGAGCGCATCCGCCACGAGTTCGTACACTTGGACGCGGTCTTTCGGATCGGCCAGACGACGGTCGCTCAACACCTCATCACCGCCGCCCGCGACGGCAACGTATCCGAGCGATTTCAAGCGTTCCATCAGAGTTGGGTCTAGGCCAGTTGATTCCGCGGCCTTCTGGCCGGCGACGGGTGTGTATTGCGCAATGAGTTGTCCAAGGCGTTTTCGCATCTGGTTAGAAACAGCTCGCTGCATAGAGTAGAGATTCTTGAGTTCGTGGGGGTCCGCGGTGAGGTCGTACAGTTCGGGCCGCGGCGCGTCGATGAAGTG
>WNFB01003372.1_pt1 | contig 14070 bp, 12 predicted proteins | sample 5400501 | NCBI WGS metagenome assembly WNFB01 (sample SAMN13153341, study PRJNA577476) | soil metagenome | isolation source: 200 cm saprolite under Douglas fir tree site 2 hole 1 | place: USA:California | collected 2015-04-18
TCGGGCGACATCCGCGTCGGTCTCGCCGAAGGGCTGGCCACGGTCGAGGTAGGCGGCGGCCCCATGCTCGTCCATGACCTCGCGGGCCGCGCGCTCGCCGAGGAGCCGATCACCTGGCTGCGGGTGCTCCGACGGGAGGGCGCGCTGGAGTGGCGCGGGCAGCGCCTGACGGGTCTTCGTGTGTCCCCCGCCGGGGGCCATGCCCTTCGCTTCCAGCAACGGCCCTATCCAGGCGTCCTCGAGGTGATGCTCGCCCCCGAAGGGCTGATGGTGGTGAACCAGCTCCCGCTGGAGGAATACCTGGTCGGCGCCGTCAAGGCCGAGGCCGGCGACAACTGGCCCCTCGAGATGCTCAAGGCCCAGGCCATCGTGGCTCGGACCTACGCCGCGTATCACCGGCGGCTCAATGGAGCCAAGCCCTACCACCTGGTGTCGAGTACGGCCAATCAGCAGTACGCCGGACAGGTGCCCGAGACCTCGCCGGCCTGGTCGGCCGTGCGGGAGACAGAGGGGCAGGTGCTGCTCTGGGAGGGTGATCTCTTCCCCGCCTTCTATCACACGGACAGCGGCGGCTACACTGAGGACCCGCGCGCCGTCTTCGCCGCGAGCAACATGCCGGCGCTTCCCCCGGTGCGTGTGGAGTTTCCCTCGGCCTCTCCGCACCACGCCTGGATCCTGGACGTGCCGCTCGCGGATCTCGCCGCCGCCTTGAGAAGGGGCGGCGTCTCGGTAGGCAGCATCGTGGGCCTCCGCGTCGTCGAGCGCAGCACCTCGCTGCGCGTCTCTCGCATCGCCGTCGACGGCACGCGCGGCACCGCCACCCTGCGCGGCAACGATCTCCGACGCCTGGTTGGCTACGACACGCTGAAAAGCACGCTCTTCGCGGTCTCGGTGGACCGAGCCTACGCCCGCTTCGCCGGGCGCGGCTATGGCCACGGCGTCGGTCTCGATCAGTGGAGCGCCAAGAGCATGGCCGAGCAGGGCTATACAGCCGGCCAGATCGCGCTCTACTACTACCCCGGGGCCACGCTCTCCTCGCTGACGGCCAGTCCCTCGCCCAAGTAGCCGCATCCTTTCCATGGCCATCTCGTGGGCTGATTTCGAGCGAGTGGACATGCGTATCGGGGTGATCACGGACGCTCAGCCCTTCCCCGGAGCCAAGAAGCCGGCTCTCAAGCTCTCCATCGACTTCGGCCCCCTCGGCGTCAAGCGCTCGAGCGCGCAGATCACGGATCGTTATGCGCCGGGCGATCTCGTCGGACGGCGCGTGGTCGCTGTCGTGAACTTCCCGCCCAAGCAGATCGGACCCTTTGTCTCCGAGGTGCTCGTACTGGGCGCCTACGACGAGCACGGCGAGGTCATCCTCCTCCGCCCCGACTTCGACGTCACGCCAGGATCGAAGATCGGCTAGGCCCGACCCACAGCCTGCCCTCTCCTCAAAAGGGGAGAGGCAGGCTGAGGGGGCAGCCTCGCGAGGGATGCTAGACTTCGATGACGATGGACCTCTCCCTGTTTGACTATGCGCTGCCACAGGAGCGTATCGCGCAGGAGCCGGCGGAGCCGCGCGATGCTTCCCGGCTCCTCGTGCTGGACCGAGGGCGCCACCGCTGGGAAGATGCGCGGTTTTCGGATCTGCCGCGGTGGCTGCGGGCCGGCGACTGCGTCGTGGTCAACGAGAGTCGGGTCATCCCGGCACGGCTCCTGGGCCTCCTGGAGGGTGAGGACACCGCGGTCGAGCTGCTGATGGTGCGGGCGCTCGAGGGCATGCGCTGGGAGGCATTGGTGCGTCCTGGCCGGCGCCTTCAAGTTGGCGCGCGGGTCTCGCTGGCGCATGGCGCCGCGCGCGTCACCGTGCTCGACCGCCGCGCCGAAGGAGTTCGCGTGGTCGAGATCGAGGCGCCCTGGCCCGTGAAGGAGCTTCTCGAGCGCCACGGGCTGCCGCCCCTCCCTCCTTATATCGCGCGCCACGACGCGCCCAAGCCCGAGGACTGGGAGCGTTACCAGACGGTGTACGCGCGCCCGCCGGGCTCGATCGCCGCGCCCACGGCCGGACTCCACTTCACCCCGGCCCTTCTCGAGGGCCTGGCCGCGGCCGGCGTGGAGATTCACCCCATCACCCTGCATGTGGGACCTGGCACGTTTCGGCCCATCCGGACGGCCGCCGTCGAGGCGCATCGTCTCGCGTCCGAGACCGCCGAGGTGCCCGCGGCGACCGCCGAGGCCGTGAACGGGGCCCGAGCGGAGGGCCGCAGAGTCATCGCCGTAGGGACCACGGCCACCCGGACTCTGGAGTGGGCGTCCGACGCCATGGGAGTGGTCCAGGGGCGGAGCGGCGAGTCCGACCTTTTCATCTATCCGGGCCACCGCTTCAGGGTCGTGGATGCCCTCGTCACGAATTTTCATCTGCCTCGCTCGAGCCTGCTCCTGCTCGTCTCCGCGCTCGCCGGGCGCGAGCTCATCCTCGCCGCCTACGCCCACGCCGTGGCTGAGGGCTATAGGTTCTATTCCTACGGCGACGCGATGCTGATCCTGTGACGGCGCCCGTGACCTTCGAGGTGCTGGCTCGGGACGGCGCCGCGCGGGCCGGACGGCTCGGCACGCCTCACGGGGCCGTCGAGACGCCGGCCTTCATGCCCGTGGCCACGGTCGGATCGGTCAAGAGCCTCTCGCCGGCAGACGTCCGCGCCTCCGGCGTGCAGATCGTGCTCGCCAATACCTATCATCTCTTCCTGCGCCCCGGGCACGAGGTGATCCGCGAGCTGGGCGGGCTCCACCGCTTCATGGGCTGGGACGGGCCTCTGCTCACAGACTCCGGGGGCTTCCAGATCTTCAGCCTGTCGAAGCTCCGAAGGCTGGGCGAGGAGGGCGTGGAATTCCGCTCGCACATCGATGGCTCGCTGCGCCTCCTCACGCCCGAGGTGTGCGTCGAGATCCAGCACGCGCTGGGCGTGGACATCCTCCACCCGCTCGATGAATGCTTGCCCTATCCCGCCACGGAGGCGGACACGGAGCGGTCGCTCGGACTCACCCTCCGCTGGCTCGCTCGCTCGGTGACCACCCATGCCAAGGGCGATGGCGGCCGAGCGCTCTTCGGGATCGTGCAGGGCGGGAGCTACCCCGTGTTGAGGCGGCGGGCCATCGAGGCGGTCTGTGCCTATGACCTGCCGGGCTACTCGATCGGCGGACTGGCCGTCGGCGAGGACAGCGGGCGTCTCTACGACGTGGCGGAGCTGACGGCGGCCCTCCTCCCCTCGGATCGGTCACGCTACCTCATGGGAGTGGGCAAGCCGCGGGACCTGGTGGAGGCCGTCGCGCGCGGCATCGACCTGTTCGACTGCGTGATACCGACGCGCAATGCTCGCAACGGCCAGGCCTTCACGGCGAACGGGCCGCTCACCATCAGCCACGCGCGCCACGCGCGTGATCCCGGCCCCCTCGACGCGGAGTGCCCGTGTGAAGCGTGTCGGCAGTTCTCACGCGCGTATCTCCGACACCTCTTCGCGGCGCGAGAGCTCCTGGCCTATCGGCTCCTCTCCTTGCACAACCTGACCTTCTATCACGGGCTCTTGACGAGCGCGCGTCGCGCGATCACGGAAGGCCGGTTTTCCTCTTTCCGGTCTCGGTTTCTCGACCGTTATGGGGTAGAATCCCTGGGCGGTTCGGACCCGACCTCGATGGTCACGGAGGCCTGAAGTCCATGGTGGATCTCGCGTTCGCGGCGGCGCAGTCGCCGAGCGGGCAGGGCGGTGGCTCGGCCATGGTGCAGGTCGCCTTCTTCGCGGCCATCTTCGGCATCTTCTACTTCCTCCTCATCCGCCCCCAGCAGAAGCAGCGGCGCGAGCGCGAGTCGCTGCTCACCACGGTCAAGGCGGGGGACCGCGTGGTGATGTCGAGCGGCTTGCACGGCACCGTGGTCAAGCTCTCGGAGCACAGCGTCACCATCAAGGTGGCCGACCAGGTGCGCCTCGAGTTCGACCGCACGGCCATTGGCCGCATCGTGCCCTCCTCGGGCGAGGGCACCTCGGGCTCCTGATGACCCGCCGTCTCTGGCTACGCGTCGGCATCGTCGCCGTGGTGGCGGTGGTGTCGATCTTCTACCTCTACCCTCCGAAGAAGACCATCAACCTCGGCCTCGACCTTCAGGGCGGCATCCATCTCGTCCTCGGCGTGGACATCGACAAGGCCTTCCAGACCCAGCTCGATCGGGTCGGGGACAGCATCCGCGCCACGCTCGAGAAGAAGGGGATAGCCGTCAAGGCCGTCGAGCGGCGGGGCATCACGGAGCTTGTCGTGCAGCCGGCCTCCCCGCCGCAATGGGCGGAAGCCCAGACCGCGCTCAAGGAATTTGGCGCCCTCGAGATCAAGGAATCCGATCAGACGGCCGGTCGCGTCGTGCTCGCCATGCGCCCGCGCGAGGTCACGGCCCAGCGCGAGTGGTTCATCAAGCAGGGTCTCGAGACCATTCGCAACCGCGTGGACCAGTTCGGGGTGGCGGAGCCCTCCATCCAGCAGCAGGGCGACAACCGCATCCTGGTCCAGCTGCCGGGCGTCCAGGACCCCGAGCGGGCCAAGGCCCTGATCGGCAAGACGGCGCTGCTCGAATTCAAGCTGGTCAACGAGAGCGCCAGTGTCGAGCAGGCGGTGGCGGGGCAAGTGCCGCCGGGATCGGAGCTGGTGTATCAGCGCCGCGTCGACAAGGAGACCAAGGAGGAGCGCAAGACACCCTTCGTGGTCGAGAAGAAGGCGCATCTCACGGGGGCCGACGTCGCCAATGCGCGCGTCTCCATCGACCAGAACACGAGCGAGCCCTATGTGTCGCTGGAGTTCACGGCGGCCGGCGCGCGGGCCTTCGCGGAATTGACCACGAACAATGTCGGCCGCCATCTCGCCATCATCCTCGACGGCAATCTCTACTCCGCTCCCGTCATCCGCGAGCGGATCCCGTCGGGTCAGGCCCAGATCACGGGCGGATTCACCACGGAGGCCGCCACCGATCTGGCCATCGTGCTCCGGGCGGGTGCCCTGCCCGCGCCCGTGCAGGTGCTCGAGGAGCGCACGGTGGGGCCGTCGCTCGGCGCCGACTCGATTCGCAAGGGCATCGTCTCGAGCGCGGCGGCCGCCCTGGCCGTGGTCCTCTTCATGCTGATCTATTACCGGCTGTCCGGGCTCATCGCCGACGTCGCCCTGGGGCTCAACCTGCTCATCCTGCTCGCGGCCATGGCGGGCTTCCATGCCACCCTGACCCTGCCGGGCATCGCGGGCGTGGTGCTGACCATCGGCATGGCCGTGGACACCAATATCCTGATCTTCGAGCGCATCCGGGAGGAGCTGCGCGGCGGCAAGACGGTGCGCGCGGCCATCGACTCGGGCTTCGCCCGCGCCTTCCGCACGGTCATCGACACCCACGTGACCGTGCTCGTCTCGGCGGCCATCCTGTACCAGTTCGGCACGGGGCCCGTGAAGGGATTCGCGGTCACCCTCGCCATCGGCCTCCTGGCCAGCCTCTTCACGGCCGTGTTCTTCACCCGCCTGGTCTTCGACCTGATGTACATGCGATCCCGGCGGGTCGAGAGCATCTCGATCTAGGCGCTCCTGCCATGATGCAGATCTTCGTCAACGCAAAGTACGACTTCGTGGGCAAGCGGCGGTGGTTCTACGCCGCCTCGGGCGGGCTCGTGCTCGTGAGCCTCATCTGGATCTTCTTCGTGGGTGGGCTCAACTACGGCATCGATTTCACCGGGGGCGCGCTCGTGCAGGTTCGGTACGAGAAGCCAGCCTCCGTGGATGTCGTGCGGCGCGGCCTCGACGAGATCAAGCTCGGCACCGCGATCATCCAGCAGTTCGGCGACGTCCAGGAGTATCTGATCCGGTTGCCTCAGGTCGGGGAGAAGCCGGACGACCTCGCGAAGCAGGTGCAGGCGGCCCTGGCCAAGGCCGCGGGCGGCTCGGTGGAGATCCGGCGCCTCGAGTTCGTCGGGCCGCAGGTGGGCCGAGACCTCCAGCTGCAGGCCCTCTATGCCGTCCTGGCCGGCATGGCGGGCATCCTGATCTATGTCGCCTTCCGCTTTCATTTCCGCGACGGGGTCATCTCGGTAGTGGCCATCGCCCACGACGTCATCGTCACCCTGGGCGCGCTCTCGCTGACCCAGCGCGAGATGTCCCTGCCCGTGCTGGCGGCCCTCCTGACCATCGTGGGCTACTCCATCAACGACACCATCGTCGTCTTCGACCGCATCCGGGAGAACCGCGCCAAGGGTCTGCGGAAGGGCCAGACCATCGCCGAGCTCGTCAATACCGCCATGAACCAGACACTGTCCCGGACGCTCCTGACGTCCTTCACGACCTTCATCTCCGCGGTCGTCCTCCTCGTCTTCGGGGGCGAGGTCCTACGCGATTTCGCCTTCGCCCTCGTGGTCGGGGTGGTCACGGGCACCTACTCGTCCATCGCGGCGGCCTCGCTGGTCATGGACTGGGAGACCTGGAGCCGGGTTCGGACCAAGACGGCGGGCAAGGTCCCCGCGAAGGCCTGAAAATAGACGTAGCAACCTCCTGATTTCAGTGGCAAAATCAGAGGTCAACCTCGGAGGGTAAAGGTTGACCCAGCTCGAGACGCTCATAGAGGAGATTCCGAAGTACCAGCCGGGCGCCAACCTGGACCTGGTCAACCGCGCCTACCGCTTCTCCGAGCTCAGCCACCGCGGTCAGCAGCGCGCTTCGGGTGAGCCGTACCTCTCCCACCCCCTGGAAGTGGCCGGCCTCCTCGTGAACTTCAAGATGGACGTGACCACCGTCACCGCCGGCCTCCTCCACGACGTCCTCGAGGACACCGAGGCGACCAAGGACGACCTCGAGCGGGAGTTCGGGCGGGAGATCGCCGAGCTCGTGGACGGGGTGACCAAGATCGGCAAGCTCGCCTTCTCGTCACGCGAGGAGCGGCAGGCCGAGAACTTCCGAAAGATGGTCGTGGCCATGGCCCACGACCTGCGCGTGCTCATGATCAAGCTCGCCGACCGTCTCCACAACATGCGTACCCTCGACTACCTCCCCCTCGACAAGGGGCGGAAGATCGCCCAGGAGACGCTCGACATCTACGCGCCCCTCGCCCACCGGCTCGGTATGGCCAAGGTCAAGGCCGAGCTGGAGGACCTCGCCCTCCGGGTCATGCAGCCCGAGGACTACCAGGACCTGATGCGACGGGTGGCCAAGCGCCGGCTCGAGCGCGAGGCGGAGATCAACCAGCTCATCGCCATCCTCCAGGAGAAGCTGGGCGAGGTGGACATCGAGTCGAAGATTGCCGGCCGGCCCAAGCACTTCTACTCGATCTGGAAGAAGATGCACGAGGGCGGGCGCGAGTTCGACGAGATCTACGACCTCACCGCCGTGCGCGTCCTGACCAAGACCGTGCGCGACTGCTACGGCGCCCTCGGCGTCATCCACTCGCTCTGGAAGCCCGTGCCCGGCCGCTTCAAGGACTTCATCGCCATGCCCAAGGTCAACATGTACCAGTCGCTCCACACGACGGTCATCGGGCCCAAGGGCGATCCCGTGGAGATCCAGATCCGCACGTGGGACATGCACCGGGTGGCAGAGGAAGGCATCGCCGCCCACTGGCTCTACAAGGAGAAGAAGAGCGGGCACGACCGGTTCGACGAGGCCTTCATGTGGCTCCGCCAGCTCATGGAGTCGCAGACGGACGTCACGGACTCGAAGGAATTCCTCGACTCCGTCCGGGTCGACCTCTTCCCCGACGAGGTGTACGTGTTCACGCCCAAGGGCGACGTGAAGGCCCTCCCCGAGGGCTCCACGCCCCTCGACTTCGCCTATGCCGTCCACACGGACGTGGGCCATCATTGTGTCGGCGCCAAGGTCAACGGCAAGCTGGTGCCCCTCCGCTACACCCTGCGGCAGGGTGACATCGTCGAGATCGTCGCCTCACCCACCCAGCATCCGAGCCGCGACTGGCTCAAGATCGTCAAGTCGAGCCGCTCCAAGGCCAAGATCAACCAGTGGCTGAAGGTGGAGGAGCGCGCCCGCTCCCTCGAGCTCGGCCGCGAGCTCTTCGACCGCGAAGCAAAGAAGTATCGCCTCGTCCCCGCCACCCTCCTGGCCTCGGAGGAGATGAAGAAGCTCCTCGTCGAGCTCGGCTTCTCTTCCGCCGACGACCTGCTCGCCTCCGTAGGCTATGGCAAGAGCTCGGTGCACCAGGTGGTGGGCAAGCTCGCTCCCGCCGTGGTCCACGACGAGCCCGTGCCCGATCGGACGGCCAAGAGCCCGCGCAAGGCCGAGGGCGCCGTCCGCATCCGCGGGGTGGACGACGTGCTCGTGCGCTTCGGCAAGTGCTGCTCGCCCGTGCCGGGCGACGGGATCGTGGGCTTCATCACGCGGGGCCGCGGGCTGACCGTGCACGCGCGCGACTGCCTGACCGTGGTCAAGAACGTGCTCGACAAGGAGCGGCTGGTGGCCGTGGAGTGGGACGGGGGAGAGCCGGCCAAGCGTCCCGTCAAGATCGCCGTCTATATCGGGCGCGACCGTCCCGGCCTGCTCGCCGAGATCACCGCGGCCATCTCCTCCCGCCACGGAAACATCACCAAGGCGGAGATCACCGTCACCGACGACGGGAAGGGCCTCAACCATTTCGTCATCGAGGTGGAGGACCTTCAGCAGCTCCAGGGCATCATGCAGGGCATCCGCGAAGTGAAGGACATCGTGAACGTGGAAAGAGTCCGCGGCCTCTAGTCCGCCGCCCCTCGGCCGCTCCCTCATGACGCGCCCCGAGTTCGAGACGCTCGTCGAGCGGGCCCTCCGCACGCTGCCCCGCCGGTTCAAGGACAAGATCAGCAACGTCGCCATCGTGGTGGAGGACTGGGCGGACGAGGAGACGCTCGAGCAGCTCGGCATCGAGCCGCCCGACACCCTGTACGGTCTCTACCGGGGCATCGATCTCACCCGCCGCGACACGTCCTACGGCAACGTCCTTCCCGACACGATCCACATCTATCAAGGGCCGATCGAGGAGGACTGCGCTGACGCCGAGGAGATGGCCGAGCTCGTGCGCGACACCGTGATTCACGAGATCGGTCACTATTTCGGCCTCGATGATGACACCATGGAAGACATCGAGGGCCACCAGTAGTCGCCGGGCCGATCTGCTTCGCCAGATCAATTCAGCTCTCGCCTCGCGCCTTCGTCGCTCAGCTCGAAGGACCACGTTCTCGGTCGCCAGCAACGCTCAACGTACAACTAGTACGCCTCGCATTGCTGGCTCCCTCGGGCGTTGCTCTTCGAGCTGAGGGCGTAGCCCGAGGCGAGAGCTGGGTTGATCTGGGTCGCATCTCGCCCCGGCTCCCCGCTTGGGGGTAAGTTTTTTGCTTGACAGCATTTTCATTTGTCCTTATGGTTTCAGCGTACGCTGAAAATTATGGAACAAGTGAAACGATGGAGAAAACACAGAGTATCGTGCGGTCAGCGGCCCAGCGGCTTCGGGAGCTTCTTCCGAAAGCCACCGGTTGGGAGGAGCATGCCGGGCTCAAGGTCGGCGGTCAAAAGGCTGATCTCGTGATGAAATTCAAGTTCGGCGGCGACGAGCAGACCCTACTTCTCGAAATCACTTCGCTCGGCCAGCCCCGCCAGATCCGGGAGACCGTCACGCGTCTGGGCGAGCTGCGGGCCGAGCTGGGAGGGGCGTACCCGGTGGCGGTGGCGCAATACATCAGCCCCCAGGGCGCGGCCATCCTGAAGCGCAACGGGCTCGGCTATCTCGACCTCTCCGGCAATTGCCATCTCGCCTTCGGCAACGTGCTCATCGAGAAGGAAGGCAAGCCGAATCTCCGGCCCTCGACGCGGCCCCTCAAGGCCCTCTTCGCGCCACGCGCGACCCGGGTGATCCGGGCCCTCCTCGTCGAGCCCGGCCACCTCTGGCGGCTCGACGAGCTCGCCCGGTCCGCCCAGGTCAGCCTCGGCCACGCGCACAACGTCGTGAAGCGCCTCGTCGAGCTGGCGTGGCTGGATCGGGGCGAGCAGCAGCGGATCCATCTCAGCAAGCCCGCCGACCTGCTCGACGCGTGGGTGGACGCGTACACGTACCGGCTCAACGAGGCCACGACGTACTTCTCGCCCGAGCGGATCACCCGCAAGCTCGTGGGCGAGATCGCCCGGGTCGCTCAGGAGGGGGGCCGGCGCTTCGTCTTCACCCTCCATTCGGGAGCCGCCCTCGTCGCGCCCAATGTCCGGTTCCCCGCCATCCACTGCTATCTGGAGGGAGACCCGGAGCCGGTGGCGAAGGCCCTGGGACTCCGGCCCGGCGACGACGAGGGCAATGTCCACCTCCTCGCGCCCTACGACCCTGGCGTCTTCCATGCGCCCATCACGAAAAGCGGCGTGCCGGTGGTGTGTCTGCCGCAGCTCTATGCCGATCTCTATCACTATGAGCGGCGTGGCCGCGAACAAGCGGCCCATATCCGCCGGGAGGCCATGGGCTTCTAGCCGAATGACCTTCTAGGCGGGGAAGGGAGGTGACGCTTCCATGAAGAAGAAAGCCAAGAAGAAGAGCGCGACGAAGCGCAAGAAGGCCACGAAGAAGGGGCGCCGGCGCTAGCCGACGTCGAGTGTTGTCGATTGCAGCGGAAAGGGGGTGACTTCCTAATGGCGAAGAAGAAGAAGGCGGCCAAGAAGAAGAAGAAGTAGCGTGAGGGGCTCGGTGGGAGGTGGCGGCCTTCCATCGACGCGTACCACGCTCTTTTGAGCAGGTCACCCGGCGGGGGGCGGCAACGCTCCTCGCCGGGCTCTTGCTGGCTCGGAGGGGGGCTCCGCCCCCCTTCCGAAACCTCCCCCGGCACCGATTGAGCCGGCGAAGCCGGCGCTCGAAGTGAAGCAGTCCTGCCCGCGAGGGCAGTGAAGTTACTAGGACAGACTCCTAGACGACCTTGACGACCTTTCCGGCTTTGAGGCAGCGGGTGCAGACGCGCAGGCGCTGGACCGTGCCCGCGACGCCGATCTTCCCCCGCATCGAGACCAGATTGACGAGCCAGCGCCGCTTCGTGACATTGTGCGCGTGACTGATCTTGTGGCCGACGGACGGGCCTTTCCCGCACACATCGCAACGCTGAGCCATGCCGACTCCTTGAGGGGATCTGCGCCTGATTTGCCGGACGCGAGGCCCTTTTATAGCATGATCGAGTGAGCGGAGCAACGACTTGACCCCTCCCAGCCCACCATCTCTTGGCGCGGCCTCCGAGCCCGCGGCCGCGCCGGGGCCTCGCACGCGCCTCGAGGCGCTTCCCGGCGTCGGCCCGCAGCGCGCGAAGCTCCTGGCCAAGCTCGGGCTCGTCACCATCGAGGACGCGCTCTGCCAGCACCTCCCGAGCCGCCACGAGGATCGCAGCCAGATCCTTCCCCTCGGTCGCCTCACAGTGGGCGACGCGCGCACGTGCGCGGGGACCATCGCGGGGATCAGCCCGCCTCCGCGGGGGCGGCCGCGCGTGCCCCTGACCGTCATGATCCGCGACGCGAGCGGCTTCTTGAGCTGCGCGTGGTTCAATCAGCCGTACCTGGCGCGCGTGTTCAAGCGCGGCCAGTTCCTGATCGTGCACGGGAAAGTCCAGCCGTATGGCCGCGGGCCGCTCCAGATGCAGGTCAAGGACTACGAGCTGGTCGAGGAGGGCCCAGAGGAGACGCTGCACACGGGCCGCCTCGTTCCCGTCTATCCTGCCACGGAGGGTCTGACCCAGCGCCCGCTCAGGCGCCTGATGAAACGTCTGGTCGACGGATGGGCCGATCAGGTCGAGGACCCGCTTCCCTCGGCGGTCCGGGAGAAGATCGGCCTGCCTTCCCTTGGCCAGGCCATTCGCGGCGCCCATTTTCCGGAGACCGACGCCGCGCAGGCCCTGGCCCGCGGCCGGCTCGTCTTCGACGACTTCTTTCTCCTCGAGGTCGGCCTCGCCATCCGGCGTCACCGGGAGGGGCGGCGGCGAGGGCTCGCGATGAATCCCAAGGGTGACCTGGCTCGACGTCTGCTGGCGGGGCTGCCCTACACGCTGACCGTCGCGCAGGAGCGCGTGTGGCGGGAGATCAAGACGGACATGGCCGAGCCCTACCCGATGAACCGTCTGCTCCAGGGCGACGTCGGCTCCGGCAAGACGATCGTGGCGGCCCTGGCCATCGTGACCGCGGTGGAAGCGGGCTACCAGGCCGCCCTCATGGCGCCGACGGAGATCCTGGCCGAGCAGCACATGATGACGCTCCAGGCGCTCCTCGAGCCCCTGGGCGTGCGCGTCGTCCTGCTGACCGGCGCCGTCAAGAGCAAGGCGAGGCAATCAGCCATCGAAGCGGTGGAGAGCGGCTCGGCCGGCTGCGCCGTCGGCACGCACGCGCTGGTGCAGGGGGGCGTGGCCTTCGAGCGACTCGGGCTGGCCGTGATCGACGAGCAGCATCGCTTCGGTGTCGGGCATCGCGCGGCGCTTCGCGGCAAGGCCGAGAGCCCCGACGTTCTCGTGATGACGGCCACACCGATTCCCCGCACGCTCGCCCTCACCCTCTACGGCGATCTCGAGGTTTCCGTGCTCGACGAGCTGCCGCCCGGCCGCAAGCCCGTACGGACGGAGGCTCGGGGGGAGCGGGCCCGGCAGAAGATCTATGCCTTCCTCCGCGACGAGATGACGGCGGGCCGGCAAGTCTACGTGGTCTGTCCCCTCGTGGAGGAGTCGGAGGCCTCTGACCTGCGCGCGGCCACGGAGATGGCGGAGCGGCTCCAGCGTCAGGTCTTTCCCGAGCGCCGCGTGGGGCTCCTCCACGGCCGGCTGCGCTTCCCGGAGAAGGAGCGCGTCATGCGCGAGTTCAAGGAGGGCGCGCTCCATGTCCTGGTCTCGACCACCGTGATCGAGGTCGGCATCGACGTGCCCAACGCCTCCGTCATGCTCGTGGAGCACGCCGAGCGCTTCGGGCTCTCCCAGCTCCACCAGCTCCGCGGCCGCGTGGGGCGGGGGCCCTTCAAGAGCTTCTGCATCCTCCTGTCGGCGGCGGCGGGCGACGACGGCCAGCGGCGCATCGAGGCGATGACGCAGACCAATGACGGGTTCAAGATCGCCGAGGTGGATCTCGAGCTCCGCGGGCCCGGCGAGTTCTTCGGCACGCGCCAGTCGGGGCTGCCGGAGTTCCGCGTGGCCGATCTCCTGCGCGACGGCGCCGTCCTCGAGCAGGCGCGCCGCGAGGCCTTCGCCGTGGTGCAGGCCGACCCGAGCCTGCTCGCTCCTGCGCACCGGAGGCTGCGCGCCGCGCTTCTCGCGCGCTGGCGCGGCAAGCTCGACCTGGCGGGGATCGGCTGATGCGCGTGCTCGCGGGCGAGCTCAAGGGCCAGCGTCTGGTCACCCCCAAGGGCCGGACGACGCGGCCCACGGCGGACCAGGTGCGCATCGCCTGCCTGGACACCCTCATGCCGTATCTCGAGGCGGGCCCCTTCCTCGATCTCTTCGCGGGGGCGGGCGGCGTGGGCATCGAGGGACTCTCGCGGGGGGCGCCCTCGGCCGTCTTCGTCGAGGAGGACCGCGGGGCCATCGCCGCCCTCGCGGACAACGTGAAGCGCCTCGGGCTCGGCGAGCGCGCCCGGATCATCCGCGCGGACGTGACACGCGCGCTCGTCACCCTCGCCTCCGAGAGGGCGCGCTTCGCCGTCGTCTTCCTCGACCCGCCCTACGATTCGCTTCAGAGCGCGGAAACCCTCGACCGGCTCGCCGAGGGCGCCTGTCTCGTCCCGGGGGCCATCGTGGTCGCCCAGCACGCAACCAAGCTGCCGCCCGCGCCGGACAGCGGCGCCCTCGGATTGTGGAAGAGCCGGCGGTTCGGGGAGACGACCTTGACTTTCTTTCGGGCCCGCGCGTAGAGTGAGCGTGCTTTTTCCACCATTTCCGCGGCACGAACGGGGGACGACGTGAGCACGCGGGCCGTCTATCCAGGCATGTTCGATCCGATGCACAACGGGCACCTCGATCTGATCGAGCGCAGCCTGCGCATCTTCGACGAGGTGATCGTGGCGGTGGTCGCCAATCCCTCGAAGCAGCCGCTCTTCGACGTCAAGGA
>WNFB01003373.1_pt1 | contig 14068 bp, 16 predicted proteins | sample 5400501 | NCBI WGS metagenome assembly WNFB01 (sample SAMN13153341, study PRJNA577476) | soil metagenome | isolation source: 200 cm saprolite under Douglas fir tree site 2 hole 1 | place: USA:California | collected 2015-04-18
TCGCCTAGCGCTAGGCCGACATCGAGCAGATGCCTATCGCGCGATAACGCCTTGATCCGAAGCGCTACTGCGAGAGCAGCGGTGCCCCCGTCGTCTGCGTCTGCCTCGTAGACTGCCTGTACCCGCTCGTCGTCGAGTGCCAAGCCGGTGGTATCCACTGTCCAGACGTGTTGCTTAAGAATTCTCCAGCACTCGTTCGCTGCCCCTACATCTACGCCACAAACGGACATCCAGCTGTCGATGTGTTCGTCGACTTCGGTAACGACGGTCTGCGACAAAAAGACGCGGACGAGGCCAGTCCTCGACATGTCGTGGAGGGCGGTCGGCTTCGGATGCTGCCTAACGAATTTGGCGATATCGCTGAGCAGCACGTTTGTGTCGGGCAAGAGGCATCGAGGCTCCAGGCGCCGCGCGATCAACTCGCCGACTGCAATCGGCCTTGAAGGCGGCTTTAACTCTGACCTGTCGGCGTTGGCATCCATCGTTTAGCTCTGGGTCGTTTCTTCGTACCTATTTGATGCGAGTCCTGGAAGGCGCCGCTTGAATCAGCGCCTCAAATGTGCGCGACTAGCAGCCCGCTGAACACGCCGGTGATTTTGCTCAGCAGACGCTCTCGCGACGATTCCAGGCAGTGGTGGCATTCCGGCCCGTCTGTTTTCGAGATAACCCTCAACTGCTGCCTTGTTCCAGAGTCGTCCGGAGCGAAGTTCCATGACGGGAAATGGAAAGCCGCGGTTCGCCGTCATCTGGAACACTCGCTGTCGCGTAGTGCCGGCAATATCAGCAATCTCGGCAAGGCCGACTAGTTCGGGCAAATTCGAGACCTCGAGGTCGCGATCCTGCCGCTCAGTCGTCTTGATTTCGACAAGCTCAATTTCGAGCTTGCCAGTCAGAGGGTTCAAAGCCTCATAGATATAGTCGTATGCCTCGACAGGGCTGTTCGCGCGCCTTGTAGCGGTCGTGGAAAGCAGCCCATTGCCAAACTGCACCGCAGGACTGAGCTCGGCGAGCTCGTCCAAAATGTCCTCCGGATCAACTACCTTCGCCGGTCGGCCTTCGATCGTAACCGTCCACTCCGTCTTCACCGTCCTTTCTCTCTCCTTCCGGCCCACGGCCAGATGCATCCCGCCTGGCGCAGCCTCGCCAAGCCGTTCCTAATCGATCGCTGATCGCCCGGTGTCCCTGAAAAGACCACCGGCGGAAAGCGCTTGTCTGGCGGGTAGATCACGATATGTCCCCTCTTAGTTCGCTCGACGCGGAATCCTTGATCTTCGGCTGCCCTTGTGATGTCACGTAGATCCATCCTAGACGATGTCCCTTAACGCTGTCACGATACAACGTATCGGATACAAAGTCAAGTGCGCACGCAGACGACGGCGCTAGGAAAGACTGGTCGAATTTGCGTCGGGCCGTAGTTTCCGTAACCCGAACCAGACAACTATTAGCGGCTGCGCCTTCAGCCTCATCGGCCGACGACCGTCACCATCGCCCGCGCTAATACCGATAAGGTCCCAGCGAATCTGTGCCCCGTCTGTGCCCCGTCGGCTCCGGACGACGCCCGAAATCGCCGATTCTGGATACAAATTTGGTCGGGGGCCCGGGATTCCTCACGGTCCCGAACCGTCTCGATGGCGTGTCCTCCCGTGTCCTCCGGACTCCCTGAGTGTCCCCCTGAACTCGATTGCCGCCGGCGTGGTGTCCTTCCGTGACCTCCCGTGTCCGCCCGTTTCCGGGAAAGCGTGATCCGGCTGTGATCCGGCACATTGCCGAAATCTGACCTCAACCTCCCGGACAATGCTCGGGTTCCACTCCTTTGCGGAAGAAAAGGAGGAAGTCGAATCACTGCTTTCGCAGCAGTTTCACGCGCGAAAGAAGTCCGTCGCGCCGACGAGGCTGTACCTAGACCCTGGAGCTCAGCAGCGCTTTTCCTGGAACGGCTTCGCGCAACTTCGTGCCGGATCGCTCGTCTGCCGGCGTGTAGAGATACAGGCGAAGACTCGGCTACTCCGCGATGTGAAAGATCGTGAACTCGAGATCCAGGCGCCCAAGTGTCGGATGCTGCAGACGCTTCACGCCCTCCTGTCGACCTCGGACGTGTGCCGGGATTCTGTGACCCGGCCGTGACCCGGCGAAGGTCCAGCCCTTCGGGCGACTTGGATCTCCCAGAATGAGAACAGCTTGTTCGTCCTAAGGGGCGACCTGACCACGCTTTGACGCTCCATCGCCAGATGGATGTCTAGAGCAGCATTTGCCTGATGGCTTAGACGTGGAAGGTTTTGCCCCAGCTGTCCCGGTAAGCGACCTCCTCGACCGGCTTTCGCACAGCCTCGCGCCAACGGCCGAGTGGGTAACCGACGGGAATGATGCAGTAGGTCGCAACATCGTCGGGGATGGCAAGAATCTGCTTCACCGCTGGCTCGTCCTCAAGGTGGCTTGTCGTGAGGGTTGTACCCAGTCCGAGAGCGCGCGCCGCAAGGAGCGCATTCTGCACTGCGGGAAAAACCGATGCCGGCCTCCGGGCCAGGCCTTCGCTACAGACGACAAGTAATGCGGGAGCTTCGCCAAAGTGCTCTATAAGGTGCCAGGCCGAGCGCGCCAGAGCTGGTTCGTCCGAGTCGAGCATTAGCGCAGCGGCGCAGCGGCGGTAGACGTCACCGAGTTTGCGTTTGAGCTCCCGATCCGTGACGACAATCCAGCGGACTGGCTGACTGTTGCCCCCGCTCGGGGCTTTGGTGGCCGCCTCGACGATGCTGTGCAGGTCGGCATCCGACACCGGGCGGCCGGTGTCCAGCCGGCGCATGGCCCGAGTGGTCCGGATCACCTCAAAAACGTCCATTTCGCCTCAGGCGGAGTCCTCCTAACTGCGATTATCACCTTACTTCTCAAGTGGCGAGTGACCACGAGCGACGCCGAAATCTACACGCTGAGAATCGGTCATTGACGCTTGTGTAGCTAGACATCAATCTGTATCGCGAGACAGATGACGTGAAATCACAAGGCGCCCGGGTAACCGGCAGAGTTGCCCAAGTCACCACTTTCAGTGGGGCGGCCGCGGCCGAGGCCTGGCGCCGATCGGCAGCCACGCGGTCGGCGTACATGGCGGCCACGACAATCAGGTTGCTTGATATGGCTCGCGTCGTCGCTGGGACACGAGTCCTCGCGGTCGGCGCCGGCACAGGCGGAGAGGCTTTCGACGCAGCCGCCCGTGTCGGTCCCGAGGGCCATGTCGTGGCAACCGACATATCACCGGCGATGATCGCAGCTGCAGAGGAAGCGGCCGCGGAAGCTGGACTTACGAACGTTCAGTTCCTGGTGATGGACGCGCAGCACCTCGACTTTCCGGAAGCAATTTTCGATGCCGTCATCTCACGCAATACGCTGATGTTCGTCCCTGACCTGTCACTCGGTCTCGCCGAGATGAAGCGCGTCCTCAAGCCACAAGGCCGAATCGGGGCCACGGTGTGGTCAAGTGGAGCGCGTAATCCCAGAATCTACGGACCTCTTAGGGCGGCCCGCGCGCTTGGTGCGCGGCCGCCCGAGTCCGCCACTTACCGTATCGGGCTACGCCTCGGCACGCCGGCCCGTCTAGGCGCGGCCCTGCGCGAAGCCGGGTTCACCGGGATAGATGTGCAGCGAGTGCAGCTGATCGCCAGCTATGCAACATTGGGCGAAGCAGTGACACTGGCGGTGGAGCAGCCGGGCACACAAGAGCTCATTGCTCTGCTGGGGCCGCAGTCAACGCCACGAATGCAGCGCTCCCTTAAGCGCCGCTGGGCCCGATATGGGGATCGTGGCGAGATCCTTTTGCCGGGCGAGCAGCTGGTTGGGGCGGGGAGTACATGATCAGCGCTCGATCTCTGCTCGCTTGACCCAATTCCGCAGCCGCTCGCTGCCGATCCCGAGCTGGATCGCGACTCGGGTGATTACGCCGTGGCGCTGGCCGCCATTTTCCGCGATCGCCTCCCTAACCATCCGGAAGGCTCCCTCGAAGTTCACGTGGGTAACGACCCTGAGTGGGAAGGCTCTGCTTCGACATAGCACTCCATCGTCCGACGAAATGGAACCTCTATCAGCAGACAACCGACAACATCCCTAAAAACGCCAACGCTGAGTGCGGAAATGATCTGGAGACTCGGGCTTCGAGTCCAGTGCCTTACCGTCCTGACCTTGTTACCGTGCGTCCCTGCGCATGAAACCTCTGCTAAGCCCTCCGATTGCTGCTAATCGAGATCAGATCGGCCGACGAGTTTCACTACAACAGCCCGCGGTTGCATGACTTCCGCGGGAAATTGTGATCCGGCTGTGTGCCGGCGCTTCCCGGCAACCTCCAGAATCACTGATTTTGAGTTCAAAACTGGTCGGGGGCCCGGGATTTGAACCCGGGGCCTCACGGTCCCGAACCGTGTTGGCTGTGTGTCCTCTAGTGTCCCGGCGGCTCCGCAGATGCCCGCCTGAACTCAAATTGCCAAACCTTGGTGACCGTCCGTGTCCTCCTAGATCCCCCTGGTGCCGGGAATCTGTGCCCCGGCTGTGCCCCGGCGCGGGCCTCAAACGGTGGTGGTCCGGCGACCACTCGCACTAGGAAGTGGCTTGATGCTGGCCCCTTGGCCTGAGCGCCGTCCCGTGTGCTCCGTGCCTAGTGCCCCACGCTCTGCTCATCAGAGCGCTCACCCACCGACGGCTCAGACAACCGCACTATCTTGGCGGCTTTGCTCGTATTAGCTCAGCTAGTCGTCGCTCTCCGGCAGGGTTGGATGGTCGGTGGGATAGACGCCGACCGCGAATCCATACACGGTCTTGCCCGACCGTGGAAGCCGGTCGAATTCGGCCACGAGCTCGGCCATGCGCTCCCAGAACTCCGAGGCCTGCGTCTCCGAGATGCGGGCGTGCCGGATGAAACCCCACAACTTGCCGTCACGGAATGCCGCAACCGACTCCCGAGCAGCGACATCGAAGTCGTTGAAGTCCCGAGGCATGTTGTCGCCATCCGGGCTCCGCTCGACCCCAACGTAGAAAATCCGCGCAGTGCGGCCGTAGAAACGCTCTTCGATCGCCCGCACCCTTCGGGTCCGCACCACGGTCACCAAACCGGCTTCGGTGAGCACATTGACGTGGTGGGCGACCGTGCTCTTCGGCCGCTCGAGCGCGACCGAAAGTTCGCTCACTGTCGCCGCACGCTCATGGAGCAGGCCAAGAATCGTGGTTCGAAGGGGATGGCCGATCGCCCTGACTTGGGAAGGCTGGGTGAGCGCGATTCGGTCAGCGAGGTCGTAGTCCGGGGGAGACGGGTTGACGTCCATCGCCTGATCAGACTAGCATTACCGAATGTTCCAACTTTTCGGATCAATCGTAAAGGAGGGTGGGGGATGGCCGAGGTTGTGCTGTATCACCACGTCCAGGGACTGACCGAAGGCGTGCGATCGTTCGCCGAGGAGTTGCGCCGGGCGGGACACACCGTGCACAGCCCTGACCTGTTCGACGGGCGCACGTTCGACACCATCGAGGCGGGCTTGGCCTTCGCACGGGGAGTAGGGTTCGACGCGCTGGCCGCGCGCGGGTTGGCGGCCGCCGAGGGGATTGACCCCGGCGTTGTTTACGCTGGCTTCTCCTTCGGGGTCATGATCGCCCAGCAACTCGCTCAGACGCGACCCGGCGCCCGCGGAGCTTTGCTCATGTACTCATGTCTGCCTGTTTCGGAGTTTGGGAACGCGTGGCCCGACACCGTCCCGGTGCAAGTGCACGGCAAGGTGGCCGATCCATTCTTTGCTGAGGACCTCGAGGCCGCGCAGGCACTCGTGGGCTCGACCGACAGGGCCGAGCTGTTCCTCTACCCTGGCGATGAGCACCTCTTCGCCGATTCCTCGCTCCCGACCTACGACCCCGCGGCGGCGGCGCTACTCAGCGAGCGCGTGCTGGCGTTCCTCGACTCGGTGGGGACAGGTCCGAAGCATCTCCATCGGCCGCGCACCAGGCAGCACTGATCCGATCTTCGCCACGCCGCCCCCACGCAAAGGTCAAGACATCAATTGGCCGGCGCTAGGTGGGTATGTCGTCGGAATCCTGGCGGCGCTCGCAGTTGCGAACTCGACCCTCTGATCGCGGTCATCTGGGGTGCCACGGCAAAGCCTTCCACGTCGTAGCGGGCTTTACGGGGCGAAGTAATCGACCAAGATATGGCCGCCGAGGGAGCCAGCAGAACGAAGAGAGGTTCGTGGATGAAGACCGCGAAGTCGGGAAATCAGCCGCGCGACAGGGCGGATTAGGAGCATGAGCTGCATCCGCTCTACACCAGTACATCGGCGTTGGCACATCAACGCCGATTACAGACGGAGATTCAAATTCTAAAATTTGTCGGGGCGCCCGGGATTTGAACCCCGGGCCTCACGGTCCCGAAGGCTTGACCGCGATGCGTCGGCGCTGCCGCTGATCGGTCCAGGGAGGTGACATATGACGTCTCTCGGCAACAACGCTCATTTATTCGCGAAACCTCATCGGCGAGAGGAGTTGCGCTGGCTGTTTGAAACCGTCCTTGAGTGCGGTCCCGTGGCTACCGTCGAACACCCAGGCATTGCTGAGCCCATGCTTGTGGTGCGATTCCCTCGTGGGGGCGCGCTCAGCATCGAGTTCATTGACGGTGCGGACGACAGCGATGAGCCGAGGCGTGCCACTTGGCTGGAGCTACGAGCTGACAACCCAGCTGCGTTGATGCACAAGGTGCTTGGGGCCGGTATTCGTGAGGTAAAACATCCTGGGCATCCTCATTACTTCATGGCTCCAGGTGGCCAGGTGTTTACGATCGCCCCGGCATCCGGCTAGACGCCCTCAGCACTATCGACCTGGCAGTTATCCAGATACTGAAGATCGTCCTGTATGCCTCACGGTCCTGCCCTGTGCGTTCGCCGGCTTGGGACGCTGCATGGCCACCGGTCGCTGTCCAGCGATCTCACATTGCCCTACGACAACACCGTTTACGTGGTCTCGGTTTGGTTGCTCCATAGCAAATTCTCGCGGTCTTGTGCCACAAAGGGCAGATCGGTGGTGGTTATCGGCTCGTCTGGTCCACTCGGGAGCCGTCCAGCCACGGCTTCAAGTCGGCGAGGTACGGAGTGTCGCCGAGGCGCTCGAGGTCCTCGAAGAACGCGCGGGTGACCCGGGTCGCGGCTGCCGTGGTGCCGACGGACAGGAATCCCTCTCGTTCCTGATCGAGTCCGCGCGAGAGTGGTTTGGCGGCGCCGAAATAGATCGCGCGCTTCAACTCAGCGACCGCGACCGGGTTGCGGGTCGCCAGCCGGGCGGCGGTGGCCTGGGTTTCGGCGAGCAACTGGTCTTCCGGGATCACGCGGTGCACCAGGCCGAGGCGGTACGCCTCGGGCACATCGACCGGTGCTCCTTCGAGGGTCAGCTCGAGCGCCTTCGCCGCGCCGAGCATCCGTGTCAGTCGCTGAGTTCCGCCGCCCCCGGGAATGAGGCAGCCCAGTGTCTCGATCTGGCCGAGCCGTACATGCTCGGCATCCGCTGCATAGCGCAGGTCGCAGGCCAGCGCAATCTCGTGCCCGCCGCCAATTGCGGGACCGTTGATGGCGGCAATATAGACCGCCCGGGACCGGTTCATCCGCAACGTCGTCCGCTTCCAGCGATGAAACCAGACCAGGCCTACGCCCAGACCGCCACCAAACCGCTCCATCGCTCGCGCCGCGCCCGGGAGCCGCAGGGCCACATCGGCCACCCACAGGAACGGCCTCACCGCTCGGACGGGCACGAACGGGTGCGGGAGCTCGACCATCCCGGCCAGCTGACTCGGATCGGCGTGGATGAGAAAGCGGCCGGGCAATCCACCGGTGAGCACCACCGCGCCCACCGTGTCGTCGGTGTCGACGGCGGAGGTGAGCCGGTCTAGATCGCGGATGAATTCGGTGGTGACGAAGTTCAGTGGCGGTGCGACGGCGGTCGCGGTGAGCACCCTGCCGTCCTGGGCCAGCTTGATCGCAGCGAGCCGGAGATCGAATGCGCGAGGCATCAGCGCCTCCTCATGCTCGGATGATCGGCGTCCAATAAAGCGAGGGCGTTCTGGATGCCCTGCTCGAGGACCTCGTCGGCGAGCTTTCGATCGGACAGGGCGCGGGAGACCTGGAGCGTTCCGACCATCAGGGCGAAGACGCTGAGCGTCTTCATACGTGCCCACTTCGGATCGTCCGACGCCAAGCGCGCAGCGACGTCGTCGATCACTACCAGCAAGCCGTCGGTGTACGCACGCTTTGTGGCGTCCGTCGAGCGCGTGATCTCGTCAAGCAGCGCAGCGGATGGGCAGCCGCCCTCGGGGTTGTCTCGGTGCGCCACCGAGAGATACGCGCGCACGATCTGCTCGAGTCCGGCGCGGCCGGGCGGCTGCGCGCTGAAGCTCTCGCGCTGCTCGCGTAGCTGTTCGGCGACCGCGCTCGCGACAAGGTCCTCCTTGGATTCGAAGTGGGCGTAGAAAGCGCCGTTGGTCAGACCTGCGTCTGCCATGAGCGTGGCGATCCCCGAACCATGTATGCCGTCTCGCTTGAGCCGACCGCCTGCCACATCGATGATCCGTTGCCTCGTCGCCTGCTTGTGCTCTTTCCCGTACCGAGCCATGCGCGCCTCCACTTCTAAAGATCCCTTGACTTCCGTCGACCACTATTATATTATGATCGTAATTTAAAGTCAAGGAGGTCACCAATGACAACGGATAAGCCGGTAGCGCTCGTGACAGGCACTGAAATGAATGACAACGGAAAGCCCCAGAGCGGCGTGACCACGTCGTGGAAGAACGCTTCCACCCGCACCGTCGCGGCCGGTGGCGTGGATTTCGCCTACCGCGAGCTCGGCCCGAAGGCTGGTGTCCCGGTCATCTTCCTCGTGCACTTGGCGGGGACCCTAGACAACTGGGACCCGCGGGTGGTCGATGGAATCGCCGCAAAGCACCGGGTCATCGCCTTCGACAACCGCGGCGTCGGTGCCTCCACTGGCAAGACGCCCGACACCATCCAAGCGATGGCCAAGGACGCCGTCACGTTCATCCGCGCTCTGGGTTTCGACCAGGTCGATCTGCACGGATTCTCGATGGGCGGCATGATCGCCCAGGTCATCGCCGAGGACGAACCGGAGCTAGTCCGCAAGCTGATCCTCACGGGCACCGGCCCGGCCGGCGGCAAGGGCATCAAGGAGGTCGTGTGGGTCGCGCAACTCGACACCCTCCGCGGCTTGCTGAGTCGCCAGGACCCGAAGCAGTTCCTCTTCTTCACCCGGACCGCGAACGGCAAGCGTGCGGGCAAGGAATTCCTGGCACGACTCCAGGAGCGCACGGCCGACCGCGACACGCCGATCTCCATCAAGTCGTACTTCGCGCAGCTCAGGGCCTGCCGCCGCTGGGGCAAGGAGAAGCCTCACGACCTGTCACTCGTCCGCCAGCCAGTGCTCCTCGCGAACGGCGATAACGACCGGATGTTGCCGACGCCGAACACCCTCGACATGGCCCGACGTCTGCCGAACAACGAGTTAGTGATCTATCCGGACGCCGGCCACGCCGGAATCTTCCAGTTCCACGAGCAGTTCGTGGAGAAGGCTCTCGAGTTCCTCGCGAAGTAGTGCCAATAGGCGGTGGGCGTCCACCAGTCAGCCGAGTAGCCCTCAACACCGAGTTTTGGTTAGCCGTGCGTTCAAAACACCCCGTTGAACAACCAGATGGCGACTCCGAAACCGACGAATGCGAGAGCCGCGTAGGCCTTACCGGACGGTATGGGGTTCTTTTTGGTGAACCCGATGAACGAATTGAGGTTGATCATGTGCAGGATCAGGCCAGCGACAAGCACGTATAGCCAACTGTGGCGTGGAACGAACAGCAATGTTCCTGTCGCAAAGAACGCATACTCGGCCACCAGCGCTATCCATCCATAACGCCACAGCCCGAAACCGACCTTCCGATCTTGGTTAAAGCCGAGAATGGGCAAATCGCGTAGGTGAACGATCGTGTCAAGTAGCCAGTGGGACGCGGAGGCAGCGACAAAGACAAGGCCGGCTGCAGGCCCAAACCACAGCCCAATCCCGAGCCCGGGAATACACGCAATCAGAGTCGTCAGAACAAGTGAATGAGAGTACGGGTACTTCACGAACTTGATGTCTTTCTGGAGGGGCGAATCGCGGTTCCACTCCACCTTCTCTACGCCCGTCAGGACGGTTCCGCCCCAGAGTAGATCTGGAAAACTGACGCCAGCGAGTGCGACCCAGCTCGGGGTGTTCGGTGCGAGGACCTGGAGCAGTTCAGCCGGGACAAAGTGGCCAATGAACATTCCTCTCTCTCCTCCTGGATTCATGCCGCTGCCATTGGCCGGCGGTGAGCCTGGAGCTCGACCGGCGTCAGAATACCTAGCGACGAATGGCGGCGTTGGCGACTGTGGAAGATCTCGAGGTAGTCGAAGATCGCGTTCGCCAGCTCGACCGCGTCCGCCATCGTTTCCGGTCGAGCAACTGGACCTGCACCCCGGCTCCAGAACGACTCCATCCAGTGGCGCAGACACGATGGCGAAGAACTCGGCTCCACAGAAGTCAGGACACCCCTCAGCCTCCATCAGGGCAGTTCATTGACAGCTTCCCGGGACAGGGACTCGAACCCTGAACCTTGCGGTCAACAGATCGCTGCGCCCTGTTCAGAAATTGAGGCTCGAATTCGTTGAGTGTCGCTGAGTGCCGCCACACCACACCGTTTGCCACTGGAGTTGCTGTACGCATGTCATCTGCGTGAGACTAGGATCTAGCCCTCCACCTCGACAAGCAACGTTCGTACCGACGGATGCGATTTGAGCTAGTCGGCCGGCGTCTGTTTGTGTGCGGTTCAATAAGGGCGTCCCAATGCACTTTGTCCATCCCGAGGTCATCGAGCGCCCCCTCGCCGAGGTATTCGAATTTGTCTCGGATCCCGAGAACCTACCTCGTTGGAACTACTACGTGATCGGGTGTACGAAGCTGGAGGTAGGTCCGACTCGGGTCGGATCGACTTACAGACTCGTCCGCAAGTCGGACACCCGGGTCTTTGGCGTCACCGAGTTTGAGCGGGACCGCAGGCTGGTCATCAGGTTTCGGGCACCTACTCCGCCTCTTGAGATCCGTTTCACGGTCGAATCCACAGGGAGCGGCACTCGATTAACAGACGAGTGGGAACTCAACGGTATTTCGGGCTTCGTCGTCGGTTTCGCGACAGGCCCCATCAGGCGGGCCGTGGGCGAGAACCTTGAGAAGCTAAAGGAGCTCCTCGAGACCGGCCGAACACAATTGCAGGACGGGCGGATCGAACGTTACGTCAGCGCCCCATAGCAGAGGATTATCGAAAGCCCGCTCTCCAGCCAAGCGCCATTAGTAGTTGACGCGCGAGAGCACTGCTCGCTTCTTTGCCTTCTTACCGCAAACCGGGGATCACAACCCGGGGCCTCACGGTCCTGCCCTGTGCGTCGGCAGCACACCGGCGTGGACAGCGCCTTTGATTTTCGAACCCAGGTGCCTCACGGTCCTGGGGCCGTGCGCCAGCTGATATATCGGCTGTGCGGTAGCCGTCAGCGAGTTCAATCGACGGTCCGCAAGCCACTTGAACGGGGCTGCCGCCGCCGAGTTCCAAGAAAGTCTGTGACACGGCTGTGACCTGCAGTCGCAAGCCGTAAAGCGGAAGACGGCGATTTTGAACTCAAAATTGGTCGGGGGCCCGGGATTTGAACCCGGGGCCTCACGGTCCCGAAATCTATGGTGCCGTCAGTTGAGACATAGGAGCATGCGATGGAATTCCTGCGAAAAGTAGACTTCGACCGCCTCGCTGCAACTAGCGAGCGGGTGTCGCAGACGCTGATCGGTCGCGATTCGGGGGCGTCCAGCTGCAGCGTCAACTGCATCAAGACCCCGCCAGGCGAAGGTTCGCCGGCGGGCCTCCACAAGCACATGGTCGACCAGCTGTTCTACATCCTCGGCGGCACCATGAGCCTGGAGATCGAGGGTAAGCGATATGAGGCCGGTCCTGGAACTCTTGTGGTATTCCCAGCAGGCATTCCACATCGCAATTGGAACGGCGGCAGCGAAGCGACCGTGCATCTGGCCATCAATTCACCCTTGCCGGACCCCGCCCTACCCTTTGCGCAGTCGATCGACTGAGCTTCGTTCTGAATGCGCAGGACGGCACCCTGGAGAGCTCGGGGGGCGCGCCGCGCTAATTCGCTATCGCGCGGCTGGGATGCTGGTCACCAGGCGGTAGCGGTGTTCGGGGCGGCCCGGCCCGCCGTAGCGCATGGTGAGCTCCACCTTCCCCAATTGGCAGAGGTGATCGAGATAGCGACGCGCCGTGACGCGGCTGACACCAGCCTCGTCCGCCACCGCGGTCGCCGCCAGGCCTGACTGCGACCGGTTCAACGCCTGGACGATCAATTCCAGCGTGGCGTCGGATAGGCCCTTCGGCAGGGGCTCGTTGCGGGCGGTCCTGAGGGCGCTGAAGATCCTGTCCACGTCCGTTTGCTCCGCCTGTCCGATTCGCGTCATGCGATCGCGGGCCGCGGCGTAGGAGAGGAGCTTCTCTTCGAAGGTCGCGAACAGAAACGGCTTGACCAGGTAGTGGACGACACCGCCTCGCATGGCCGCACGCAGGCTCTCAACCTCGCGCGACGCTGTGATCGAGATGACGTCCACCGGAGGATGGTCGCCTTCGCGCAGCTGCTGCAGCACCTCCAGGCCGGACATGTCGGGAAGGTAGATGTCCAGCAGCACCAGGTCCGGCCTCAGCTGGTCGACGCTCGAGAGCGCCTCAGCTCCGGTGTGGGCTCGCCCTGCGACCGCGAAGCCGGATACTCGCTCGACATAGGCGCAGTGGAGGTCCGCGACGCGGTAGTCGTCGTCCACGACCAGCGTGCGGATCATGTGCCCGCGGTCACCCTCAGCGGAAGCCGGACGGTGAACAGGGCCCCGCCATCGTTGACCACGCTGACTTCGCCTCCGTGGCGGTGGGCCACCTGGCGCACCAGCGCAAGGCCGAACCCGCGACGCTTACGGCCCGGGCCCGACTTCGTGCTGAACCCCTCCTGGAAGATCTGTCCGTTGAGGCTCTCGAGCACGCCCGGACCAGAGTCGTGGACGCTGATCACGACCTCGTCCTCCTGCCCGGTCACCGATACGCTAACCCACCGTTCGCCGCTCGAAGATCCGGCGGCGTCCAAGGCGTTATCGATCAGGTTGCCAAGCAGCGTGATGAGGTCCTCACTGTCCAGGGCGCTGCGGGTCATGACCGTGTCGTCACTGACCCTGAGCTCGATCCCTCTCTCGGAGGCGACGGCGGCCTTCGCGAGCAGGAGCGCGCCGAGAACGGGATCGCCAACCCTGTCCAGCAGCGCTTCGGTGAGCTCCTGGTGCACGCCTGAGGTCTGCGCGATGAGCTTCATCGCTTCGTCGCCGCGACCCATCTGGACCAGGCCCGCGATGGTGTGCAGGCGGTTCGAATACTCGTGCGCCTGGGCTCGCAGCGCATCCGTGAGGTTGTCCACGCCAAGCCCGCGGGCCAGGCCGGTCAGCTCGGTGGAGTCGCGCAACGTGGCTACGTGGCCGATCTCGCGGCCCCGGACGCGAATCGCGCGCCGGCTCGCCACCAGCACGCGGTCCCCTGCGAGGAGCACCTCGTCTTCGTCGTTCAGGCCGCCGGAGAGAAACTTGAGCAGGCGGCCAGGCGGGAGGACCTGCGACACCCTGCGGCCGACACAGTCCGAGGGCAGCGCCAGCAAGCGGCGCGCCTCGTCGTTCGCAAGGGTGATCGTTCCATCCCGATCCGTGGCGATGGCGCCCTCGTGTATCCCCTGCAAGCTGGCTTCGCGTTCTTCCAGCAGGCCCGCGATCTCGTACGGCTCCAGACCGAAGGTCTGGCGCTTGAGGCGCGAGGCCAGGAGCATGGAGCCGGCCACGCCGAGGCCAAGCGCGAGGAGCACCGTCACCGCGAACCCGGGCAGCTCAGCCAGGAGCTGGTTGAAGACGGCCGTTTCCAGGAAGCCGACCGAGACCATGCCGATCACGCCACCGCCGTGGAAGATCG
>WNFB01003377.1_pt1 | contig 14057 bp, 10 predicted proteins | sample 5400501 | NCBI WGS metagenome assembly WNFB01 (sample SAMN13153341, study PRJNA577476) | soil metagenome | isolation source: 200 cm saprolite under Douglas fir tree site 2 hole 1 | place: USA:California | collected 2015-04-18
TGTTGTCCTCAAGATGCTTGCCCGCCCGCTCGGCGCGGGCCGTAAAGAGCGCCACGGCGTGCTCATCATTGGCGACGACATCGTGCAGCTCGAGGCGAATCGTGCCATCCGAGGCCTCGAAGCTCCGGCCTAGCCACCCGATCACCTCAGCCACGCCTTCGAAGTCGCCGCCGAAAGGGCTCCTGCCGGGGAAGTGCCAGCGGATGTCCTCGGCGTAGAACTGGCTCTGCAGTGCGTCGAGGTCGCCTCGCCCGAAAGCCGCGAAGCCTTCCCGCACCAAATCCTCGTTCGGATGTGTCACCTGATACCTCCTTGGATCAAAGTGATCGCACAATCCTCTTGCGCCCACTATCTGGCCGTCAAGGTCCAACGCAAACCAGACCGGGCGCGCCGGCATGCCAGAACCGCGCAGCAATCTTGTAAACGACGGTCAGCCCACGGGCGGTGCCAGACTCGTGCCCGTTGCGTGCCCGATCGGGCAGTCGTCTGGGTCAAAGGCGGTAACTCACGGACCAACCCCGTCCGACCTCTGGGCTGCGCATCAACTGGTCAGGGAGGTTGCCCCCCGCAGCCTTCCAAGGCCAAGCGGCGCGTTGCGGCACGGGCAAATTGCGGGACAAAGGTAATCGTCCGGATCCCGGTTCGCTGGGGGGATCACCAGGCTGACGGACCGAAGACCCGGTCGGCCGCGAGAAGACACTACTGGCGAGGATGTCCACGGGCTCAATGCGCATGAGATCATCCCGGTTCCAGATACGGTCCGGGTCAGCGAGAAGACGGTTCGCATGGCGAAGCCGGGCCCGCTCCAGCGCGTTGCGGACACTGCGGCCGTTGGCGAATCGCGGTTGCCGCATTCGGCGCTTGAGGTACTCACGAAACGTCGCCGCGGCATCCTCGGAGAGGTAGTAGGACTCCTGCTGCAGCATCAGCTTCCCGATGGAGTCCAGCTCATCCAGCTCGTAGTCGGCGAAGTCGAGATGATGAGCGATCCGGGAGCTCATCCCAGGGTTGGACTCGAAGAAGGCGTCCATACGATTCTTATAGCCCGCCAGGATCACCACGAGGTTGTCGCGCTCGTTCTCCATCACCTGAAGCAGAATCTCGACGGCCTCCTGGCCGTAGTCCTTCTCACTGTCAGTCCGGTGAAGGTAGTACGCCTCGTCGATGAACAGCACCCCACCCTTCGCCCGGTCGAGGACCTTCTTCGTCTTTGGCGCCGTATGCCCGATGTACTCGCCGACCAAATCGTTACGCATGGCGACCACGAGGTGTCCCCGGTCGAGGTAGCCGAGCCGATGCAGCAACTCGGCCATCCGCATTCCCACGGTGGTCTTGCCGACGCCTGGGGCGCCAGTGAAGCACATATGCAGATTGGGCCGGGTCGACAGGAGGCCGAAATTTTGCCGCACCCGGCTCACCAGGAGCAGCGCCGCCACCTCCTGTATTCGCTTCTTCACCGGCGCAAGGCCGACCAGCTCACCATCGAGGGCAGCGAGGACATCACCGATGCCCGAGGCGTTGCGCTCGGAAGCGAAGTTGACCGTGGCTTCCGGAGCAAGCAACTGGGCCGGGCGGCCCCCTTTACGAGGCCGCCGGGCGCGTGGCACCGGCCCGGAACCCGGCTGCGAAGCCGCGCTCACAGCCAGTACCGGTGACGGCTGGGCCGGCCCGCCGCACGGGGCCGAGCCGTGCAGCAGATCCGCCGGTCCGGGAACGGATGCCAGGCGCCGGCACAGGCGGGGAATGCTGACGCTCTGCCTGGCGGAACGCTGGCCTTCCCGGCTGAGCAGGTCGTCATAAATCGATCAGTGCATCCTCATGGGCCGGACTGGACGTCCCCATCTTCCTAGCCCTCCATTGTCCAGCTTGCGGCTGCCACCAGCAAGGCCCGGCGAGATGTGCGGAGAGGCCGCCATCATGTGGGCATGAACGAGCCGTACAACCGCTTCACGGGCCAGAGCCTGGACCGCCTGACCGCTCTGACCGACGGCGTGTTCGCCGTCGCCATGACCCTGCTCGTCCTCGATCTGCGCGTGCCTGTCGGCACCGCCGCATCGGCGTACTCCGAGCACGGACTATGGGAAGTGCTCCTGAAGCTGGGCCCGAACTTCGCGGCATACCTGCTGAGTTTCACGATGCTTGGCACGTTCTGGCTCGCTCAGCACACCCTGCTGAGCATTCTCGGCCACTGCGACCGGACCCTTACCTGGATCCACCTCGGGTTCCTCTTCGTCGTGTCGCTGCTCCCCTTCTCCGCGGCGCTGCTCGCTCACTTCGTCCACCTCCGCCTTGCGGTGGGCGCGTACTGGCTGAACATTCTCCTGCTCGGCGTGGCACTTGAATGGAGCGCCCGGTACGGACGCAGAACGTTCCGGCCAGACGGGCAAGCTGACGCCAGGCTCACCACATTCAGCCGCCGGATCCTGCTCGCGCAAACCCTGTATGCTCTCGCGGCACTGGTCTGCTTCATCAGCGCCCAGGCAAGCGTGATCGCCCTGGCGGTTGTCCAGCTCTACTTCATCGTCTCGCCCCGCCTACCGCGAATCGAACGTACGGGACCTCACCGCGGTGCGGACCGTTAGCAGCCGCAGGGGATCATCCTGTTACCGTGGCGAAACTGTGACACTGCGGTTCTGGCCGGAGCCAACCACGACGGCCCGGCCGACGTCATATGTGTCACACGGCTCGCGGAGCCGCCCCTGGGCAGTAAGGACACCCGCGATGACTCCATCTCCACGTACAGCCAGCCGCGCGATCGCCGGAGCGGCGCTTACTTGCGTGGCGGCGCTCGTCACCGCCTGCGGCACCTCCGCCAGCCCGTCCGCCGCGCCGGCCACAACGCCCAAGACCGCTTCGGCCAGCGCCACGGCCACCGCGCAGTCCAGCCCCGCCGCGGCGACTCCCAGCCCGGCTGCCTCGGCCGCTGCGCCAGCCGGTCCCGCGCCATGCCCGACCCGTTCGCTCAGTGCGAAGATCGGGGTCTCGCAGGGGACCGCCGGCAGCACCTATACCGTGATCGACTTCACGAATATCTCCAATGTCACCTGCACCCTGTACGGCTACCCCGGTGTTTCGCTCGCGGGCGGGACGCCGGTCAGCCAGATCGGCCTCGCGGCCGCCGAGAGCCACGCGACCGCGCGCGTGCTCGTCACGCTGACGCCGGGAGCGGTCGCCAGCGCACTGCTGCAGATCGTGCACGCAGGCAACTACCCAGCGTCTAGATGCGGCATGACCACGGCGAGCTCCCTACAGATCTACCCGCCGAACCAGACCACACCGATCTACCTCAGCTATAACTCGCCGACCTGCTCCAAGCCGGTCCAGATCCTGACCGTCAGCGTCGTCGAGCCCGGATCGGGCAGCGCCTAGCATCCCCAACCCAACCAAGGCAAGTCCGCCCCGGCATCGAGCCGGGGCAGACTTCACAGTGCTCCGCGTCTGGAGGCCGTCGCCGGTTCGCAGCGTGTGTCGCGAGCACGGCTTCAGGATGGCTGTGAGAGAGACGCCTCCGGCAAAATCGGCTCGAACAGCTCAACGGGATTGCCCGATGGGTCATCGACCAGGATCTGCTTACCACCCACGCCGGTGATGATCTCGTTGCGGAAATGCGCGCCTTGCTTTCGCAGCACCTCGACGGTGGCAGCGAGGTCGGCAACTTCGATCGCGAACCGGTTCCAGCCTCCAGGCTGCGGCAACGTGCCGTCGGGCATGGCCTGACCGCCACCCGGGCCGCCACCCGGCGCGCTGAGGACCAGACGTAGATCGCCCCGGGAGAGCATCGCGAAGGAAGGCGCTGGATGCATCTCCTCGCGAAACCCCAGATTCTGGCAGTAGAACGTGATCGCCTGGTCAACATCGTGGACGATGTAGCGGACGCTGACGCTGGCCATCAGCCGCACCTCCCGGCTCGCACCTCAGACCAGGCTAGTGTGTGCCATCCCGGGCCGGGTCATGGGCATCGAGGTCGCCCCGCGTCAAGCCGCAATTCCAGCCGCGCGGTCCCCAGACGCAGGCCCGGTTAACGGCCAATGCGCCGATTTCGGCGATGCAGTCTTCCCATTGGCAAGACTGCTGATGCACTGGAAATAGCGCCGCGACCGATAGCCACGAGAAGCAGCAGCGTGGTGACACCAGTCAGGCATGCCGTCCGGAGAGCCATTGAGATGTAGCGATGGCCATAAACACCACTCACGTTATTTATGGGACATTCCGGTTGCAAAGTATCAACACTTCGATCTCATTCGTATTTCGATTGCCGTGTGATATCGTACGGCCTAGGTGCTTGACGTGACCGAAGTGCGCCACCTTGTCCAACCGGGATACGGCTGCTTTAGGTAATTTCCGTTGGGAACCGTCGGCTGCCCGGCCTGCTAACTTCAGGGGATCTTCTGTACAGCGCAGCGGGAGTCGGTCACGCGGTGTCGACTCATATAGGGGGAGATAAATGCGTGTAAATTCCATGAAAACTGCTGCGCGAACCGTGGCAGCGGGCGCGGCGGTGGCTGTCAGCCTGGGCTCCGCCCAGGCTGCACTGGCCGTTCCGGCGCCCGGCGCTGTTCAGGTGCCATGCATCACGGGCATGCTGGCGGCCGACATCACCAGCGCAGTAGCCGGTCAGACGCTGAGCCTGGTGCCCTTCTGCAACTACCGGCTGACCGCGGCCCTACCCGTCATCACCAAGAACCTCACCATCCAGGGTAACGGGGCCACCATCCAGCGCAGCTATATTCCTGGCACCCCGGACTTCAGCATCCTCACGGTGACCTCAGGCGCCGTCCTCGTACTCAACTACGTGAACCTCCGCAACGGTCACTCCGGAGCCAACCTCGGCTCACCAGGGACGGGCAGCAAGGACTCCACAGTGAAGGGCGACGGTCCGCCGATCTATAACTCAGGATATGGCGGCGCAATCTATAACGATTCCGGCACCGTCACGGTGAACGGCGGCACCATCAGTAACAACACCTCCACTATCGAGGGCGGCGCAATTTACAGCAAGACCCGCCTCACGGTGAACCGCGTCCTCTTCGTCGGCAACACTTCCGAATCTGGCGGCGCCATCTCTGACTTGTTCGTGGATCCCGCGACGGTGACCCACAGCACGTTCAACGCGAACCGAGCCACCGACGGCGGCGCCATCTACGTTAGGGACTCCATGACGGTGACCGACAGCGGCTTCACCAACAACACCAGCACAGACTCCGGCGGCGCCATCTACGTCGATAACGGGTCCCCAACCGTGACCGACAGCTACTTCAGCCAGAACCAGGCCGAATATGGCGGCGGAATCTACAACGACAGTACCCTGACAGTGACCGGCGGCAGCTTCACCGGCAACAACGCCGCATTTGACGGCGGCGGCATCTACACCGATGAAACCCTTACGGTGACCGGCACCGCCTTCAGCCAGAACGGGGCCGAAGACGGCGGCGGACTCTACAACGATGGTGACCTGACAATGAACGGCGGCAGCTTCACCAGCAACACCGCCGAATTTGAGGGCGGCGGGATCGACAACGATAACACCATGACGCTGACCGGCACCATCTTCAGTAAGAACCTGGCCGAAGAGGGCGGCGGGCTCTACAACAACGAAGATGCGACGATCACAGATAGCCAGATCACCGACAACACGGCATCTAGCACGGGCGGCGGGATCTTCAACGAGGAGAACGCCACGCTGACGACTTCTGTCGTCGACAATAACCATCCCGACAACTGCGCGCCTGCGATGTCGGTCGTGGGCTGCACCGGCTGAGGCCCAGCCAGCCGGCCGGCCGCGGCAACCGCCGCTAGGACCCGGCGGAACCCCGGGGGCAGCGCTGATCGACGACGATCGGCGTTTCCCCGGGGTTCCGTTGTGTGAGCCGACCCGGCCGCGCCGTTTCAACGGCGAGGATGCCAGCCGACACGTCCCGCCACGGGCCTTCCTGACGCCGCCGGTACCGCCCGTGCCCAGCCGGGACATGGGACTCGTGCCTGGCAGGAACTGCGCACTCGCGTGTTCTGGGCCGGCGGGGGTGCTCGGACGGTGATGACGGCCTGGGCGAACCGGAAATCCGGGCCGCTCGTCTGATGCCCCAGGCAGGCACCCGCCGCGGTGACGCAGGCGCCGTCGTCTGCGCCAGGCATGCGGGGTGCAGGCCGGCCCTCCGCCTGACGGCGGGTTGATACCGGAGTGTGTGCGGCCGAACTGCGGCGGCCGCGCTGGCGGCCCGGATGGCGCGCAGCCCGGCGCGCTGATCACGACGCCGGCCGCCGCCCGTGGCAATCAGCCCCCCGGGTGATGCGGCTGCACATCGGCCAGGTCCTCATAACAGATTGCCCGGGCCGGTTTCCCGGTCCGGGCAATCTGCCTCGCTAGGGCTGGATCAGGTGCGTGCCCACACGCCGAACGCGTCCCACGGACGCGCAGGACCGTTGGAGATGAAGCCGTCGCTCCAGAGCCGGCTTGGCGAGACCCGCACGTGCCCTGATGGGAACGGCAGGCCGTTGCTGGTCGCCTCGACCATGCTGGTCAGCCACGGGCCCACGAAGGAGCCCCTGGCGCCGCTGTACGTGGTCACCGCACCGCCCAGGAACTGGTTGATGCGGTACTGGTCGAAGAACGGCGGAATCGGGACCGGCACCCCCGTGCTGTTGGTGAAGTCATCCAGCGCCGCGGCGTAATTGAAGATCGGGCCGTGCGCGTTAGTCTTGAAGGACTCCGACGGCGTGGACGGCGGGCTGATCACGAAGTGCAGCTCGTTGCCGCCCTGGTCGAAGAAGACGCTGAAGAACACGCCGTCGCCCTGCGCCACCCCGGACAGTGGGAAGAAGTGGACGAAGAACGGGCCGCCCAGCGAGTTGTTGAACGCCTCGATGAACGACACCCAGGTGCCGAGCGCGCAGATCGCGCCGTTCGCTTGCGCCACCACGCACGACTCGATGCCCGCGCGGACGTACTCGTCGCTGCCGGGGATCCCGGTTTCCGGCAGCGGGCCGTTCGAGAGCTGGATGTACTCCTGCGGGTACAGGATGTTGGACGTCCAGTCCGGGATCGTCAGCGTCGCGGCGATGAAGCGGAAGTTCCGCCCGCTCAGCTGATACCCAGCTGCGTAGGTATTGGCGATCGGGTTTGGGGCTATCACTGTGCGTGCTGCTGTGCCAGTCACGGTTGCGTTAGCGGCACCGGCGGCGGTGAAGCCGAGGGTGCTGACGGTGACGCCCGCCGCAGCAGCGGCCAAGAGCGTCCGGGTGATGCGTCTGCGCATCGGTTCGATCCTTCCTTTAGATTGCCGGGCCGGATACGTACTTCCGGTGGCTGAGGCGGTGCTGGTCGGACCGGTCCCGGGCTTGCTTCCGTACTGTCTGCGCTTCACGCTGCTCCCCGCCCCACTTGGTCCATCCAAGACATTACCACGAGTAGTCAGAAAATAACCCTCCGCAACATAGAGCATGTCACGGGGGGGTCAGGAGAGGCTAAGCCACCCTGTTATTGATCGTCGTCGAGCCCGATTTATCCGCCTGTGGGGGTACAGAACGCTCTTCCTGAGCGCCCGCGATTTCCCTCCGCCGGGCCGGGAATCCGCTGCGCGTCAATGCGCCCCGGATGCGGCGCGTCAGCCGTGATTGGGTCCAGCCGGGATCGTGCGGCCTTTCCATTCGCCGCCGCGGCCCCGGCGGTGACGGCGTGCGGAGTCCACGGTCATCGCCGCGTACAGCAGGGCGATCAGCGGCAGGCCGGGCGCGCGCAGCGGAGATAGCCGGTACAGCCGCAGGACCGGCAGGTAGGTCGCCGCCATGAGGGCCCAGCCGCCCAGGCCGGCCGCCGCACACCACGCCGCGGCCGCTCCACCGCCGGCGGCCAGCCCGATCAGGCCGGCGATAGCCCCGGCGGGCGGCACCAGGTAGAGCCACAGCAGCCCGGCGACGGTCGCCGCGAGCAGCGCCGGCGAGTAGCGCAGCTGGGTGTACGCGCTGCGCGCGACCATGTCCCACAGGTCAGCCAGCCGCGGGTACGGCCGGCGGCTGCGCACCTCACTGGTAAACCCCAGCCAGCAGCGGGCCTGGGCAGGCGGCCGCTTCAGCAGCCGCCCGAGCGCGACGTCATCGATGCGAGCGTCCCGGATGCGCTCCAGGCCTCCCGCGGCGGCGAGCACCTCACGGCGCACCAGCATGCACCCGCCTGCCGCGGCCGCGGTGCGCGAGCCGGGCCGGTTCACCCGGCGGAACGGGTAGAGCTGGGCGAAGAAGTAGACGAACGCGGGCACGATGACGCGCTCCCACCCAGTGTCCGCGCGCAGCAGCGCCATCTGCGAGACGAGGGCGCGGCCGTCGGCCTCGGCCGCGCGCACCAGGGCGGTCAGCGTGCCCGGCGCGTAGCCGATGTCCGCGTCGGTGAACAGCACGTACTCGCAGTCTCCCGCGGCTCGCAGACCCTGCTCCATGGCCCAGACCTTGCCGGCCCAGCCTTCCGGCGGGCTGCCGCCCCGGGCCACCCGCAGCACCCGCTCCCCGTGACCGGGCCGGGCCGGGGCGCCGGGCGGCGACTCCCGCGTGGCCGAGCCCGAGGCCATGCCGGCGGCCGCGTTCCGCCCGAGGGCGGCAGCGACCGCAGCGGTGCCGTCGGTGCTGCCGTCGTCCACCAGCACGACCGAGAACTGGCCTGGATAGTCCGTTGCCAGCAGCGACGGCAGGGTCAGCGGCAGGACGGCCGCCTCGTCCCGCGCCGGAACGACGGCGACGACGCCGGGCCACTGCTCCGGTCGCACACGTCCGGCGGCGCCTCCCCCGGGCAGGCGCTGATCGGTCCGCCAGTACCCGCCGTGACCGGCCAGCAGGTACACCCAGGCGAGCGCGGCGAGCAGGCAGGCGCCAGCCAAGATCGGCACCCGCACAGCCTGGCATACCCGGCTATATGGCCGCCCAGCAGGGCGTGTCCCTAGCCGCGGGACTTGCCGTCCTGCGGACCCTCCGGCAGGCGCACGATCGCCGCCGCCGTCGCCTCCGGCCCCGTGGCGAGGTTCTTCTTGATCGAGTCAAGAATGGTCAGGCCCTGGCCGACAAGCCCGGCAGCGATCTCACTGAGCCCGTCAGCCCCGTTCAGTACGTTGACGTTCGCCCCGGCCAGGCCGCTGGCCGCCTCCTTGACGATCTGCGGGAGCTGGTCGATGAGCATCCGGTCGAGGGCCACGCGATCATTCGAGGCCGCCGCCTCCGCGAGGATCCGCATCCGCTCCGCATCGGCCTTGGCCAAGATGCGCACCTTCTCCGCCTCCGCCTCGGCCGGCCTGACCACCTCGGCGACCAGCTGGCGCTGGCGAAGTTCGGCCTGGCGCTGCGCCAGTTCGGACTGGGCGTTGATGACGCCTATCTGCGTCTGCGCTTGCATCAGCGGCCCGGCCTGGGCCGCTTCGGCCTGCGCCTTGTCGATCTCGGCCTTGTACTGCGCCTGCACGACGGCGGTCTTCCTCGCGTACTCGGCCTGCTGGCGCTGCGATTCCTGCTGCGCCTGAGCGGCCGCCTGGTTGGCCTGCGCCTGCGCTATCTGCGCCTGCCGCTGAATGGCGGCGTTGTGCGGGGCGGCCATCGCGTCGATATAGCCGGAGTTCATGTCGTCGATGGACTGGATCTGCAGCGAGTCGACGGTCAGGCCGATCTTGACCATCTCCGCCTTCGAGCCGTCGAGCACCTCACTCGCGAGCTTCTGCCGTTCGGTGACAATCTCCTCGACCGTCATCGAGCCGATGATCGAGCGAAGGTGGCCGGCGAAGATCCGCCCCGTCAGCATGGACATCTGGTCCTGGTCGGAGAGGAAGCGCTGGCCGGCGTTGACGATGCTCTCCTCGTCGTTGCCGACCTTGAACGCGATGACTGAACGGACATTCAGCGAGATGCCCTGCTTCGTGACGCAGGTCTCGGCGACCTCTGACTCGCGCATGGCCAGGGTGAGGAAGCGGACTTTCCGGACAAACGGGAGGATGAAGGCACCGTGGCCGGTGACGACCCGGAATGGCGCGCCATTCCGGCCGTACCTTCCTCCGGAAATCAGCATGGCCTCGTCGGGTGCGGGGACACGGTAACCGAACATGACATGGCTCCTTAAACGGCATTGTCAGGAAAAGGATTGAGCGGGTCCGTCCACTCGCTGACGTCAACCGCCCGGGTGCCGCGGGACTCGATGACCAGCACCGTCGAGCCCCGCCGGATCGGCTCGCTGGACCATGCGATATAGGCCTCCCGGCCACCCCGGATCTTGACCAGGACCTCCCCCGGCCCAGCCGGGCCGCGAGTGGCCACGGTGAGAACGCCGATACAGCCGATCAGCGATACTTCCCCGGCCACCGCCAGCTACACCTCTTAACACTCCCCCGTATTACACCCACACTATCCGTCCGAAGCCGCCCGCCGGTGCTGTCCTGACGGCCAGAACCCCCCAATCCTCGCTCGGTAGCCCCGGGCGGCCGACGCCGTGCCTCCAACGACTGCTGACGCGTTCTGCTGTTGTTGCACGATGCCCGGCATGGCGGGCCGGGGCGCTAGCCGAAGAGCCGGAGATCCCGCCAGCGGGGTGATTGACCGTGCACGGAATAAGGCCACCGGCCCGTGCGTTCCAACGATCGCTGGTGTGCTGGATCCCCCGGGCCTCAACTCATCTGCCTTCGCGGAATACCGTCCGGCTGGAGCCGCGTAGTGCCACTCGCCGAGAGGCGACCGCACACCAGCGCCCATGACGACGCCCCCGCGAGTTCCGCTCCGGGGGCGTCGTCTGTCGACCGCCGGTCAGGCCGGGACGCACCACTGGCCGATGGCGGCGCGGGCCGCCCGCTCCCGGGCCAGCCGGTCGCGCTCGGCGGAGGCCCAGGCGACGTACCCGTCGGGCCGGACCAGGACCGCGGGCGGCAGCCGCGCCCCGCTGCACCGCTGGTAACTGACCGCCCTGACCGGCCCGGGCAGGCCCGCCGAGGCCACCGAGGCCGCCGAACCGCCGGATTCCAGCAGCACGAACCGCCCGTCGTGGAACAGCTGGTAGATGCGCGCGGCGGTCCCGTCGGCGAGGATCAGCTGCCCGCGCGGCAGCCGCCCGCCGGCCAGCGGGTGAGCCTGGCTGACCACCGGATCGCGGGCCTGGCTGGCGGACTGCCGGTAGCTGATTCCCGTGCCCGAGTAGGTGCGGGCCAGCCACGACTGAACGGGGGGAAGCGGTGCGATCAGCCGATGAGCGGCCCAGCGCAGTGCCCGGCGGGGCGGGGTACGGGCCGTATTGAGGCGGAACTGGCGCCCGGTCAGCGCGAGCACAGCGGCACCCACGGGATGACGTTCGGCATGATAGCTGTCGAGCAGCCAGTCCGGCGCCCAGCCCGCCAGGGCCGCGCCGAGCTTCCAGCCGAGGTTCAGCGCGTCCTGGAGCCCGGTGTTCATCCCCTGCGCACCCGCGGGCGAGTGGGTGTGCGCGGCGTCGCCGGCCAGGAAGACCCGGCCGCTGCGGTAGCTGGGAACCTGGCGGCTCTCGCTGCGGTACCGCCCTGACCAGTACATGTCCCGCGGGCCGAAGTCCCGGCCCGTGATACGGGTCAGGCCGGCCCTGACCTCGGCCAGGGTGACAGGTTCCGTCGCCGGCACGTCCGCCCGCGCGTAGTCGTAGAGCACCACCCGGCACGAACCATCGCGGAACGGGAAGACCAGCAGCATCCCGCGATCCGACAGGTCGCCGTACGCGTCCGACATCGCCAGCCCGTCGAGGTACAGGTCGGCCAGGATCACCGAGCCGGGATTGGCCGCCCCCGGGAAGGGGATGCCCAGCGAGTCCCGCACGAAGCTGCGGATGCCATCACACGCCACTACATAGGCCGCCTGCTCAACGCGGCCATCTTCCAGGGTCAGCCGGACCTCCCGGTCGTCCTGCCCGATGCCGGTCACCCTGGACGACCACCGAATCTCCGCGCCCAGTTCGCGCGCCCGGGCGGCCAGGAACTCCTCGATACGGCTCTGCGGCAAATCGAGGATGTAGGGGAAATCGGAATCGAGCCGGTGGAGGCCGATGGCGGCGCCCTTTAAGCCCAGTGGGAAAGAAGGAACTCCGAACCCGGCCCCCGTGAACTGCTCGGCCTGCCCGCGCAGGTCGAACATCTCCATGGTCCTGGCGTGCAGGCAGATTGCCCGCGAGTCGGTGCGCGGCCCGGCCCGCCGCTCCAGGACCAGGCACGACGCCCCGGCCAGGGCGATCTCGGCGGCGAGCGCGAGGCCGGTGGGCCCGGCTCCGACGACGATCACCCTCTCTGGCCGCGCCGATGCCACCTGTCCTCCTCCACCCGCTCGTAACCCCGCGGACACCAACCCGCGACTTCACGCTAACTGGCGGAGCGGCCGCGCCCTATGGGACTAAGTTACGCAATACATAAGGAAAGGTGCCCCGCAGTCCCGACAAGAGCGCACGAGGTGATATCGGGTAACGTGGTTGAGATCACCGCTCTGCTGTCAAACACCTCCGTGCGGACACTGATCCTGGGAATCGATCAATCCGGACGGATAGTTCAGCATGACCGCAATGCCCCCGAGGTGCTCGAGTACGACAGCGAGTCCCTGGCCGGCACGCCGCTGTCTGACGTGGTCGCCGGGCCCACCGGGCCAGGCTCGCCGCTGGACGGGCTGCTGGATGCGGCCGGGTCCGGCCGGGAGGCCACCGCGGTGCTCGCCGTGCGGGTGCGCAGGGTCAGCCCCGTCGAGGCCGTGGCGAGCGTGCAGCCGATGCAGGGGGACGACCCGGAACTCACCGCACTGGTGATCCTGCGCATGCCGCCGCCCGGCGATGAGCGGTTCGTCGATCCGGCGCTCATGCGGCACGCACTACTCGACGACACCTTCCGCCGCATCGGCTCAACGCTGGACCTCGACCAGATGTCGCGCGGCCTGATCGGCATACTCGTACCGCATTTCTGTAACGCGGCTGGGCTGCTGGTGTTGGATAGCCTGGCGGCTACGGACGAGTTCCCGGTCCATCCCCCGGACGGCTCCCAGTTGCTCCGGCGCACAGCGGTCAGCGCCGACGACGGCGACCCCGCATGGGACGCGGCGTTCCCCACCGGCGAGGTCCTCCTGTATCCCCCGGGCACCCCGTACGTGCAGTGCATGGAGACCGGTAAGGCCGTCCGGGAGACCCAGCTCGATGAAGCCCGCGCCGTCAGCATCGCGGAATCATGGCTGCGCAGGCCGGTCGCCCGGCTGCTGACGGGCGCCTCCATGCTGCTGCTGCCGTTGACCGCCAAGGACAGCGCGCTCGGCTTCTTCGTCTGCACGCGCAAGGTCGGGTTCCGGCATTTCGACGACTACGACTCCGAGATCGGCATGGAATTCGCCGCCCGCGCGGCGATCTTCATCGACAACGCCCGCCGGTACAGCAGGGAACGCGCCACCGCGCTCACCCTGCAGCGCAGCCTGCTGCCGACCGGGCTGTCGGCGCCGTCATCGGTCGAGGTGCGGCACCGCTACCTGCCCGGCAGCAAGATGATCGAGGTCGGCGGGGACTGGTATGAGTCGATCGCGCTGCCCGGCGGCCGGGTCGCGCTTGTCGTCGGCGATGTGGCCGGGCATGGCGTGCGCGCGGCCGTCACCATGGGGAGACTGCGGACCGCGATCCACACCCTTGCCATGCTGGAGATGCCGCCTGCCCAGACCCTGCAGCAGCTCAATGAGCTCATGCAGGAACTCGGCGTACGCGAGCCGCATTTCGCCACCTGCGTCTACGGGATCTTCGACGCGGTGTCCGGCACGCTGGAGGTCGCGTCGGCCGGCCATCTGCCGCCGCTGCTCGTCCGCCCGGATGACACGATCGAGTTCCTCGACGTCTCGCCCTCACCGCCGCTCGGCATCAGCACCGGACCCATCAAGAGCAGATCTATCAAGATCGACGATGGCAGCCTGCTTGTGCTCTACACCGACGGGCTGGTGGAGAACAGGACCCGTGACATCGACGAAGGCCTGCGGCTGCTCGGCGAGATCTTCGGCCCAGGCGCGACCCGCCGCCCGCTGGAAGACCTCTGCCGGGCCACGCTGGCCAGCGTCTACGCCGATCACCA
>WNFB01003378.1_pt1 | contig 14057 bp, 14 predicted proteins | sample 5400501 | NCBI WGS metagenome assembly WNFB01 (sample SAMN13153341, study PRJNA577476) | soil metagenome | isolation source: 200 cm saprolite under Douglas fir tree site 2 hole 1 | place: USA:California | collected 2015-04-18
GTTTTCATTGGTTCTTGAACACTACTTCAAAGGAAAATCTCAGCCGCAATCCATGCCACATCCTTCTCAGCCCAGTTGAAATGCGCAAACCCCAATCGAATGGAGGAGGTCGTGCAAATTAGGTGCTCCCTGGACCGGACTGATACAAGGCGTCCAGTGCGGCAAGGTTCTCAAGGCATCGCAAGTCATCAATCGCGATCGTTATTCGACGCCTTACGTGAGTTGTCTGTGTCAGACATTCCGATCGGAGTGAAGTTAGAACTTGACGATTTTTTGTTCGTGTCTGCGACCGAATGGACGCGGTGGTAGAAGAATCTGTAGTAGATTTCTCAGCGAATCCTCGGGCTCCTCCTTACGCGAGGCCATAGCTTGGTCTTCCTTGACCGTTTGGTCGGTTGTTTGCACTGGCTGAACACGGCCAGGCTGGTGAAGTGGGCTTCCCAGAAGGTGTTCAAGCATTGAAGATCGAGTGGCCTGGAGTCCGCATGCCGGGCAGGAGTAGACGGTCGCTTTAGGAGCAGCAGTCAGACTCGACCTGTCAATGAAATGGTGCATTGTTTTCGGTTTACTATTTAGGCGTCCCTTGCGGCTCGCGTCAGATCCCACTTTTCGGATCTTCAGCTTCTTGTGGGGCCCGGTCCTTCCCGCTGAGTGTTTCCTATGTCTAATCGATCTTCGCGGGGCTTTTTTCTTCGCATCATGGCCTCCAGGTAGGTGGTCTGAGATAGCCCCGGTCACACTTTGTAGAAATCCGAAGATCTTCCGTTTCACGGCCAAGGCACCCAGACTGCTACAAGGTAGAAGCACCATCGACTGTTGATTCCGAGATGTTACTGGTCTCGGAAGGTTGAGGGTAACAGTCGTCCTTGAGTTGAGAGCAAAGACCGAGCTTTACAGGGCTAATCGATCCCCGTCCCTACCATTCTCATCGATGGATTTCACCCTGATGTGAAGACAGCCGCAACTCCTCGTTGAGGGGGCTTTTCCCTTTTCGTTCTCAGATTCTCGAAGATCAAACTGCTTCCTACGAGTCCAAGACTGAGGAAGCCGAGATAGAAAGGAAGGCTGAAGCCTGCTGTGACTAGTGGCTGAACGTAGCTGTTCGTGTCGAGTCCAATGATCAGAGCGGGTAGATGGGTGGTGCCGGAGAAGGGAGGTAGTATGCCATACATCCCGAGGAGGGCGGTCTCGGTGGCATGGTACATTAGGAGGAAGCTGAGATAGAGTTCAGAGAGAACAGAAAGGCCGAAGTATGTTGTTATCCTGCTCCACCAGGCTCCGCGGTGGAAACTAGAGACACCTAGGGCGAAAACAGCTAGGAACAACAATAGGCCAGTGAACGATCCAAGAGCGCCTGCGAATGAGGCGCCTGAGAATCCAGTAGCATTCGCCTGGAGATAGTATGGAGAGATCTGGATGGTCAACAGCTTGTTTGTGGTAGCCCCCGTCATGCTCCACCAAGCCTGACCTGTTGGCGCGAGAAGCACGGCTACTATAGCTCCTGATAGGGTCAGAAAGTCTACTTGGCGTGCAAGCCTCAGAGCGCGGCTATACCAGGCTATCCACGCCTTCACCTGCGCATTATCGGCCAGGTCTCAGATAAGTGCTTCTGAGTTTGAATCCGCTGACTCTCCTAGGGTCCATAGTATGCGTGTAGAACTGAGAACGGACCCCTAGCAGAAGGTGCGGAAGCCGGATTCTTCTCAATATCGTCCAGATTGGACTCTTTTCCTTAGAGCCAGTAACGACTCAATTATCTAGAAACAGTCGGCGACCATTGAATACGCGGGAGATCTGTCGCTATGCGTTTTGGTTATGCCCTCGATCCCAAATTATCCTGATACAGCAGAGTCGGGCGAAACCTACGATATAGAACAGCATTCCCTTTCCTCTAGGCGTCCTCGGAGAGTGCCCGGCGAGTCGGTAGAGTCCAGAAAGGTCAGTTGATTACTGGTAGGAATCTTTCTTCTGATACTGCGGTGCTGAGTCCGCCGATGATTGGTAGTTGATAGCCGCAGCTAGCACATTTATTTTGCTCATCAAGATTCCATCCGGTGATATCGAAGCCATAGCGCTTGATTGCTATCGACTTGCATTCTGGACAGTAAGTATGCTCCCATGGGTGACCTGGGACATTTCCCACGTAGACGTATCGTAGTCCTTCTTCTCTAGCAACCTTGCAGTGTTCTTCTAGGGTCTTGACTGGTGTGTGAGGCAGGTTCATCATCTTGTAGTCTGGGTGGAAGCGTAGGAAGTGGATCGGGTAGTCAGGACCCAGATTATCATAGAGCCAGCGGCTGAGCTTCCGGGCATCCTCTAGTTTGTCTCCTACTTCTGGGATTACCAGGTCTGTGAATTCCATGTGGACCTTGGTCTTGTTCTTGATCTCGAGTATAGTCTGGAAGATAGGGTCCGCGTTTGCGATTCCGATGTATTTTCTCACGAAATCTGTCTCAGCGTTTCCCTTGAAGTCGATCGTGATGCAATCCAGAAAATCGTTCATCATCCCGACTGTGTCCGGAGTATCGTAGCCGTTCGAGACGAAGATATTGATCAAGCCGTTCCTCCGCGCCTCGACGCCGACATCATGCGCGAACTCCATGAATATCGTCGGCTGATTGTAAGTGTACGCGAGACCCTGACAGCCATGACTCACAGCCAACGCCGCGACCTCAGGCGGCATCATATCAGTCCCCTCAACCTTACGCCGCTGGCTGATGTCAAAGTTCTGGCAATTACTTACTGCGAAAAAGTTTGCTAGATAGGTATGGTCCTCATCAACTTCCATGTTGTAAACGAACCCACAGTAGCTCTCGCTACCGACCGACTTGACGGGGATTAGATAGCAATCCTTTCTCTCGACAACCAATCCTCTAATGTCCTCCCACTCAAGGGTCTCACTCGAGGAAGAAGAGTTTCTCTTTAGCACCTTCACAAGGTAGTCGGCATGGCGGGAAACAGATCTGCCTTCGATGATAGTGGTGGGACTGTTCTCCCCAACGTAAAACCTCGGAACCGATCCTATCTTTAGGAAGAGTAGGGAAACCCCGAGGCTGAGACTCTTGGAAACTGAGTTTGCTCCAAGAAAACTTTCATCCTCACTCCCATTTGCTGCCGTCCTGTACCCGTCTCCATTCAAGTAACCGGTCAAGAATGCTTTGACAGTTCCTCTATGGCTACTCGAAAGCACAAGCTCGGGGACCTTCTTAGAATAAGTATCGTTTCCGCACAACGTTTTGAAAAGGTGACCGAGGATTGAGTTGGAAAGATACACATGCACAGCCGATCCCTGCTTCGTTACACTACATTCAAGTCCGAACACTCGTTTCACCAGTTCCCGAACATCGCCGACGTTCGATGTCTCTTCTTTGCCGAATGTGAAACAAACTGTAAATGAATTTGGTCGATTGGACGCCTTCGACGTGGACCCATCGGCACAGTAGTATCCCAAGAGCTTCGCAAAGTCTTCGTCGAGATCTATGAACCTTGGGATGGTATGCTTACCGTTGCTAAGTCTGACAGTTCCTTTCGACACGATAACCCTGTAGCGAATGTAAGGAGTAGAGAGCTCTGTCGGGCTTGAACGTGAGAGCCTAGCTCGGGCCCTTCTGACTGTTCCTGGGTGAAGTTTCAGTACTTTACCGATCTCACGACTGCTCATCCCGTTCTGGGACATTTCAACGATTCTCCTAAGTGTTGAGTGCGTCAGGCGCCGTTGCCGACTCGATCGAATGGCCTTGTACTTTGGAAGGTCAATACCTTTGAGAAATGCTGACATGTCAAGACTGGTTACATGCTCATGACTCCTCGTCTTTGGTAATAGAAGGTAGTTCTTCTTGGTGATGAAGCGAGCCTGTACCTTTCGTGGGGATTTTTCCGGATCTGTAGTTGTAAGAATACCATGATCAGGTGTGCATCTTAGCGCGGGGAGGTACCATGGTTTTATCGTTAGAAGAGGGCCTTCATAGAAATGTTTGAAGACCTTTTTGATATCCCTGAATCTGCCTCTGTGGGTCAATGCGGAAATGCCTGATATGTTCCGCTTACTACTCAATCCGTTGCCCGTCTCATTGCTACCCTGTTGATAGAGCTCAGCTAGAGTCTTTACGCCTCCTGTCGTGAACACAGAAGTGTCCGGAGTAAAACAGTAAGAGCAGAGCCAGTTACAACCAGTCGTGGCTATGGAGAATATCTTCGATCCGGGCATGTAATGTGTGACTGGCTTCTTCTCAATCGGATCGATATGGCCAGTAATCACCTTACCATAGACTAGGAGGTGGAGTTTGCCACCAATATTCTGGCGGACTCCGCAGAGCCCTACTTTCCCTTCGGGAATGTTGCAATACCGAGCACATGCTGTGCACCTCACCCTTGAATCTGCTAGGGGCTGATACAGCAATGCTTCCTTAATCATATCTCAATCAATCTCACCGGGCTGGAAACAACTTTTCAAGCGGCCCGCGTAGTTACTCTATGGTCGATCGGCTTGAAATCCCTTTCCTTACCCCTTACACAACAATCCGAGTCCTGCGGGTTGGCTGAATGAAGGCATACTCTGGAACCGGCGACAGGGGCGAGACCAGTCTCTACGGCGGGACCCGAGTTTGGAAGGAAAACCCGAGGGTGGAAGCCTATGGAGCGGTTGACGAGTTGAATTCCCAGATCGGTGTCGCTAGAGCGCTCATCAAGACGAAGAAGCTGAGCCAGGTTTTGAAGACCATACAAGAGGATCTCTTCGTTCTTGGAGGAGATTTGGCTAATGAGCTTGTAAACGCGAAGGTTCCCCGAATTGGCAAGACACATCTCGACTCACTAGAACATGTCACTGACGAGCTTAACTCCGGACTACCGCGTCTACGCAGGTTCATACTCCCCGGAGGTAGCGTTACCGGGGGCCAGCTGCATGTTGCCAGAGCAATATGCAGGAGAGCGGAGAGAAGAATCGTATCCCTTTCGAAGGTCGAGTCGATAAACCCTGACGTGCTCCCCTACATCAACCGGCTGTCTAGCTTCCTATTCGTCCTTGCCCGCTCAGTAAACAAGAGAGAACGAGTCCCAGAAGAGGAATGGGTTCGAGCGAGGTGATGGGCGGGTCTCAATGAAGGAGGACTGTATCTTTTGCAAGATCGCTGACAAAGAAGCGGATGCGACCGTCGTCTATGAGGACCCTCACACGCTAGCTTTCTTGGATATTCATCCTCTAAACCCTGGACATACGCTGGTTATTCCTAAGAAACACTATGCCAACATGTTGGAAATGCCGAGCGAGGAGGCAGGACGAGTCTTCGCCTCCGTATCCAAGGTCATGAAGGGAGTCCAGAAAGCCTCGGGCGCGGACGGCATCAGCGTAGGACAGTCAAACGGTAGAGCCGCGTCACAGGAAGTGTTCCACATGCACGTCCACATAATCCCAAGATTCAACCATGAAATGATGAGCGGATTCCCGAATCGCAAGCAGACGCATCGCGCGGAGCTGGACGAGATAGGCAGGAAGATCAAAGCGGCAATCGTGGCAAAGAACCGGGCTTCCTAGAACGCTGATTGGGATGACAAAGAACCTTACGCCGGAAGGAAACGCGGAGAGAAGCAAGAGTCCATCAAAGGAAGAGTATCGAATGTTTCGGGAGGATCTGGAAGCACTGTCCGAGAAAGTGAGCCTTCTTCGAAACCACGTTTACAATCGCGCATTCAACGACGGGACGCTTCTCAAAGTAGCCGAAGTTCGTAAGATCGCCGAGGAGTTGTATGGGCTAGTTGAGCTCCATACACACCGTTCCTGATCTGAGTGGATTACCGGCTTGTTGGTGAATGTTCCAAGATTTTGTCCAGTTTGTAAAGAGCAGCTGTGGTCGGACGACCAACTTATGGACCCACAATTCTACAGACAACGCCATGCACAACAATACTACAATGACCACACAACTCTGAAACACCCAGAGTTCGCAAAGTGGGACAGAAAGATTCAGCGATACTACGCAGTCGCGGCCATAGTTGACGGCGTCTCGTTCATCCTATTCTTTGGGCTTACCGACTATCTTCCCAGCTCGGATACGCCCCTCTTCGGTCTTCTGTTTGCCTCATCACTCGCCCTATCCTTGGTCCTTGTATTTATCGGGCAGAGGAGAAAAAGGAATTTCCGAGACTCTTGGAGGAAAGAACATCCTCAGAGAGTCTAACGAGCCCGAAAAGCCGGCGCCTTCAGCGAGTAATCACTCTTGATAGAAATGCTCAGGTTCTTGTCTCTGTAGTTTTCTCGATACCACTGGCATCTATCATTGAGCGGGCAGATTGAACATTTGGGTCCGATGGGCTTGCAGATCAGTTGTCCGAACTTGACGAAGACCTCGTTGAGTGGGAGCCAGTCTTTCCGGTCGACTATCCTGGTTAGTTCTTCTTCTGTCTCTTCGGGAGTCTCTGTTTTAACCACGCCGAGACGATTGAATATTCTGTGTACGTGCGTGTCGACTGGAATCGCGGGCCGTTTGAACCCGTAGACCAGGACACAGTTGGCTGTTTTCCGGCCGACAGAAGGAAGCTTCAGCAGTTCTTCCATGTCGTCAGGGACCTTGCCTTTGTATTCTTTCAGAATTATCTTGGCTACTCTCTTGACGGTTCTAGCCTTGGTCTTGTAGAAGCCGACGGGCTTGATGAGTCGCGCGACAGTCCTAGTGTCTGCATGTGAGAGTTGGGTTGGACGCGGGTATTTGGCGAAGAGGCGTGATGATGCTAGCGCGGTGACGGGGTCCTTTGTTCTATGCGACAGAATGGTGGCGATGAGAACTCGGAAGGGGTCGCCGTCTGTTGAGTCGCTGATCTCTTGTAGAGCTGTCGGGTCTTCGCGCCTAGCTTTATCGATCGCGTGTGCTGCGTCTTGTATTATCCGGTGTAGCTCGTGAGGAGAGTGTTTGCTAACGCTCGCCTGCAATTATCTTGCTAGCTTCCTGACGGTTTCTAGATTGCCGGCGCTGCCTCGTCTCTCATCGATCGGCGTCTCGAGTATCAACGGCTGGTCCTTGATGGCTCTGTGGTGGAGTATTGCTTTGAAGCCGCTTGTTCCGATGTAGCCTAGTCCGATGTGCTGGTGCCGGTCGTGGCCCGAGCCGAGACCGTCCTCCGAATCGTTGAGATGGACAACCTTGAGATTCTCGAAACCGATGATGTCGTCGAACTTGGCAAGAGTCTTGTCGACTGCCTTCTCGACATGGAGGTCATAGCCCGCAGCGTATGCGTGACAATTGTGGGTGACAATGAAAGGCGCAGCAAATGTGCTGTTTTCAGCCTCTAGATTGTAGACGGTGCCCCGAAACTGCTCGACCGCAATCTCTCTTACGGGCACATAGAAGTGCCTCTGGTCCCGAAGGATCCGGCGCGGTGCGGCGGCGGGAAATTCATATGGAAATCCCAGTTTGCGCGCTTCGTGGCTCGCAACGTGAATAACATACCAGCCAAGATTGGCAACGCTCCTGCCCTCTATCGAGGTGCGTGTAGGACGATGTTTTGAGATCGTTCCACGAATGTCAATCCTCGCTAACAGATGGACTAACTGGTAAGCAACGGTCTTTGAGACGGTTATGTATCTTAATCCGCGATTATCTACGCATCCGTCCCCAGATAGATAACCGCGCAGGAACGCCTTGACAAGCTCAGGCGATGCCCGCAGGATGAATGACGGGATCCGTTTGTTTCCAGCGTTAGGCCCAAAATTCTCTTTGAAAAACCGGACTAGGATGTTTGATCCAACGGCTACCTTCGCCGAAGTTCGAGTTTCGTCAATCCAAGTCTTCAGAGAAAACAGTTCTTCTATGAGTTCTCTGGCACGCTCGATAAGAGATTTCTCGTGTCGTCCGAATGCAAAGTACAATTTCCCATTTTCTCCTCTCTCGCCTTTCCCCATGAAAGTAAAGCCTTCAGCAAGGTATAACCCGAGAAGTTCGGCCAGCTTTTCCGTGAGAGGTAGAATGGTTGGAAATGGGAAACGCCGCGTAGCTGATCCGATGTAAGGACGAAAGTCCACCCTGTCTTGGCTAGCTGCTGAAAGCTTCGGCATAACTACGAAGTATCCGGGCTTGATTGCTCCGGCATATATCCAGGTAGGATCGCCCATGAGTCTGATTCTCCAAGGTTTCGAATCTAGAAATTTCCAGCCGTTGGGTCGAAGGCAAAGAACCGGGTGCTCCGCAGTCATTCTCGTCCAGGGCAGTCCTTCCGGCTTGATTGATACCATGCTTCCTGCGTACTGTCGTCTGAACACTTTCACGACTCTGTCTGTTCCGCCGTCGGAGCCTACCACAGAGTCGTCCGGTTTCACGAGTTCTACTGGTCTTGGCACATCATTGGTGAAAACCAAAGAACCCGCCGGAAGGCAGGTGTCCAGACAGACGGCGACCCGTTCTTTCTGCTTGACGCCGTCGTATATCTCCCGGACTTCTTCAAATTTTGAGCCCATGCTGTTGCTGGTGCCTGCCATGTTCTCCAGGCAAATCTGAAAGTCGCCCTTTGCGTGCTTTGTTGCCTGGTTGAGGGCGTTGCTGATTCTCTTCAGTCCAATCTCTCTCCCCATTCCCAGATGGCTGCCGAGATGTGTGACCAAGTATGGTATACCTAGCTCTACACACCGGTCAACTTCTGCGACAAGAGTATCTACAGACTTCTTGTAGAGTTCGTCCTCGGGACAGGAAAGATTAGGAAGGTACGGCATATGGTCGACCACGGGTCCGAGACCGCTCTTCTGGAGTTTTTCTCTGAAGCTGTTCGCTTCGTCAGGGTCTAGGCTGCTGAACTTCCAGCCCCGAGGATTACGGGTGAAGACTTGGAAGGTGTCACATTTTTCCGCGATTGCTGTGTCTACTGCGTTGTCGAAGGATTTGGCGATGGAGACGTGGACCCCGACTCTAACCGTAACGTGTCACTGGTCAGTAGTGCTGTTGTTGTCTGATAGATAGCTTTGGCTTGATCTAAAGAAGCTGGAAGTTAGGTGAGATCAGGCGGCTATGTCAGGATTCCCGCTGTTCCTTAACCCGCTTCTCAGACCATTCATGCCCACAGTGCTGGCACTTGTACGAGTACTGGAATTCCTCTACATCAACAATTATTGGTCTACTACTCTCCTGGACTGGGAGGGCGGGGGATCCTCGAAACTGGCTAAGAATCAACGGTCTCTCGTTTCCTGGCATTGACTCTCTTTCCAGATGAATCATCTTCTTGTCGACGACTTTGATGTGGAATCTGCGCCCGCACCCAGGGCAATGTCTGAAGAACTCCATCTCAGAGACCTCTCTTCCAACTATCTTGATAAAGCGGAAAATATCAAGTTTCCACTCGGGTAGTTCTGCGCGCGAAACATTCAGGGCTTGCCCTTCAGCACGTCCAGGATCTCCTGCGGGTGCTGGTCCGGTTTTACTGTCTGGAATGTTTTGAGAATCTTGCCGTGTTCGTCGATGAGAAATGTGACTCTGCGGGACATGTTCGATTTCTCGTTGAGGACGCCGTAAGCCTTACTGACGCTCTTATCCGTGTCCGCAAGGAGCGGGAACGGTAGGTGGTATTTCTCGGTGAATTTTTGGTGGGAGGCTGTGCTGTCTACGCTTACCCCTAGTACTTCTGCGCCTTGTTCGCGGATCTTCTGGTAATCGTCGCGGAGCCCGCAGGCTTCTACGGTGCATCCTGGAGTATCATCTTTTGGATAGAAGTAGAGGACGAGTTTCTTGCCGCGATAGTCCTTGAGATGAACTATCTTCCCTGTTGTGGTCGGAGCGGTAAAGTCGGGGGCGACCGTTCCGGCTTGAGGACTTGTTATTGATTGCATTCTGATAGTGTTGGGTTTAGTTGGCGGATTTATGGGCATCGCTCGATCGGAGGCGTGCGATAGTTACGCCCGTTTTCTTCCAGGTCTAGGAGTCTTGTAGGATGACCGAGGTCTAGTCTATTCATGTCAGTCGATGCTCGAAGGGTCAGGGAAAGAGATAGGTGGCAGATCTGGATTCTGACTGTCTTGAGAAGAATCGCCTAAGAATCGAGCGCGGAAACCCACTCGTAGAGCGCGGATCCACGCTCTATTCCCCTCTTTTCTAAGAGGGTCTGTCAGAGAGTATCGTTCTCTAGCGTTTCTGAGGTAAAAACGTCGTATTGATGGAGAGGCTCCGAAGAATTGCGAGGAGAAGGTCGGCAGAAGACGATGGGACTCGGAATCTGTCGACTCGCCAGGAGGAGTCGGTAACATCGGGAATGATTTCGCGGAAAAACGTCCACTAGGTTAAAATACGGAACGACCCGAGAATATCATGTTTTAGGAGCAAGACATCGAAAAATCTTGCCGGATGATGGAGGATGTACGTGATTGACTAGGATTGTTCTTACTGCTGACTCCACTCAGATGAGTGAGTACTGGGGCATCCCTCTCCTGCCCTTCTTCAGCTGCGCTCCCGCCGAGAAGGTTCCCCGATTCGTCTTCGACTTCCTATCCCCGTCGGTCCGGCACAATAATGGTGTGGCGGAGAAGGCGCCTTATGGGCTGCGGAAGCTAGAGTCCTCGCTTCTCAGAAAATATGGCGCGGACGAGGTAGTAGTTGCTCACCCGGACCATGTCTCCAAGTTCATAGACGACAAGACGAGCATTATCGGAATCTCGACGATGGACCCGATGGGCCTGGGACCGGTGAGCATGATGTTCACCGACGGGGGAAAGCTCACTGCGTATACGAAGAGGAAGTTCCTAGAGCTTGTCGGAGAGATCAACCAGACCCGGAAGAAGTTCCCGAAAGCCAAGCTGGTTCTAGGGGGGTCTGGGGGCTGGCAGATGGAGGTCCGTGACCGGGACACCAAGGCGCTAGGCGTCAACCACGTGGTGATAGGCGAGTGCGATCATGTGATTGGAGATATTTACAACGACATCGAGTCGAACAATAGTCCAGAGTTCATTCACGTTCCCCGCGGGCCCAAACTGGAGGATATTCCGGACATTCAGGCTCCTTCCACTCATGGGCTTGTCGAGGTTATGCGGGGATGCGGCCGCAACTGCCAGTTCTGCGAGCCCAATCTTAGAATCGCAAAGTACTATCCATCGGACAAGATAGAGCGAGAAATCGCGGTCAATCGGAAGATCGGGAACCCTAACGTCTGGGTCCACAGTGAGGATATCTTCCTCTACAAGCTCGAGGACAAGAGGGGCTTCATGCCCAACCATGATGCGGTGGTTGACCTGTTCAACACCGTTATGTCCCAGAAGGGGATAGGCTATGCTAATCCGACTCATGGGACGGCGGCGCCTGCTTGGGCTGATCCTGATCTAATCCGGGACATTTCTGAGACTGTTCTGAAGGGATCCAAGCGGCACATTGGAATCCAGTCGGGACTTGAAACCGGGTCCAGCGAGCTCATCAAGAAGTACATGCCGTTGAAGGTCAAGCCGTTCAGCCCTGACGAGTGGCAGGACGTCATCTATAACGGGACGCGGATATTCAACGAGTACTACTGGTTCCCAGCTTACACGCTCATCGTCGGGTTGCCCGGCGAGACGTCTGAAGATGCGGTGGAGACTGTCCGCCTAATAGATCGGATGGAGCATGGGCTGAAGAAGGAGGTCGGTGTCAAAGCACACTTCACGGTGACCCCGCTAAGCTTCGTCCCGCTCGGGGTCTTGAAGAAGAGCGGATTCTACAATATTGACGACCAGGTCGACGAGGCACGCTTCTGGGTCATCTACCGAAGCTGGAGGCACACGGTGTTGGAGTTGCACACGATGCCGCCTACGCTTCTGCAGCTGAACCCGGTGCTCAAGGGGGTTTTCACGACGCTCTGCTGGTTCGGCTCAAAGAAGATCCTCGACGGCATCAAAGCCTGGGGACGGAGACGGGGCTTTGACGCCGACAAAAGCCTACGACTAAACTAGTAGCCCTCGAGATTAGGGCCCATTCCGGGCTTTTTCTTCTCGCCGAAAACGCAATGGCCTAATGGCCCACCGGTTGTTGTTTTTTCGGTTTACCGTTCGGTCCTTCGCCTAACCACTCTGCCCCGACGAAGGGTGCCTAGGATTCTACTCACGGCATTCTTTGGTCGAGTACATGATTCTCCTTCTCGCTCGGTCATAGGACTAGACCTCTGACAATCTCTCTCGCGAGCGGTAAGAGACCACTTCTCCCTCCATACCCGACATCTCCGACCAAGAGCCAGAAATTATCGTCAGGACGGTCTTTCGGACTAAAGAAGTCAGACTTGATTCTCATCCCACGCCGTGTGAATAGGCCGACCGGATCTATCCATCCTTTTGAAGTCCTTCTGGCGATGCCAGCGAATCTGGAGCATATTCCACAGTCATTATCGTAGAGAAGGATTGGTCGAGCAAACTGCACCGAAGACTCCTCCACCTGGATCTATAGCTACCAGCAGACTGTAAGTCTTTCCGAACCGAAGAGGTTTCTCTGCAGCGCGGGACCCTAGGCTAGTTGCCTGCTTACTTCGCTCGTGCTGCAGCCGCCTTGGCCGCGAGTGCCGCAAACTCCTGACGACCGAAGGCCGTGCCTGAGAGCCCCCAACCGCCCTCCGCTGCCTCTGTGAGTATCACCCAGGTTCGACTGGCTTGTGTTGGGTCGCCGGAGATCTTTGCGACAATCTCGGTGACTTCTTTGACGAGTTGCTTCTGACCTTCGCGGGTCAACGCCGCTGGAGGCGTGATAACCTGAACGCGCACAGTGCGGGCGGGGTCGGTGGCCGCGGTGTGGATTGCGTGCGGATCCATCCGGTGGATGAAAGCGGCTGTATTGTTCAGGTGGAACGGGCCGGGAGTCGCCACACCCTCGGCTCGGAGAACGGCCATGGTGAGCTCCTTGTCAAGCCGACCATCAGTGTCAGCCGGGAAAAGGTCTGCGGGTGCATAAACGTCAATCATTGGCATAGTAAGACGACAAAACAGGACGAGGCTCTATAAATTGACCAGGCTGTCAGAATTGTCTGAGGATGTCGGGTTTTTCCATTACCGGGTGTAGAAGCATAGTCGAGTCCTGGGACTTGACGTGCCGTCGGTTCCCAAACCCTAGCTGACTACAGTATTTTTCGTACGGACTCGCCGGTTCAATGGAGCGTTTGACGGTGACCGGTTGCCGCTGCTGTCTCGATCGCGTCCAGCATGCGATGGCGTGTGACCGCGTCGTCGAACGTAGGGCACAAATGCGTTCCCTCTCGATAGTCGCGGGCGAAACGTGCGTATGCTTGGGCGACGTTGGTGGAAGGGCCTTGCGGCGACGACCACCGATACTTCTCTGGCACGGGCAGCACCTCGAGCGAGGATCGCGCGCCCTTGCCGCCCCGTACGGTCATCTCAAAGATCTGGGCCTGGCCACCGGCGGCGGTGAGCTGCAGGTCGCCCTCGGCGCCGTTGATCTCCCAGAGCAGGTTCGTGCCGCGCGAAACGCCACCGCGATAGTGGATCGAGAACACGGCCCCACCCTCGAGTAGTCCGCCGACCAACACCTGATCATCCGCGTTCATGGGCTTCCTCTCGCCCGTCCCCGAGATAGTGAAGGACTTTCGGCGCACAGTCATGGTGGCCGAGAGCTCTCGGACCTCGCCGAGGCAGTGACACAGTGCATCCGCCGTATGGCCGAGCGCGATCGAGAGCATCGTCGCGCCGTTCTTCTTGTCATTGAGGTAGGCGTTGTACGGCTCCACCGTTGGTCCCCAGCCCATTCCTGAACCGATCAACGTGGTGGAGAGCACCTCACCGATGTACCCTTGCTTGATCAGGTCACGTACGTAGGCCACCGACGGAGCAGAGCGGGCCTGCAGCCCCACCACGGCGAGGACGCCTTTGTTCTTCGCCCGTGCGGCCAAGGCTTCCGCCTCTTTCAAGCCGTTGCCGAGCGGCCATTCGCAATAGACGGCCTTGCCCGCGTCGAGTGCTGCCATTGCAAGCTTGAGGTGATATGGCACTTTCACGGTGATGGCGACGACGTCCACGTCGGCCCTGTTCACGAGGTCTTGGTGATTGTCGAACGCGACAGGCACACCAAAGAGCTTGCTGGCGGCGTCGGCAGATTCGCGTCGGCTGGTGGACAGCGCCGTGA
>WNFB01015217.1_pt1 | contig 14050 bp, 12 predicted proteins | sample 5400501 | NCBI WGS metagenome assembly WNFB01 (sample SAMN13153341, study PRJNA577476) | soil metagenome | isolation source: 200 cm saprolite under Douglas fir tree site 2 hole 1 | place: USA:California | collected 2015-04-18
AGCGGCCAGACCTCGAGACCTTTTTCGATTCTGCCGAGACTTACCGTCGAGTGGCAAAGCAATATCGGCAGGCCATCTACAGCTTGCGTCTGGTGCTGTACCACTGCGGAAGGATCGCTGCTCCGCCGGACCGGCCGCCTTCACGCCCCGAGCGTGTGCTCCTGCGACCACGCATGAATGCCTTACTCGAACGCTACCTCTGGGCGCGGCGCGTACAATACGCGCGACCAGCGACGATCACGAAAATCGGTTGTGACGTTCGACGCTTCATCCATTGGCTGTCAGGCGAACATCCGAACCTCGAATCGTTCTCCGAAGTAACACGTGACCATGTGCTTTCGTACTCGGCTTCGTTGGAAACAGCTATGTCGCCGCGAACTGCCAGACCATTAACAGTAGAATCGAAGATCACGCGTCTCTCTAGTCTGTCAGTTTTCTTCCAGGACACGACCGCATGGGGGTGGGAGGAAGCGCCTCTGCGCCCATTGCTGGGTGCTCGCGATCTACCGAAGCGGCCCAAGCGCATCCCGCGCTATATCCCCGCAGATCAACTAGGAAAGCTCTTGCCCGCGGTGCGACGGCTTGCGTGCCCCTTTCAACGTGCGGCATTAATCATCGCCCGCTGGAGCGGTGCCCGTCGGAGTGAGATCAGGAACTTGGACCTTGATTGCCTCGATGCATACCCGGACGGGACCGCGCGTCTTCGCATACCAGTTGGGAAGGGCAAGAGTGAGCGGCTCGTGCCATTGCATGAGGAAGCGGCTGCTGCCATCCGGGACTTACAACAAATTGCCGTTGCCGTGCGCGGGTTCCGTAACGACCAGACCGGTGCAGAGACGCGCCGGCTGTTTGTGCATCGTGGCCTTCTCTTATCCGCCTCGCATCTATTCGAGACGGCCTTGGAACGAGCTTGCACACAGGCCGGCCTTATCGATCAAGACGGGAAGCCGATGATTACCGCTCACCGGTTTCGCCATACCGTTGGCACTGAACTGGCTGAAGGAGGCGCACGGTTGCATACGATCATGAAGATGCTGGGCCACACCAGCACGGAGATGACACTCGTGTACGCCCATATCAGTGACAAGGCAATGGCGGAGGACTATCAGAAAGTGCTTGTACCAGGGGCCGAACTGGCAGGACCGCTCGCCGAACAATTGCGGACGGGTGTCTTACCGAAAGAATCAGTCGAATGGCTCGAGAAGAACTTCTTCAAGACCGAACTGGAGCTGGGCCACTGCCTGCGCTTGCCGCAAGAAGGACCCTGTGAGTGCGATCTGTATCTGACTTGTGCGAAGTTCGTTACGACCAGAGAGTATGCGCCGCGGCTGCGGTCGCGCAGGCTGCGGGAACTGGAGTTGATCGAAGACGCGATCTCACAGGGATGGGATCGTGAAGTCGAGCGACACCGCTGTGCCACCAAGCGCATCGGGCAACTACTCGAAGAGTTAGGCGAGCCGCTCGAGATGATCGATGAAATGAATCACCAGAGATAAGCAGCGTGGGTAACCGCGCTGAGAGCCATCGTTTGCGTCGAAGGGTCATGTTTCTGCCGCCTCTAACAGGCAATTAGACCCCCGAAACTTGGGAGAACCTCATTCGAACAACATCCAAGTTACCGAAGTCATTGCTTCGATTGAGCTTAAGGCCCATTTGCTTGCGGATCTCCGTGACCGCGCTTCATTGCGGGAATGGCGTAATATTCAAGAGCATTGGGCTTCGTGGTTTTCGGTGAAGTATCGACAATGAGTCCTTTAGTAGCGAAATCTGACACAAAGCCAAGTAAAAAGCTGAAACCTTTTTGTCTGAATCGGTACTAATGAGCAAGAACATGGAGTTGTTGATGATAGGTGTGGCGAGCTCAGTTTCAGCGCCGGGGGTATGCCTTATAGCGCAGATGAATAGTTCAGAGAACTCTATGGAGCGCGTTCGCCCTGATGGCGAGACCTTTCGCCTGATCTTCGCGCAGCATCATAGGTTTGTTTTCAGATTCCTTTACGGAATGGTCGGCGAGCACGATCTTGCAGAGGATTTGACACAAGAGACATTCATGCGTGCTTACGCGAGTATGAACACGCTTCGCGGGGAGTCGAAGCTCTCGACCTGGCTTTGCGGGATCGCGAAAAACGTCGCTCTCAATACGCTTCGTGGGCGCAAGCGAGAGTTCCCCAGCATCGAGATAAATGACCAGTCGGTAGCGAAGTTAAGTGAGGGTGACGCAACCGCTCCTGATGATTACTTGCTTAACAAGGAACTCAGAAATGTCATTCACGATGCGCTGGAGCGATTGGACAGCGATAAGCGAATGGTCTTCATTCTTAAGGCCCTGCAGCAGAGAAGCTATGACGAAATCGCAGAAATCACAGGGTTTTCGATTCCAAAACTAAAGACCGACCTGCATCGAGCGAAAGCCCAGATGCGCCGATTGATTCGCCCTTATTTGGAGGTGCGCGATGAAATGTGAAGCTTGTTTGGGACTGATGGAAGAGCTGATTGAGGGCGAGCTTGATGGCAGCCTGGCCCGAGAGATAACTGCCCATATTGCTATGTGCGGGCCGTGCTCTCAGCTCTGCGCGAACTTGCGATACGAACAGGAACTTTACGGGAACTATCTGCTGGATGTTGAGCCGACAACTGCTTTATGGGCGAACTTACGGTTGGAGCTGGAAAAAAAGAAAGTTATTAGAGCCTCGCAACCGCATCTTCGACTTCAACGTTGGCTTGCGATTGCTTTTGGGGACTTGCATGTCACACCTCAGCTGGCCACAGCCTTGATCCTTATCACAATCGGACTCGTCATCGGAATAATGGTGTGGCGGACAACGATCGATACGTCCAAGCACCAGGCTCAAAACCCGGGAGTCGTCGGCGGGCAACCTGCGTTCGAGGTAAACCGCGAGGGCACGCATCGCGAATCGGATAATACTGACCGCCGAAGCTCTGCTAATGATGACGAGGGAAAGATTCAGCCTTCTTCACCGAAAAGCGGTGACAGAGGACGCGGGATACAGGTTAGCGCTGCCGGCCGCGCAGGTAGACGTATGATTGAAAGATCACCTGCCGTGCCAAAGGTTGATCAGGTGGCACGAAGAGCCGAACAGCAATACTTGTCCGCGATTAAGATCCTGTTGCGCGATATTAAGCGTCGCCGGGCCCTCATTTCTCCCGCGTTGCTTTCGCAGCTCGAAACGGCCCTCGCAGAGGTTGACCGCACCATAGCTGCTACACGAACGGTCGCGCGCGAGCAGCCACGAGATCCGGTTGCCGTCCAGTACATGGCCTCGGCTTATGAGAAAAAGGTAGAGCTGCTCAGAGAAGTGACAAGCCGGTAGACCGCCTAACTTTCTGTCTGAGGACTAACTCAGACTGACTTGGAGGAGTGCAATGTTCCTAAGACTTAAGCCGGTAATGGTCGCGATCGCGTTGATCGGTCTTGTCAGCCCGGCTACGCGCGGAATCGCCAAAGAGTATTCGAGTGCCATTGAGCCAGAACGCAGAGTTGAACGAGCGAGTCGGGTTGTGGTCCGCAATGAATTTGGCGGCATCAGTGTTGTCGGATCGGATCGCGACACCGTTGAGGCGTTTGCAACTAATCTTAACAGTTTGCAAGCGGTTCCAGTGACTATCAGCGAAGAGTCGTCCGGCAATAAGAGAGTCTTTACCGTGAGTCCCGTTGAGAGTCGCCGTGGTGTCAGGCAGAAGATCAATTTAGAAGTAAAGGTTCCCCGCTATGTTGAGTTGGAACCAATTTACCTTCGCAGCAATAACATCAGTGTTATCGACCTCGATGGTGGCGTGAGTCTAAGAACCGACAACGGCAACATTAGTGTTCGCCGGGTTGGGTCTCCCGGGGGCGGATTGGTTGATGTCACGATGGGGAGCGGGAATGTTGATTTGTCGAATATCAACGGCGATGTTCGCGTCGTTTCACTCAGCGGCGGGGTAGCTATTGAATGCGTCAAGGGTGACGTTGCAGTGCGACTCACGAGCGGCCAAACGGTGATTTCAAACATCGACGGAGATGTCGAACTTAACACCACTTCTGGTAGCATTTACTTCACAGGGGCGATTCATTCAGAAGGCCGGTATCGGCTGAAGACACTGTCAGGGAACCTATTTATGTCTATTCCTGACAAAGTTGGCTTTACAGCCGTGCTGTCTGCGTACAGTGGTCTCATAGATACAGACTTTCAATTTCCGAACGCCTCACCCACACCGCCGAGCAGAACAAATCAGCGCGTTATTGGTAAGTACGGTGACGGCAGCGGGCGGATCGAACTTGATTCGTTTAGTGGAAACATATTCCTGCGCAAAATCGTGGCGAGCAGTGTCAAAGGCTGTCAGAGATGAGTGCGTCGATGGAACCAACAAGAATGACTTCGAAGTGCGAGATTAAGATCTTAACTGGCGGCCGGTCTGACTTTGAAGCGCGGATCGGTTTAGCCGACAAAGGATCACTATATCGAGTGTTAGGGGCGGAATTCGATTCGTAAACTCTCCTAATAACAAGGTGGCGCCGCATATCAACGCCGGCGGCATCTGCAGGTCCAACATGCGCCTGCTAATGTTTAAGATACGAGGGACTCCACCAACAGACGATTCTCGCGGATCAGCACTCGATCGGGTTCTACGCGAGCCTCGGCTTCGTGCGCGGGACGCACAGAGTCAATGTGGATCTATCAAGGAAAGGAACACTGACGATGCCAACGAGCCTTCCATGGCGACGCTGCGCTGAGACCGCAAGATTCTGGCGCCGATGGGAGAAGCCTACGATCGCCCGCGCTGGAAGAAAGCTAGTGTCGGTCGGATGTCGGCTGGGTTCTAGGGCATCGCTGAAAAGAGTTGTGGTACCGTCACAAGGCCGCATTGCTCAATCAGTTCTAAATAAGTTGACCTCCATAGTTGCGTCTTTTACTCATGAACGTTAATCGCGCAAGGAGTGTGAATATGAAGGATCGTTCGATTGTTTCATCACTGGTGAGCGGCGCCGTCGCTCTGTTAATTCTGGGCGGCCATGCGAAGCAGCAGAAGGCAGAAGCCGTCAATGTAAATGCTGGGTCGGCTGGAAGTGAGTGGACCAAAGCTATGACCGACCAAGAGGAACATCAAACTTATCAACTTGCAGCCGGCGCACATGTCGATGTGTCTAATATCAGTGGCCCTGTTTCCATCGAGGCAACTGATGGGTCGTTTGCCGAAGTGCACATTTATCGCACGGCGAATAACAGTGACGATTTGGCTTACCGAAAAGTTTCTGTCGAACAGACTTCGTCGGGACTGACGATCCGGCAAAAGAACGACGGCGCTGAGCCTTCCCAGGTCGATATACTGAATCGCGTCGTACTCAAACTCCCACGCCAGGTTAGCGTGAGTGGAAAAAATATCAGCGGCGATTTCAACATCAGCGGCGTCGGTGGGGCGGTTGATCTGAACTCTATCAGTGGCAGCGTCGAAGCCAAGCACTTGAATGGAGCCTTAACCGTATCAGGGGTCAGCGGCGATTTCAACATCAGCGGCGTCGGTGGGGCGGTTGATCTGAACGCTATCAGTGGCAGCGTCAAGGCCATGCACTTGAATGGAGCCTTAACCGTATCAGGCGTCAGCGGGAATGTCCGCGTCGCGGTCGCACGCATCAACGACGCGGGACTGCGTGTGAATGGCGTTAGTGGCAACGTTTACTTAGGCCTGGCCAGCGACCTGAACGCGGAATTGCGTGTCGGCAATACAACCGCCGGTGTCTCCAATAAGATCCAGGCTCTCGCTCTCGTTAGTGTTGGCCCTTCAAACTATTCCGCACGTCTCGGCTCAGGCGGGCCGCGAATCGAGGTTTCGGGTGTGACAGGCTCTATCGTTCTTCAGCGTATATAGAAAGTGTTCAAAGGAGTAAAAAATGAAAAACTCAGCAATCAAGAAAGCTTGTGCAGTCTTGTCGGTCCTCCTTGGCGCATCATCCGTTTGGGCGGCCGTTTATCGAGACCGTGATGAAGTCAATAGAAGCTTTAGTCTCCCAGCTAAAGCGCGTGTTGAAGTGTCCGCGATTAGCGGCAGCGTTGACATCAAGGCTATTGACGGCGATACGGCAATCGTCCAGATCGAGCGAACGGCGCGCAGCCGCGCCGAGCTGGATTGCAACAAAGTCGTTTTGGAGCAGGCATCGGGTAATCTGACCATCCAGAGTAAAACCGCGAACGGTCAGGGTTGCGAGAATATACAGGTCGTTTATCGCGTGCTGTTGAGTCTCCCGCGCCATGTCGATGTTAGCGTCCATGGCGTCAGCGGCCCGGTCAACATCGGAGAGATTGAAGGCGCGCTCCGCATCAGCGGTAATAGCGGTAACATCAATCTCGCGCAGCCCGGCCGTGGTTCAAGCATTAGCGGCAATAGTGGAACGACAACCATTAAGCTAAGGAAACTTGGTGCAGGGGGACTGGAGTTGAGTGGTAATAGCGGAGCTATCAAGCTGTACGTCGACGAGGAATTAAATGTCGATGTGAAAGTGAGCGGGCTTAGCGGCTCGGCCTCAAGTGAACTGCCGAATGTGAAATTTACCAAAACAGGCGCCGCCGATTACTATGCGCGCATCGGGTTTGGCGGGCCGACGATTAATGTCGAAGGTAATTCGGGTAGTATCTTGCTTAGTCGTTATCGGGAATGATCCTTCGGGAAAGGGTGTGTTGAAAAAGCTTGATACCAAAACAGTCCGCGACCGATGATTGGAGGGAATTACATGTCACACTCTCGTTGTGCGCTGACTATCGTTCTCATTTTTTTGTTTCACACGGCGTTGCCTGCTCAGCAGCCTCCGACTATTTGGTCTCATCCCGTGGCCGTGGACAAGAATGATCCTGAGCTGCGCGCCATTCTCACCGAGATTGAGGCCGATGCTGAGACGGCCCGGCTGAAAGCAAAAATTCCCGGTTTATCCATTGTCATCGTCCACGATCAAACTGTTCTGCTGGCTAAAGGCTTTGGTTACGCTGATCTCGTGAAAAAGATCCCCGCCGATCCACAAACGGTCTACCGGGTAGGGTCCGTAACAAAGGTTCTTACTGCCCTGATGCTGATGCAGTTGCGCGATGCTGGGAAACTGCACCTCGACGACCCGATTGCGAAGTACCTTCCCGAGTTCAAAATCAAATCGCGGTTCCCCGACGCCCGGCCGGCGACGTTCCTTCAGGTTGCCGCGCATTATTCCGGATTGCCAATTGAACCTCCTATGGCTCACGAGTATCAAGCCGCGGAAAAGTTTAAGTTTCCTTCCGTTGAAGAACAGTTGAAGAGTCTCAAGGATGTCGAGATGATCGTGCCCGCCATGACCAAGTACTCGTACTCCAACCTCGGGTACAACATTATGGGTCTGGCCCTGTCTCGGGTTGCAAAACAGCCTTACCAGCAGTACGTCGAGAGCCATATCCTCAAGCCCCTCGCAATGAATCACAGCGGCTTTGCCCTGACTGAGCAGATGAAGAGCCACTTTGCCGTCGGCTATAAATCCGCTCGACCGGATGGAACTCACGAACGATCGTCTTACCCGGAGTATGGCATGGCTTCCGGGATGCTCTATTCAACCGTGGATGACCTGGCAGAGTTCTTGTCTTTGTTTTTCCGTGAAGGCCCGGCCGGCGGCAAGCAAGTCCTGGGGAGCAGCTCGCTGCTGGAGATGTTGATTCCGGTGGCAGTAAGCACTGACATAAGGAGGGATGAAAAAGGAAGGCCTTTGTCGCTCTGGGACACAGGTTCCACCATCGGCTTTTCGGTTGGACCATTTAACGGAGAGCAGATTGATTACAAGCCAGGCGGCACCGCTGGCTTCTCATCCATGGTATACATCAACTACCCGCGCAAGCTGGGGATGGCCCTTTTGACGAACACCGAAACTCAGCCTTTCTATTTGGGATACGATCTCCTCAAGAAATTAACGCCCGTGCTCGCGAAATCCCTTGAGCGGCGTCATAACCAAGCGCTGATGGAAGCCCTGCCGAGCTGGCAAAAATATACCGGGCGATACGTTATCATCGACACCAACGCTGTTCGGACTCTGACGTTCAGCGAATTTGACTTTAGCATCGTGAACGAGAAGTTGGTCGTCACTGTGCCCGAACTCTTGCCAGGATCGGTCGTGTACATGAAAGAAACTCCTTTGGCGCCTTATCGACAAAACGTCTTTTATGTAGATGGAGGAAGTTTCTACGGCAACCGCATGACGTTCGAGTCGAACCAGGATGGCAGCATGATACTGAAGTGGCGAAACCACGTCTTCAAGCGACTGCCTTAGGCGAGCAAATTGCGCGCAGATGATGCCAGATGATGAGAACCGCAATTCAAGACATCAAGTATGGCGTGCGGATTCTGGTGAAGAGTCCCGGTTTCACTCTCGTCGCGGTGCTGACGTTAGCGATAGGGATTGTGCCGGATTATCACGATTGGCGAAGCCAGACGGACGTTTTCGAGAGCATTACGGCTATCGTTCAACAGGGCATAATCATGACGGGTGACGAAGCGGAAGCAGAGTACATCCCATTTGCCAAGGTGACGCCAAGCTTCTTTCAGACAATGGGCGTGTACCCCTTTATGGGTCGTGCGTTGCTGAAGGAAGACGAAGTGGCTGGTGAGGTAGTCGCCGTGTTGAGTTATGGACTATGGCAGCGTCGCTTCGGCGCGAATCCGAACATCCTCGGAAGCCGGATCACGTTGGGCGGCACACGCTGCATCGTCGTCGGCGTGATGCCTGCCGGATTCGATTACCCGACGAAGACTCAAGTATGGATTATGCTGTACCCAAATCCGAAAGAGCGGCGCGACAACCGTTACGTGAGAGTAATAATAGCGCGGCTCAAGCCAACGGCTACGATCGCTGGAGCGCAGTCGCAGATCGATACCATCAGCGCTCGACTGCAGCAGCAGTACCCGGAGACGAACTACGGATGGTCGGCACGGTTATGGGGTTTACAAGCCTGGACGACGAGAGACGTTCGCACATCGCTGCTATTGTTGCTCGGCGCGGTCGGTTTCGTGCTGTTGATTGCCTGCGCGAATATCGCGAACTTGCTTTTCGCACGCGCGTCGGCACGGCGCAGGGAAATTGCGGTACGCACCGCGCTCGGAGCTGGTCAATGGCGCATCATCCGTCAACTTTTGACCGAGAGTTTGTTGCTGGCTGTTGCAGGTGGCGCGGTCGGGTTAGCCCTCAGTTTTTTGTTGATTAAATTGTTGATCGCGGTCGGTCCGGCGGACGTTCCGCGGTTGGGCCAAGTCGGTTTGGACGCGCGCGTGCTCGCCTTCACCGTGGGAGTGGTTGGTCTGGTCGGTCTGTTTTTCGGTTTAGCTCCGGCGCTCCACGCCTCAAAGACCGATCTCAATGATGTGCTGAAGGAAGGCGGCCGCAGTGGGTCTGAAGGGCCTGGGCGCAACCGCGTGCGGGCGGTATTGGTTGTCACAGAAATAGCCTTGTCTTTGCTGCTGCTCATCGGCGCAGGACTGTTAATTAAAAGCTTCGTGTTGCTCCGCGATGTGAATCCGGGCTTTGATCCGGAAAATGTTTTGACGATGCGCGTCGCCTTACCTGGCAAGCGTTATCCGGAGCCGCAGCAGTCAGCGACTTTCTTTCGTGAGTTGACACAGCGCGTTAGCGCTCTGCCCGGCGTCGAAGCCGCTGGTGCGGCGCTGTCACTTCCGCTCGGCGAAAGTAATTCCACTGCCGGTCGCTCATTCGTCCGCGAAGGACGCCCGCTCGCCCCCGAGGAAGCCTTACAGACAGATTATTTCGTCCTGACGCCCGACTACTTCAAGACAATGCGCATTCCCGTCAAAACCGGGCGCTCGTTCACCGACGGTGACACGGCGGAGACTCCGCCCGTCGTCGTCGTCAACGAGAGTATCGCGCGCCGTATCTTTGCTGGCGAAGACCCGATTGGCAAGCGGATCACCGTATGGCCCGACGAGAAGTTCCCGCGCGAGATTGTCGGCGTTGTCAGCGACGTGAAAATCAGTAGGCTCGACGAGGAAACGGGCTATCAAATCTATGTACCTCATGCTCAAGACGCGGGGTGGGGAGTAATGTCGCTCGCGGTGCGAACTAAAGGTAAGCCGGAGGCGCTGACGTCACCAGTGCGCGGCGCGATACTCTCGATTGATAAGAACCAACCTGCTTACGACATCAAGACGATGGACGATGTATTCTCCGCGTCCGTCGCCAAAACACGTCTCGTCATGCTGCTCTTTGGCGTCTTCTCCATGTTCGCTTTATTGCTCGCATCAATCGGAATCTACGGGGTGATCGCCTACTCGGTCGCGCAACGCACACACGAGATCGGTATTCGCCTCGCGCTGGGCGCGCAAACGAGAGATGTGCTCCGTATGATCATCACGCAAGGCATGATACTCGCTCTCATCGGAGCCGGCTTAGGGTTGGCTGGAGCATTTGCGGCCACGCGCGTGATGAGACGTTTGTTGTACGGCGTGTCTCCCACCGATCCACTGATTTTTGTCGGTGTGTCGCTGCTGCTAACGGTGGTCGCGTTGCTGGCTTGCTACATTCCAGCCAGACGCGCGACCAAGGTTGATCCAATGATTGCGCTCAGATATGAGTGAGTGGAGTAAGAAATGTGTACAGCACCTCGCCTATGAGTCTCTACGTCACCAACTGGAACGAAGGTCAGGATCTTCGCTTCGCGGCGTTGGATGTTGAGGATGCCGCTACGGGGCAGCGGCTGGCCCCGGTTCGACAGCAAGGCTTTCGTGAAGGCCCGGCCGGCGGCAAACAAGTTTTGGGCAGTTATTCTCTTAGAGAGATGACAATCCCTGTAGCGGTAAGGACGGACCTCAGGAAGGACGCAGAAGGAAAGCCTCTGGAACTCTGGCGAGTGGGATCTGGCATCGGCTGGACACTTGCGTAACCAGTGGAGAGCAGCTTGATTACAAGCCTGGAGGCACACGAGGCTTCACAAGCATTGTTATTATTAACTACCTCCGCAAGCTGGGCCTGGTCGTGTTGATGAATACGGGAGGTGCGCCCTTCTACGACGCCTTTTCTGCTCTCAGGAAATTGACGCCTGTGGTCGTGAAGTCGCTTGAGCGGAGCCAGGCCAAAGCTCTCAAGGAGGTTCTTCCGAGCTGGCAGAAATATACTGGGCGATACGTTCTCACCGACCCGAACGCCATCCGCACTGTGACCTTCAGCGAATTCGACGTTAGCATCGTGAACCAAAAGTTAGTTCTCACCGTACCCGAACGACGGTCCGATTCAGTCGTCTATATGAAGGAGATTCCTCTGGAACCCTTTGGAGATAACGTCTTTCACGTGGATGGAGGAAGTTTCTACGGCAACTTCATTACTTTCGAGTCAAGCAACGATGGCATCATCGCACTGAAGTGGCGGAATTACACTTTCAACCGTCAGCATTAGATCCTACTTGTTAAGCTCGCAGGCGACGCCGTATACGTCGTCAGTATTCTCGATCTGTTAAAAGCATTTATGGGACGCGGAGGAACTAGAGATCCTCCATCGCAAAGCGTGAGATGTTGACTCGCGTGATAGAGTCTTCACCGCACGGAGGATAGGGCAACGCTGGAGAGCGACCCGAGCGCCGTAGTCGGTGAATACGAAGCGGGGCAGAACCGCTGGCTCTACCTTGATCATCTTCGGTACTCGCAACTCATTGCTTCGTTGACGGCCTCCTTACATGGTCCTGCTAGGAGCGACGGGAAGTGTCTACATAAATTCAAAAAAGCCGTCTGCAGGAATCAAGCACCGACGTAATCGAAACGACTCGCTGAAGCTCGGTTTTTCTTCGAGCGTTTCAGCCCGAGCGTTAATGAATCCTTTTCCGTCCGTACTCCAAGATGGAATTAGTCCCCATGTCGTTGACCGACCTTCAAGGCCAGTTCCAAAATCGCCGATGGTCAAGACAGACTGACTTGGCGCAATGTTGTATCTCGCTTCGAACGGCAGATCTCGGGACGCCAATCCTTTGAGCTTAATGCTGTCTCTCGAATGAAGCGTAAACCTGCCGCACATATCAGCACAATACTGTATGGACTACTCTCCTACAAATGACGGATTAGGAAAATGAAGAGCGAGACGCGGTCGGGGAAATGCCTCACGGCAAGTCTCCAAGGACCTTTGCCTCGCTCCATCCAATCTCGACCGTAACCGAGTCTGGCTCGTGAGAGATATTCTCGTCGCGCGTCGCTATGAACTCTTCAACATCGACACGGGCGATTGAAACGGAAAATGAGGCCGTCGCGTCCCACCCTGCTTCGCGACGGCCCGTCGGCACTGGTCAACTCCCTGTGTCTGGGCAGGAGGCCGTGCCAGACTCGCTTCTCGATTCGCTCACAGACTCTTTGAGCAAGCGCTTGATTACTCTATGGACTGCCGAGAAATGATCGACCTTTGAGACGTAAGCGTTACCGCCGGACGCGCGGGTGAATTCCTGAAGGCCACTGTCAACTTCTGCACCAATTACAATGGCCGGCGCGTTCTGACGATGGTCGAGCGACCTTAGTAGACGTGCCAACTCGAATGCAGCGCGGTCCCGCATCTCATGGTCGAATATGAAGAGTTGATATTCAATCTGACTCTTGATGAACATCTCTGCGGAATCACGGTCTGGGCACGATACAACGTGGTACTTCGGTTTGCCGAACGTTGACCTCAGAAATTTCAACAGAGCCAGGTCACTTCCCACGTAGAGTAGGCGGCACTGCGTCTCAGAAGAAGGGTAATTCTGTTGGGAACGGTGAGGCATAGACCAAACCACGAAAAACTAATGATCAAAGCCGCTGTGTTCTGTTATCCTTCGGTCGTTCTTGTCTTTGACATCACGAACAACGGCCAAATGCGTAGCTCACCATCCCGTCAATTCGAGTGATGAGCATCGCCGTTGAGCATGGAAGGTTCCAACTCACGGCGAATCAGATACGCGAAGCTAGTCTATGTATATTTATACATAGCGTCAAGGTAGTGCGCGGGTTCCTTTCAGGAGGTAACTCCTGAGGGGGAAAGGCTCTCGATCCAAGCCCGAACTATTAGCCGAAAAGCTGCGGGACATTCGCCTTGCGCTTGGGCTGTCTCAACCTGAAATGCATCGGCAATTAGGGCTTGAGGACGAAGTGGAGTACACGAATATCTCGAAGTATGAGCTAGGCCGAAACGAACCACCGCTTACAACGCTCTTGCGATACGCGCGTCTCGCGGGCGTTCATTTGGAAGATATCGTCGATGATGAATTGGATCTTCCAGCGAAGCTTCCCGGCAATGTGAAATACAAAGGCATCAGAAGCAAATCCTTGTTTCGCAGAAGGCGATGACGCGATCCAAAGTTAAGCCTCCACCCGGAGCGCGCAAAGCCAAGCTGCCGGGCTTCATCTCCCCCACAACTCGCGACGACGACGACCCTGTGACTTTACGCAAAAGTTTGCCGCGACAAGAAGCAAGAAGATTGGCGCGAGTACTGCAAAATGCTCGGGGTTTTTGACATGTGAACTTGACCGCAAGCGAAAATGGAATCATCCGATTGCCGAAAGTGCAATTTGGAAGCAACGGCTTGCCGAGAGTGCAAAGAGGCTGTGACGCTGGTGTCATGGCCACACTGGCCGATCGCATCGCGCCGTTCATAGCTGGACTGGCTTGACGTGAGATCAGTACTGTTTACTACTCGATGTCTGAGTGCCCCCTTCGCTTGCGGCACTGGTAGGTGCCGGAATTTCAAAGCCATTTAGGAGAGCGCAGGTGACCTGATAAATGCCGATCAGATAAATCATGTCCACCAGCCCTTCCTCACCGAAGGCCAGCTTTGCCTTGCTATATAGATCGTCGTCTACCCGGCGCTCCGCAGTAAGCTGTCGAGCGAAGCGGTGAGCGACAAGTTCATTCGAGGTGAGACCCTCTGGCGATTCACCTGACGCGAGGGCCTGAATCGCCCCTTCTGGCAAACCCACCTTTCGCGCTTCCGCGGAATGAGCATAGACCTCGTACGGGCTGTTCCAAACAGCTCCCACGGTCAGGATGACAATCTGACGCGTGCGCTTGTCCAGTTTCGTGTTCTTC
>WNFB01011911.1_pt1 | contig 14041 bp, 12 predicted proteins | sample 5400501 | NCBI WGS metagenome assembly WNFB01 (sample SAMN13153341, study PRJNA577476) | soil metagenome | isolation source: 200 cm saprolite under Douglas fir tree site 2 hole 1 | place: USA:California | collected 2015-04-18
TCTGCGCATGCACACAACTTCGCGGGTGGGGGAGCCACTCGACCAAGCGATTGTGGAAAGAGACATACATGCGCTGGCAGCGCTCGGCTGGTTCGATTCCGTCACCGCCGAAGTTTCCCCGATATCAGGCCCGAATGACGATGACGCACAATTTGATTTGCGCCTGGTGTTTGCATTGCAAGAGAGACCGTTCCTGAGCCAAGTACAATTTCAAGGCTCTCATCTCGTTTCCCGTGAACGCATCACGCAAATCTTGGAGGCGAAAAAGATCAGTCTGAAGCTGTCGGCGCCGCTCGAGCGCTTCGAGCTATGGCGAGCTTCACGAGCCATTAAAAGCGAATTGGCAGAGATGGGGCATCCGCAGGCTGATGTGCGAATCGTATTGGAAACGGTTGCGCCGGCGACCGCTCGAGCACGCTTCGAGATCGAAGACGGCCCGCGCATTTCGGTAACGAAAGTGGCGTTTGCGGGCAACGGAGTTTTCTCTGAAGATGTCTTGCGGCGCCAGATGAGGCGCATCGCTCCGAAAGCGCGCCTCGCAGCCATGCGCGACAAAAACATTTACACGCAAGAGCGTCTGCAGGAGGATTTGAGCCGTGTAGCCGAATATTATCGGAATCACGGCTATCCGGAAGTCCGAATCGGCGTCCCCACGGTGGAGATTCGCCAAGATGCCGAGCGGCGCCATTTCCCCTGGCCGCGCCGTCGAATTGTTCCAAGCTTTCACGTTTCTGTGCCCGTCAGCGAAGGGACCTTCTACAAGCTCGGTGCAGTGGAGGTCCATTCCGATTTACCGGCACGTGAATTGAGTGAGCGAAGGGACGCCCTCATCACCACGTCAGGACTAAGACGGGGCGAGCCTTACTCAGCGCAGAAACTCGAGCACTTGCGCGATGCCCTGACTCATTTGCCGCTAAGCAACTCTTCGCAGAGCCCTCTCCTGACCTCAGGGGTCAGTGAGAACTTGCAATTCGATCCTACCAATGGCGCGGCGGTTGCCACGTTTTCGATTCACCGGTCAATTCCATATACTCTCCACAAGCTAGACTTTTCGGGTGAACGACGCTTCAGCGACAGATACTACCGGCGCCACTTTCCTTTCCGGGAAGGTGAGGCGTTCGACCCCAAAAAGCTCGAGTTGGGCTTGCACCGCCTGGCGCGCACCGGCTACATCCGCCCCTTGAAACCCGAAGACATCCGAGTGCAATTTGATGAGGCGCATCACACTGTTGACCCATCCATCCGGGTCACTGAGATTGGCCAGCAGAAAATCTCCTTGATTGGCGGACGAAGCAGTCTTGGGAATACCATCGGCATCGCGTACAGCGTTTTCAATCTGCTTGGAGGCGAAGAGCTGATCTCCTCAGAAATCGAGGGTGGTCCAGACAGTCTGAACTTGGCATTGACCTTGACGGAGGAGAGTCTATTTGGAAGCCGCGCATCGCTTTCGTTCACAGTGTTTCAAAATGTGTTGCGGCCACGTCTCCCTGGCGTGCTGGGCAATCAGCATTTTCTGAGTTCGCGCAGTTCGGGCCTCGGAGCTGGTTTAGGCTATCCAGTGGCGAGGGATGAAACCTTAACCGCGACTTACGCGGTCTCTCGTCAGAACACGCAGTATGCACTCGCATTCCCTCCCAGCCTAACTGGTCAAGAAAATAACCAAATTGGATCAAACACGACGAGCCACTCGTTTGGGCTCAACTGGAGCGGGGACAACGGCCACCAGCACTGGGGTACGAGTGCCGCAGTTTCCGGCGGCTGGCTCGGCGGCAACGAGAACCTTCTGCGTTCTTCAGCCGAATATGGTCGTTCACAGCGTGACCCACTGACTGACGGACGAAATACTTGGGCTTTCCGCAGCTACGCAGCAGGCGTCTCGACCTTCGACGGGAGTCTCTTATTCCAAGACCGCTACTTCGCCGGCAATGACCTTTTGCGGGGCTTTCGAGGTGGAGAAATCGCTCCCTACGCTGTCGAGGATTTGACGGATGCCTCCGGGAAAGGCAGTTTTCAGGCTATTCCGGCTGGCGGGGATCTGTTGGCAGCCGTGAATACTGAATACAGAATCCCCGTGGCGCCACGCACAGAGGTTGTGGGGTTCTTCGACACCGGGTCTGGCTGGCTGCTTCCCAACTGGCTCGGACCGCGTCGTCCTATACTCCTTGCCGGCACGAACGGGTTTCTACGCGCCTCCACGGGTTTCGAGTTGCGATGGCAAGCGCCGATCGTAGAACAGCCCTTGCGCCTCGATTTTGCGGTTAACCCACTTCGTCTGGCGAAATCGTTCCTGTTGCCAGGCGGATCTCGCTTTCGTGCGTCCGATCGGCGGTGGGCGTGGGGCTGGGGTATGGGCTCGCTCTTCTAAAAGCAGTCTCCGTCACGAGACCCCGGCGTGAAGTCTTCGGTGCGATCGCGTCCAATTACTTGGACAATCCGTCGCTTAAACGGCGAAGTGGGAAGCCAGCTCCATTTCGAAGTGGGGTCTTTTGGGCTTCGAGATTTTGCCGTAACCGTCGAAAAAGCTAAGCAGTCAAGAACCTGACTGAGGCGAAGCAAACTCAGTCGGCCAGGTATAAATTATCGGTCCTCCGGGAGGGTAACACGGAAATTCTCGCTTGAGTCGATTCCCAGCAACATGCATCGAATCCCTAAGGAGGAATCAATATGCAAGCCGCTGTCGTACCCGCTGTGAGCAGTCCCTGGCAAATGAAAGACGTTCCGCAACCCCAACCGGGTCCCAATCAGGTCCTGGTGAAGATGCACGCAAGCGGCATCTGCTACACCGACGTACACGAAACTCTTGGACACATTCCCGGCCCATTCCCCCGAATCTTAGGCCACGAACCGGTGGGTGAGATCGTCGCCGTGGCCCCCGACGTCACCACGCGAAAAGTGGGGGATCGCGTAGGCACGGCTTGGATTCAAGCTACCTGCGGCCGCTGCGAATGGTGCCAGCGAGGCCGTAAGAATTTCTGCCCCAATCAGAAAGACACGGGGATCGATCTACAGGGCGGTCACGCGGAGTACATGCCCATGTATGCCGATGCCACCTTCTTGATCCCCGACAATGTTTCCTACGAACAAGCCGCTCCCATCTTCTGCGCTGGCTACACCGTTTGGAGCGGCCTTCGCTGGGCCAACCCCAAGCCGCACGAGCGCGTCGCTGTGCTCGGCATCGGCGGCCTCGGGCACCTCGCAGTGCAATACTCGAAGGCTGCCGGATTCGAGACGATCGCGATTTCCCACTCGCCCGATAAAGACAAATTGGTCCGCGAGCTCGGCGCAGATGAAATCGTCCGCGATGGCAAGAGCCTTGCCGACGGAGGCGGTGCGGACATCATCCTCAGCACTTCCAATTCAACCAAATCGATGGTTGACAGCATTCAAGGGCTCCGCCCCGACGGCCGCCTCGTGACCATGGGCGCCGACGCCGAACCCCTGTCCCTCTCTCTCATGGATCTCATCATGAAACGCATTCACATAATCGGAAGCCAGCAGAATGGCCCCGAATATCTCTACGAAGCGCTGGACTTCGTAGCCAAGGGAAAAGTGAAGACGATTGTCGAAACGTATCGGCTAGCCGAAGCTCCAAAGGCGTATCAGCGCGTCGTGGACGGCAAAGCCCGCTTCCGCGCTGTCCTCACAATGTAACGCCGCTGCCTCGGCAGCTTTCTAAGATTTCCAGGTCAAACCAGCGGAACCACGCGCGGAGAGATTCCTCGCTTCGCCTCGGCGCGAGGCCTCGGTGCGAGCGCTCGGAATGAAAGCAGGAATGGCCTTTTTCTGTCAGCTGTCACGCTGGGTGCTTTGCCTCCTCGATGAAAGCGAGAGCATTCGTGACGCATTCGTCGGCATTCGCGACGGCCACATGGTAGGCGTCGCTGGTTAGAACGAGCAGTCTCGAATTCGGAATCTTCGGCTGGTAACGAAGAACCGTTTCCACCGTTTGCAAGGCGCTTCGATCCGTGGTGATGATCAGCGTTCGAGCGGTGATTCGCGGCAGAAGGCTGTCCAGGTTGATCGAGGACATCATGGTCGAGACTCCGCGTCTAGTTTCCGGCCGGGTCGCGTCCCTCAGCTTGTCGAAATAGGCCATTTCCTCCTTCGAAGCTGCCGAGCCCAGTCTGACTTGTTGGGTAGAGGATTCCGTCTTGGGATCCACGGGGCCAAACGGGCCACTCGCCACGATGAGCGTACGCGTGCGCTGCGGATAGGTCGCGGCAAATTGCATCGCAATCGCGCCTCCCGTTTTGGCGCCGATGACGTGCGCTGACCCCACCCCGATCTTGTCGAGAAAATCCGCCATCACCCTCGCGAAGTTCGCGAGAGACCATTCAAAATTCGGGGGCACCGGCGAGCGTCCAAAGCCGGGAAGATCGGGCCGAATCAACCGAAAGCGCTGCGCCATCCGCGGCACCCATCCGTACCAGACTTCACTCATTTCCAAGTTGCCGTGCAGAAAGAGAGCGGGTTCGGGGTTGACCCACGGGGCGCCCAGCCAATCATCCCTGTAGTACATCTGAAGTCCGGAACTGACCGTGACGGTGGTCCCGCCGCGTTCCTCGTTGTCCTCCGGTTTTGCCTTGCCCTCGGCCGCCGGCCCGAACGCTTGCGAAACGATCGGAAGTCCAGCCGAGGCGAGCGCACACTTCATCAGAGTTCTCCTGCTTGGATTCGCAAATGAACTCATAATTTTTTGCTCCTTGTACGCCGGATTCTAGTTCGATTCGGGCAGGTTGGGCAATGGGTCACATCGTCTTAATCTCGAGGCCGCTGTTGTTCATTGTCACTAAGGGCTCAAATGTGCTGACAAAGTTGCTGGCGCGGGTGCGTGGCCGGGCCATCGGCTTGGTCTATTCGGCGAGTCACAACAGCGCGATGTCCTCTGGCTTCATGATTGGGTTCTGGCTATGTGATTCGGTGTGGGTGGCGTCCTCGGGCTGAACGCCGGGTCCGTAGCTGTGGTCGTCATCATCAGCAGTGGTTTTGAGATGCGGACGCGAGGTCCGCACTTGGAAGCTGTATCGAGGTAACCGCATGGCCGGATTCAGGCTCTCCTCTTTGGGGCTGAGCCTGAATCCATCGAGAGCGCTGCCTGGCATTCCGCTTTTTGCGATACTATAGAGCGCAAATCGGGAATTCCGGTCAGGAGGCGAAACATGGAGATCGATCGAAAGGCTTTTCTCGACAGTCTCGGAGGTGCCGACGCCATCAATCGAATGGACTCCGAAGCGCGAGCGGACGCCCTGGAACACCACATGTTATCGCAACTGAATCGGGCGATCGGCGCCGACCAAAACGGCGAGCAGAGCGAGGCCAAGCAGTACCCGACTGCAGCTGAGGTTGAGGCGCAGATCGAAACCCGGCCGTTTCGTCAAGGCGCAGGATTCCTGGTTGTGCCGCGCACCGGCGAAAACGTAAAGAGGCTCCCGCCCATGCCGGAAAATCCCACACTGCTCGATTTTTTCAAGCTGCGGTTCATGGAAACAGCAAACCACGTCCTGCAGAGCGCGACCCTGGCGATGAAGACCGGTATGTCGGAGGAAGTGATTCTCGCCTGCCTACTCCATGACGTGGTGCAGGAGATTATTCGAACCGACCACGGATGGTGGGGAGCGCAACTTTTCGAGCCGTATGTATCGGAGAAGGTCAGCTTCGCCATTCGTTACCATCAGGCGCTCCGGTACTACCCCGATCCGGCCGTGGGGTACGTATACCCCGACCTCTATCGGACACTGTTCGGCTCTGACTATGTGCCGCCGCCGTACATCGAGATGACTTACCAGACCGTCCGCAAACATCGGTGGTACATGGACGCCCGCATGGTGACCGTGAACGACTTTTACGCTTTTGATCCGAACGCGGTGGTCAGCATTGATCCGTTCCTCGACATCATCGGGCGTCATTTCAAGCAGCCGAAAGAGGGGCTGGGAAACGACAATAGTCCGGTTGCTCATATGTGGCGCACGATCGCGAGACCCGATCAGCCGCTTTAGGCGCCCTACTTCACTCCATCATCGGCCGAACCTTTCGCACCGGCGTTCGTTGACGTAGGTCCTTCCTCGTGTCCAATATCTCCGGCAAACTGCACATTTCGGGCCGCTTCGAGATGGCTCTGTAGGCGACCCTTTCCCAACCGTTCGAGCGATCCTACCTGCCTCATGCTAAGAAGTGGGCGAGTCAGCCTAAACCCTAACGCGACCTGCGAAAAGATTCGATTGGCGCAATCAGGGCAGCACGTGTGAGGGATGCGATTCCGCGGGGAATCGATTTTTGGCGAGACATAGGGGGCAAAACTGTGATACACAGCGAAGAGAACGATCTTTCGGGTGCTGCCAAAAACTCGCAACTTCGCCATCACGCGACTGAGTCTTCTAGCGAGTTTGATTGTTGGGTTAGTGTTGTGCGCAGGGAGCGCCACGCTGGTATCAGCGCAGGTGGGGACGGGGGCACCTAATGCGAATTCCACCCCGCGAGAACTACCCATAAAGCATGTGCTCGGGACTAAACTGACGGAGCAGGAGACAAGGGGAGCTGGCATATTTTTCCAGCACTGCGCGCTTTGCCATCTGGACAAGACGTTCGGCACAGGGGGTGCCAAGTATTGCTGCGTCCGTTCACTCGGGCCGAATCTCGCCGGTATGTTTAAGGATCTCACTCCAGATCAGGAAAAGGCCATGAGGGATTTCATCATGAACGGTGGCCCTACCTATATGCCGGCTTTTAAATACGGCCTCACGCCAAAAGACATTGACGATATAATTGCTTACCTGAAAACACTGGAATGATTCTGATAAGGAAACAAGGAGACGCCAGATGAGAAACGTCAGAATTCTGTCTAGTGCTCTATCTCTGTTCGCTCTGGTGCTGGCAACCTTCGTTGTGGCAGCGAGTGTTTTCTCACAAGACACGCAAGGCAAGATCAGGGGGATGGTTACCTCCGGCGATGGGAAGCCCCTGGAGGGAGTCACTGTCTCAGTTCGAGGCCTGAACGAGCCCTATGCAACAACTGTCTTCACCAACGAGCATGGCGTCTATGCTTTCCCGTCATTGGGAAGGAACACCAAATACAGTCTCATGGCTCAGGCGATGGGATTTCAGACTGTCACGGCAGATGTAGTCCCTGGAAAGCAAGTTCCCGCATTGCAGCTCAAGCCGTTGCACGATTTTTCCAAGCAGATGACCGGCGTTGAGTGGATGAACAGTTTTCCAGAGAACACCCCCGAAGAAAGGAGGGAGAAGCTGATCTTTGCCAACAACTGTAGCGGTTGCCATGACGAACATTTTGCGTTGCAAAATAGGTTCGACGCAGATGGCTGGAGCAAGATTGTCGCTGTAATGTCCAGGGATTCTGAAGGTGGTCCCATGAGTCCGAATAATACTGGACTCGCGTCGATGAATGAATATAGGGATGAAATCGTTGCGTTTTTGACGAAGGTTCGCGGGCCAGCTCCGCCAAATTACACGCTCAAGCCCCTTCCCAGGCCGACGGGCGAGGCAGCGCAGGTAGTGATTACCGAGTACGACACGCCGCGTCCAGAGGCCCCAGAGGAATACTTAGTGCATAACGGCAGCGACTGGATGGAAGGGACCCCCTCTCGCTGGGAAGGGCGCTCGACACACTCTGCGGCAATGGGTGGCGACGGACGCGTTTATTTCACGGATGATAGATCGATGTATGCGACATTGCACCAGCTCGATCCAAAAACTGGCATTGTCACTAATTTAGTGTTTCCTGGTAAGAATGGCGTCGCAGGGACACACGGGATCACTGCGGATGCCGACGGTAATATTTGGGTCAACAACGACGCTACTGGAAATTTCCTGGAGTTTAATGTCAAGAGTCAACGATTCATGGACTTCCCTCGTCCGGCCGACATAATGGGCAGCGTGGGAGGCACCGATGACGGCGATAAATTGGCATACAAAGGGATGGTCTGGGCTACCTCGGGAACTGGAGCCATAAGAATCAATGGCAAAACGGGGCAGTATACGCTTTTCCCGAATCCTACTTCGAAAGGCACCTACGGAATGGCAGTCGACAGACACGGCAACGGATGGTACTCCTCGCCGCAGGGGGACAAGGTATACGTGGTCGATGCGGAGACGGGTAAGACTTCCGAGATTGCTTTCCCACCCCAAGGGACTGCGGATGGCGTGGCAGTCCTAGAAAAGGATAGGCAAGCCTATGCGAACGTCAAAGTCGGCGCAGATGACGCAAACCCGCTTCAAGTCTGCCCGCGCCGCATGGGCGCAGATCCCAGTGCGGATGTTGTTTGGGTCGCTCTATTTTGCTCGGATAAAATCGCGCGAATCGATACTCAAACCCACAAGATAACGCAATATCTGATGCCTCACAAATATAGCCGCCCATACGGAATGGAGGTCGACCGCGACCACAACGTCTGGATCAACGAGACGAATACGGATATGGTCGCCAAGTTCAATCCAGCCACCCAAAAGTTCACCGAATATCAGCTGCCGACCCGCGGCACCGACGTACGTCAAGTTACATTCGATTACAGCACGACACCGATGACACTCTACATCGAGTACAGCCGGGAGAATAAGGTCGCCCGGCTTCAATTCAGAAAAGCTTCTGATATGGAGTAGGCAGCAGTCTCTCCTAAATCGCTATTCTCTTCCGGGGGGCTTGTCCGCTTTCGTCTCACCGTACATGCTTGCCCAATCGTGGAGCGTTGTGCTGACATCCTCCTGATAGATTGCGGGATTGGCCTTTGCTAAAGCCCATCGAATTAACAGCGCCTCCTTGAAGGCTTGTTCGGCTTCGTTCACCCGCCGCGTCTTCGCGTACAAATTGCCCAGATTGTTGAGAGTTGTTGCAACAAAAGGCTGGTAGGTGGCGGAATTGACGGTCGCCAAGTCTCGATAGATCGCCAGCGCCTCCCGGAAATCTCGCTCCGCTTTCATCAGTCGCTCGCTGTCGTTGTACAGCGTCCCCAGTTTATTGAGTGTCATCGCGACTCGAGGTTGGTAGGTGGCGGGATTCGCGGCTACCGTGTCTCGATAGATCGCCAGCGCCTCCTGGAAATCTTGCTCAGCATCCTTCACCTTTCGCTCAGCGGTATAAAGGTCCGCCAAACTGTAGAGGGTTGCGGCGACTTCAGGCTGGTAAGATGCGCGGCTCACCTGCGCCATTTGACGACGGAGTACAAGGGCCTCCTGGTAGGCCTGTTCGGCTCTTTCGTTGCGATTCGTCTCACTGTACAGGTCGCCCAAGTTTTGCAAGGCCAAGCCAAGGACAGGCTGATAAGTAGCGGGATCGTCCTTCTCCCCGATTCGACACATCGCCAGCGCGTCTTGGAGGGTTCGCTCTGCTTCCTGGATCTGCAGTGCTCGCTGCAACAGAATAGCCAGATTGTTCAGATCAGCCGCGACATGAGCTTGGTAAACGGGAGGATTGACCGCTGCCATCCCGCGGTCAACTGTCAGTGCTTCTTGGTAGGTTGCTTTGGCCTCTTTCGCACGCTCCGTGTCGGTATAAAGAGTGCCTAGACGATTCAGGGTCTGCACGATAGCGGTCTGGTAGGCTGCTGGTTGGTCCGCTGCCATGTCCCGATCGATTGCTAGCGCCTCCAGGTAAACTTTCTCAGCTTCCCGCGCCCGTCGCATGGCGCGGTGCAAATCGCCTAAATGATTGAGCGTCCCCGCAACATATATCCGGTACGTCGCCGGAGAACGCTTCGCCAAGGCGCGGTAGATCAGCAAGCACTGCTCGTAGGCTTTTTCCGCATCGCTGATTCGCTGAGTTCTCAGATAGAGATCCGCCGAGCTGCTGAGGTTCGTCGCGAGATCGAATTGGGAGGATGACAGATCCCCGGGCGCGCGCGCCCGAAACTGTTTCAGGGCTTGCTCACGGACCTGTATGGCCTTCATCAGTTGATTCTGTTGTGCCAGTGCTGTGGAATAGGCAAAGCCATATCGAGAGTCATCCGGACGATACGAATAAGCTTTCTCGTAGAGCGGCCAAGCTTTTGTCGCTAGCAACTGGAGCTCGTACGCTTGAGCACGGTAGTAGCTAAGCCTTGCTCCTTGGTCCGTCCCCCTTTGACCTTGCCGCATCAACTGGTCGAGCTGTTCCGCAGCTTGTTCCAAGTCGCCATCGCGAAGCAGTTCAGCAGCGTTCTTGTTCAATTCTTCCTCCGCGGCTTCATCTCGAACCGACTTGGTCAATTCTCGATATTTTTTCGCCCACTCCTGAATCTGCTCTACCTTTTCACTAAGCTCCACATCCCTTCGATCGATCATTTGTTGAAGGCGTGGTCCCGTCTTCGGAAACTCGCTGAGAAACTCATTGAGCTCGTTCATCGCGCGAGTGTCAATTCCCAAGCAACCATTGCCGAGAAACCAGAGAGAGACCTTTCCCTCAACATTCTCCACGGCCGGGTTGCAGGTGCCATACGATACGTGGTCGAGCCCACGACTAGGCTTCTCTGGCGAAGAGCTACGTCCAGCGCGGCTACATGCTCCGAGCGAGATAAAAAAGCAGAGAAGAAGGCCGCGCCGTATGCGGTTCGGGATCTGCATCTGGGCTTCGATCAGAGCGAGTATACGCCCAGGGCACTGGGCGCTGCGTTCTACATTCCAACGGCAGTCGTTCCACCGCTGCTGGTCACGTACGCACTGATATTTTCACTTCTGCTTCGCTCGAAAGCGTCGTGATCCGCGGAAAGGGGTGATCCTGAGCCGCTGTTTTCAATGAATTGAAACGCGGCGGGGCATTCGGTTGATTGCTGACACCCACCTGGCTTGATTCATGCTATAGGGTATCGCGATCTCCAACCCCATCCGGTTTGCTCAATCATCCTTTCGGAGCGCGAAATCGCAGGCCGCGTTTATTCCATCCTTCTTCACGCAACCATTCCTCGAGAGTGTGGAGATGAATCTCGGGGTATCGGCGCCGAAGCTCCGCGATATCGGCCTTGTAGCCCGCTTCGTTGAACCAGCGGAACATTTCGTAGAACTCTTTGCCCAGAAAGAGCCGCACGATGGGCAGGGGGAGTTTCTGGAATTTCACTCGCCTGCCCATCACGCGGCTGAAAACTTTCGCGGCCTCGAGATTGGTCAACTCGCTTCCGGCAATCTCCAGCTCTTTCCCCGGGAAATCCATGGGACGTTCAAAAGCTAATGCCGCAAAGGCCCCGATATCGTCAGTAGCGATTGTTTGGTAGGGCTTATCAGCGCGGATGGGATCCGCCAGCTTGCCTTTCAAGATTCCCACTTCGACTTCGAGGATGTGGTAAGTCTCCATGAAAGATGCGGGCCGGAGGATAGTAGCGGGAAGGGCGAGTGTGCGGATGTGTCTTTCAATCTCCCACTTGCTCTCCCAATGCGGGATGCCGGTGTTGCGTTCGGCGCCGCCTACGGAACTGTAGACAAAGTGTTGTACCCCCGCTTTCTTGGCAGCGTCGGCCAGGTTCTTGCCTTGCTGAACCTAACGTTTCGCTCCAACTGTCCAGAAATCCTGGACACTGTAAATGCCGTAGACGCCGCGCGCCGCGCGATCCAGCGACGGCGGGTCTTCCAAGTCTCCTTGGACAACTTCGACGCCCTGGCGCGCCAGCTCTTGCGCGGCATGACTCGTCGAGTTGCGCGTCAGCGCTCGCAGCTTCCATCCCTTCGGCAGCATGTGACGGATGACCGCGCCGCCTTGCCGCCCCGTGGCCCCGGTAACGAGCACAGTCCCGTCCGCATTAAGCATGATTTAGGCCTCCTCTTTCGCCGAGTCTGCCCGTTCCGAGTCGTGGCAAATAGTCTCGATCCCTTTTGGTAGCGGCTTTTGAGAAACCGGCCCACGTGAACGGCGTAAGCCGGCTTCCCGAAGGTACCAACCACAAAGTAGAACTAGATTCCGGCACCAACCTTTTTCAGGGCCTCCAGGATTTTGGGATTTTCCGATTGGATGCGCCCGTCCATGGCCACATTTTCAATCGAGTGCTCGTTCAAGAAGATCAGGGTGTCGCCGATATGATAGGCCTCGTCCACGGCGGCAGTGATCTTTTCTATCATCTTCCTTTTCGCCTCGGGGCGGATGCCCGGAGGTGCTTCGATAAACAGAATCGGCATTCTACACTCTCCTTCTAGGCTTTGGATCGCTTCCGTTTCGGCGCATCCTGTCCTCGACGAAAGCGAGACGTGCTGGTACAATCCCCCGCAGAGCGCGCAACTCCCAGGGTCGGCGCCGGGCCACGGCTGATTGGAAACCGCTGCAAAGCGCGTTCATTGATAGGGAATCACGAAACAGAAATCAAGTACAGGATGGAACCCAACGGACGGCCTGATTCGACAAACAACCCGTTCACAATTGTACTTACAGGTACAAGTAGAGGGAGCCTATGAAAGCGAGATTTGTGAGGGGCGCGGAAACCAGGCTTCGCATCATTCGGACTGCCGCTGACCTGTTTCACAAGCAGGGGGTTCGCGCCACCAGCCCGGACGAGATCATTGAAGCCTCGCGCACCGGGAAGGGCCAGTTCTATCACTATTTCAAGAGCAAGGAAGGCCTGATTCACGAAGTCCTGCAGGCCCATTTGGAAGCCATCAAGACCGGCACCGCGCGCCTCAAGTACGAAATTGCCACTTGGAAGGATTTGGAAGGCTGGTTGCTTGCGCAAGTCGAACTGCAGAAGAGCTCCGGTATGACGCGAGGTTGTCCCTTCGGAACCATCGGGAACGAAGTGACCGAAAACGATGAGCTGATACGCCAGGACCTCAGCCTGATCTTCGAGGTTGTGAAAAACAAGCTCGCCGCTTTCTTCATCAGAGAGAAATCGCAAGGCCGGCTGGCCAGAGCCGCCGATGAAAATCGCATGGCTGACTTTTGCATAGCCGCAATCCAAGGCGCCATGCTCATGGGCAAGATAAGCAGGAGTAGCAAGGTTGTGGAAACGATCGTCCGAGAAGCCGTAGCCCATGTCAAGGGATACACCATTCGGGTCAAACGTTGAATGGGAATGGAGCCCTGGGGGAGAACGCCATTAAAATGACACGGAGATGGTAATAGCCCGCCACCTGCCCCCTGCTGCGCGCAACCCGGCAGTAGGGCGAAGATCAATTGCCTACACATCTGAGGTCGCGAACAAGGACGCAGGAAAGGCAACTACTACATTGAGGCGCGCCGTATCGAAGGACGGTCACACGCGAACGATCACGGCAGAAGGAACGGACGGGCAAGGCCGGCCGGTCAACCGCGCCAATGTCTTTGATAAGCAGTAGGAAATTAAGACGTGAGCGGCGACGCGTGAGCGTGCCGGCCAAAGGGCCAACTAGATCGTTGAACGGCGGCACCGCAACTCGAATAGAAGAGGGTCGGTGTTTCTATCACCTCGCGAAGGGATAAGGAGCGTCGCGACTTTGACCTTCGTGCATCAGCCCGCTAGGGCTGGAGGTTCATGGGCGGATAAGGTCCTGGAAGCGCGGGTTCGAGCGCAGCGGATCGATCTCCGGCTCCACTTTAATGCCCACAGGTGGACCTCCTATAGAGTGCTCATCATAGCCCTTTTCCAACCATTCGATTGCCTTGTCCTTTTCGCCAAGACCCGTGTAGATCAGGGCCATCCGCTCCGCCGGAACATACTTTTGCTTCGACAGCTCGGTCAATTGATCGAGCACTTTCCGCGCCTCTGCCCTTCCGCCCGACACCGCAGCCAGATGGAATGTTTCCGCGTGGCCAACCATTCGTGGGGAACGCCGGGGGTCTATGTTTGGCTGACCGCGCGCTCCACAGAGACGCTGATACCGAAATCCGGAGCGGAGATTCCAAGAAACGCGATCAATGCTAGCCCTTACTGGGTCGGCAAATGCGGGCGGTCCTTTTCATTTTCATTGCAGAACAACTCCAGTATGTCGCTGTCCGGAATCAGGAGCTCAGTGACCTTTACCGTGAAGGGCTTGAAGTACATCTTGGGGTCGTCAATGGTCACCTGCAGGTCCATATGGCCAAAATCGAGGCGGTGAAAACGCTCCTGAACCCGCATTGCCTCGCTATGCGGATGTCCGGAGGCATCCAGCCAGCTCTTGT
>WNFB01003382.1_pt1 | contig 14039 bp, 6 predicted proteins | sample 5400501 | NCBI WGS metagenome assembly WNFB01 (sample SAMN13153341, study PRJNA577476) | soil metagenome | isolation source: 200 cm saprolite under Douglas fir tree site 2 hole 1 | place: USA:California | collected 2015-04-18
GTGTAGGTGAAATTGTCGCGCTCTCTTTTGAACTCCGCCTCGCGCTCGGCGAATTTTTGAACGATTTGTTCCACCGGCATCGCGGGCGGCTCGGTGGTGATATGGGACCTTCCCTGTTGAGGGGCAGAATTTGCTGTTGACGGTGCAGGCGATGGCGCGCTGGGACGAGCAATGGTGCCCGGGGGGGGAGGCGGCAACGGCCCCTGTTGCTGTGCAGCAATTGGCAGAGCCGACCCAAACGCAAACGCTATCATTAGAAGAACTTCCCACCGGAACTGTCTTGATGCTCGTGAGCCCTCCGGGAACGTCACGTTCCGCATTTCCCTTGCCTCCCTCGGCACGCGTTTCTTTTCACTTCTCATTATGATGCTTGTCGGGCCGACTTTGTAGCCCTGCTGGGATTGATATTAAATTTGAAAAGAGAGAGTCGCGCAGGATCGAATTCCGTGTCTGATGCCAGCGCAAATAGCTTGGAGGGCTGGAAAGAATCGTTAGGACCTTTTGAGCTTTAGCAGGCTCATCGGGTTCCGGTTGTACTCCATCAGCTCCCAGCGCATCGCCGACTCAAACAGAATATGCATCACGCTTCGTACATGCCATGCTCTTTCAAGCTAGGTTCAATCTCTTAATCCAGATCTCCACGGCTAAGGGCCTGATCTTCGAAAGAGATACCGCCTCCCATCGTGGATTGATGTGATTCAGAATCCACGAACGATAGCGGTCGGCAGTTCCTTTCCGCTCAGGCAATGCTTCCCGTACCGGCATCAATTCAAATAGAATACCGACGCTTAGGTGCAGGGCGCTGGAGGCAGACCATGGTAGCACCCGACGGGGCAGCACCCCGGACTGCGCTGGTTCTCGGCGGTGGAGGAAGCCGCGGCGCCGTCGGAGTGGGTCTTTATCGAGCTCTGGTGGAACTAGGTGTCAGGATCGACATGCTGGTATGCTGTTCGATCGGCGCGGTGAACGGTGCTCTGATCGCGGCTGGAATGAGTCCCGAAGAACTCGAAGCTTCCTGGAAGGCGCTGCGCACGCGTGACGTCCTCGGCTCGCGATTGCAATTCCTCCGGCTCTTTGTCGGCTCGACAAGCCTCTTCAGCAACAAGAGCCTGCGGGCTCTCTTAACCAGACAATTGCCGGTTCGCACTTTTCACGAGCTCCGCATCCCACTCTCCATCGTAACCACGGACTTGGAAACGGGAGACAGCGTCGTTCTCATGGAGGGCGATCTAATCGAAGCTATCCTCGCGAGCACGGCCTTGCCCGGTCTCTTCCCTCCAATCGAGTTGCAGGGCCGAAGGCTGGTCGATGGCGGCCTTTCAAACAACGTGCCAATTGATCTGGCCGTTGCGCTTGGTGCCGAGCGAGTGATCGGGATGCTGTGCGGCTGCGGAAAAGGCCTGCCGAGCCGCCCAAACATGATCACGGTTTTGGGACAGTCCTTCTCCCTGGCGATCAATGCCCGTTACCGATGTGATTCAAGGATGTATCAGCCTCGAGCGCATCTGCACATCCTGGATCCCTGTCTGGAGCCTACTCTCGAATTGCTGGATTTTGATCGGGGATGGCTCCTGGTGGAGCCTGCCTACCAATGTGCTCTGCAGGCACTCAAACATCAACTCACTTGAGGTGCCGCAAGCGGTAAGCGAGAAGCTGGCCCTCATGCTTAGTGGGAATGGAAATGCGCTCCGCTTCGAGAATCTTCCAGGCGCGCTCATACATTGCCGGGCTCAATAGCACTTCACCGCCGGCGGCGGCCTGACAGTAGCGCGATGCCCTATTAACCGCTTCGCTGACCACCGTGAATTCCATGCGCTCCGGGGTCCCCACAAAGCCGTGGACAACTTCGCCGCAATGTATGCCGATGCCGATCTCCCGACTCGGTGCACCTCGGGCCTGGAGCTTGGCGTTCAATTTTGCGATAGCGGCCTGCATCTCTGCCGCGGCCTGGACAGCATGTATATGGTGTTCAGGATCCGCTTCCGGGCTCCCGAAAATGGCCAGGATCGCATCACCCATATACTTGTCCACTATGCCCTTATGGGTAGTAATGATAGGGACTAATTGCCCGAAATATTCATTCAGCATTTCAACGATGTCATCTGGCTCCATGTCGCGGGCCAGTTTTGTGAAGCCGCGAATGTCGGAATACAGGATAGTGGCTTCGCACCGCTCACCGCCCAGGCGCAGTCGGCCGCTGTGGGACAGCAGGCGCTCGGCCACCCAGGGTGAGAACTGCCGCAAGAGGTTGGCTTTGGTAACCGATTCGCGGTGCAGCTTTTCCTGCAGTTGGTTCCCCGCGACGGCCATGGCCCCGTATTGCGCGACCACGACGAGCAGCCGCAGATCATCCTCCGAGAAACAGTCGTCGCCGCTGGAATTGTCCACGCAGACAGCGCCGAGGGCCTCTCCCTGCCAAAGCAGCGGCGCGTAAATCCCTGTATGGATGCGTTCCTGAACAATGCTGCCGCTGACGATGCTCTCTGGGCTCCGCACCCAAACAAAGGCTCTGTGTTCAGCCATCGCCTTCCGCGCGAGAGTCTCGCTGGCGACGGGTCGCGTGCGCGAGTGGTAGGCTTTCAGGAGCAGAACATCCCGGTCTGGGTCTTTGAGGAGCAAAGAAGCCGAAGTCGCGTGGGGGATCAGCTCCGAAAGGCGTGACACAATCTTCTGCAGGAGCAAGTCGAAGCGTGTTTCGAGCGCAAACTGTAAGGGTAATTCATACAGCGCTTCGAGTACGTGCCTGGCTTCCCCGGCCTTGCTCCTCGAGGGAGCGAATACAGTGACATTCGCATCCAGCGAGCCTGCTAACTCCCCTCGCGGCTCAACGGTGCCGTGGTTCATCGGCATGACGGACAGGCCAGGCTCAATGGTGAGAATCGTTTCGCCGACTTGAACGGCTTCCCCCTCCTGAATAGGCCACTTCCCCTTTCCCTTGATCTCCGAGCCAGCTACCTGCGTACCGCAGGCACTGTCGAGGTCTTCAATCCAGAATTGGCCCTCCTGGGAACCGATGAGTGCGTGGCGACGCGACACCGCGCGGTCCGGAGTGAGATCCAGAGCGACGGCTTCGGTAGGGCTGGATCGCCCTACGACGGCCGGTAATTCGCTGGTTTCGATGACTCGCGTCTCAGCGCGATAGGTACACTTGATGCGCAGGCTGGGCGGCTCCTTCCGCATAGGCACCCGGGATCGTCACACAGTCCACAGCGCGACCTGTGCGAGAAGAATCGTAACCGAAATTAAGACGGATTAGAAGGTGTACGATGCCCCGACGAGCGGCACAACCTTGGCACGCAACCCCCCGTCGTCCAATCGGAACAGCACGTTTGCCGTCACCAAAAACTTCCGGTTCCGGATGGGGTTGAACTTGATGCCAGCGGAACCGTTGTCCACGTTGTAGGATTGTTTGACTTGAGTGATGTTGCGGAAGGTGTTGGGAGTGCCAGCCGACGTGCAGTAGTTCGGGTCCGACTGCGAATTCGGAATGCATGGTCCGAGGTCGGTAAAGGTCGTGGCATTTATACGGCTGCCATCAATGACCCGCTGGCCAAGGAGATCGAACGCCAGGCTCAGTCCTCTGGACACGGCGATGTCGACTCCACCGGAATACAGAAACTGTCCTGGGAGTTGCGCCTTCGTTCCGGTCGTCAGATTGCCAGCTAGAATCGAATCTCCGTTCCACTGATACCCGAGCGTGACGTGCGGGGAAACCCGAGCGCGATAAGAGAAGACGCCGAAGGGCTTCACGCCGGCCGCCCCGGCTCCCAGGAAGTTACCCTCGTCTCCGGTGGCGGCGCGGACATCCACGCCCAACGCGAGTCCCGCCCGTTCTCCCTTCCACACGTTGGCTTTCACTCGGAAAATGACATCTCCGATTCCGAAGGCGCTATTTCCATTCGTGAAGGAACGGTTCAAGCATGGATCCGGACAATCCGGCGTCCGCGGGGGGAAAAGGTGGAGGTTGGCGCCCGCCGGGGTGGGCTGGTTGTTCGAATTGGGAATAATATTGGCATCCGAAGTGACCGTCATCCGTACACTCACTACCGGGATAGCGACAGAAACGTCCACTCGACGCAAAAGCCCGAAGGTGAAATAGGACGTGTACTGGTTCGCACTCAAATTAATCCGATTGTTCGTGACGATGACGTCGCGCACGAAACCGCACCCGGTCAGATTATCACCGTTGACGGAGCACGTGCGCGGCGGATTCGACATAAATAAGGGAAGATCTTGATGGGTATAGACGGCAGGCACGGACTTCAGATTCACTCCGTCAATGCTATTAAAGCCGAAATACTGATAGGAAAACGCCGCGTAAATTCTGTGCCTGCCGATCGTCTCAGCGCGTTCGCCTAGGATCGGTCCGAAGCTTGCGTCTGCGGATGGGGTGAAGGCTCCAGTGGAAGGATCGAAGGTGAAAGTGATGCCAGAGGACGGTGACGCGAATGGCAATTGGGAAAGTTGGCTTGCCACGGACGAATTCAGAGGCTCAAAATTGCTGATGAAACTGGCGCCAAAATGTGCCTGATGACCAAAGCGTGTCTGTAACGCTCCACCGCTGGACAGCCCCCCAGGGCCGTAGAGCTGCGGAATCACGCAGATGAGGTTGTTGGACCGCACAGTGTCCGAGCAGATGGATTGCGCGAACGAGGTCGAAGTGCCAACCAGCGCACAGTATAGGACGCCGGCTAACGCATATCGCAGCCTCATAGAGTCTCCTCTCCGCAGATGCGCGCGCCCTGCGGGCCAGTTCGTATGGATTTATCGGAAGTAACGATACCTTAAAAGCCCGAGCTTTTTCCGCAGGGCGAAGTCTACGCCAGGCATGTTAATTGTCAAGGAGTATTCCCACTCGCCGGGGCAGGAAGGAGTCAATTCCCTGTCTGAAGCTGTAGCGTATCTAAGACCCAGATCGCTCCGTTTTTCTTCAACTGCATCCTAAAACTGCCTGACCGAAAATCTTTTCGGTTGTCCTCTTTGAAAATCACGGTGAGGGAAAACCTTCCCGTCACGGACGCGCTGTTCCCGGTGATCTGAGGCTCGCCAGGCAAAAATTCCATTTTGCGAGAACTCGTGAACTTGAAGGTGTTTTCAAAATCGCGTCTCTCTTTGTCCGACAGACCGGACCAAACTCTCAGAATCCCGCTGAGGTCCCCGCGGGTGTAGGCAGCCGCATATTGATTGAGTGCTGCCAGAATCGCGTCGCGGTCGTCGGTCGTCGAAACCGGGGGCTTGACCGGTGGCGCGTTGATTGCCTCGATTTCATTGCCGATTCTGATAACGTACTGCTGAGCCTCTTGTGCGCGACGCCCGCCGCCGCTGGCGATTCCCTGGAAATCGCTTCGAGCGCGCTCGAGCCCGGTCTTGTCATTCGCCTTCTTAGCCTGATCGTAGTCCTGAACTGCCCGATGGAAAGGCGCCTCGTCTCTTTTGGAAACCGCGCGGCGCTTCATCTCGGCAACCATGGCGGGGATACCATCGATGTATGCGCGGGCGTCGGATGCCCGGGGCCCTCCGCTGTCTGCGAGAGGCTGGAACTGAGGCTGTAGATCCCTGAGCTGCTGCTGAGCAGCCTCGTCGTCCTTTGACTTCAGCGTGTTGTAGGTATTCACCAACTGGTCGAAGTGGCTGCGCTCAGCCTGATCGATTTCGGCAATCAGGGAGGTGTTGTCGCTGCCAAGATCATTGCGAATTTGCGCCGCTCTCTGACGGCTAGAGCGGAAGTCACGGCGCTGGAGGTCTTGCCGCGCGCCATCCACCAGAGCGGCGATCTGACGGTCACGAGCAGCGGCGTTGTCCAAGGTCTGGATATTTGAATTCACTTCGTTAAGGGATTGTTGTGCTTGCCCGCGGAGCGGCCCATCTAACGCAATCACCTGAGTAAACAAATCGCGAGCAGTAACAAGACTGTTCTTGCCACCTCTCTGACGGGCTTTCTGTGCCTGAACAAAAAGCTGGCTCTCCTGATGGCGCCGGGGGATTACCACATCGCGAAGCTGTTCGGCGTCGGCCCTGTGCCGGCCACCCTCTGGCAAGCCCAAGATTTGCTGGATGCTCACCCGTGCTTCAGGGAAGCGCGCGCGGGACACTTGATCTGAAGCTTGTTGCCAAAGTTTCTCTTCCTGTTGTAACAGCGCGCGGAGCTGCTGGTTCTCAATGGCGTTCTGGACTCCGCCGATCTTCTTGTCGATGTCAACCTTTAGCGGGCCATTTAGCGCTGCGGCAGTCTGAAGAGTCTTGAGCGCTGCCTCGAAATCGTTCGCGGCGACGAACTGGTCTGCCTCCTCAATCGCCTTGCGCTGCTGGAGCTCGGCTTGGTGCGAGTTGTCCACAGTTGGCTTTGAGGGCGGAGGTTTATGGAAGATCATCCAAGCAAGAACGACACTTGCCAAAACAAGCCCGCCAACGGCGACAGGCCGCTTCCACAGCGGCACACGAACCCGTTGCGGTGTCGGAACTGGCCGCGCGACGGGTCTCGGCGCGCGGTGCTTCTCGGGCACAGTCACGTCTTCCTTGGGCGCGCGTTCGGAGCTGGGTGACGGACTAGTCGGCGATACGCCAGATCCGGCCTCCACAGGCGGTGTCGTACTTGGTCGCGTGGCTGGGTGTTGGACTGCGGGCGGGGGAGTCGCCGGTGGAGCAACGGGCGCCGGCTGGGCCGCAGTCGCCTGAGGAGCCGAAACCTCACTCACGACACCCTCACCGGCCCGAGCCGGAGGTTCCAGGGTGGGCGCGCGCTCGAGCAGGGCATATTCTCGGGCCGGCTGCGCGGGAGGAGCCGGGGTCGGAGCGGGCCCCGGAAGATCAACACCTGCCCGCGCGACCTGAATCTCTTCCAGGACTTTCTCGACGCGCGGGTCATGCGGGTCAAACACTTCGGTCTCGAGCCCCTGATCCAGGACGCGCGCCGCTTCGTCCATCTTCCCGGACTTCAGAAGGATTCGAACAGTCTCCAGCTCGCGAGTTTGCTCCCTCTTTCGTTCACGCGCATGCAGCTCCAACTGCGCGGAGCTCAGCAATTGGGATACATCAGTATTGGGCCCCAGGGTGGCGAGAGTCTCTCTAGCGAGGCTGACCGCGTCGGAGAAATTGTCGCGGTTGATCTGGGCACGGATTTCGCGAACGCGCTGCTCGATCAACTTGCGGGTCTCGCGCTCTCTGCGGCGGCGCTCCGCCTCTCCCCGGAGACGCAACAGATCCGCGTTCCGCGGGAAGCGCTCTATGCCAGTTTCGGATGAGCGAAGTGCAGCATCGAAGTCTCCGGCCTGTAGAAAGTTTTGTATTTCACTGATAATCCTGTGCAGCCTGGCTTGCCCCTCGATCTGATCCCGCTGGTTTCGCGCAAACTCAACGAGTCGCGCAAGGTCATGATCGCGCGGGAATTCCCGCAGGAGCGCTTCCGCACCCGAGATGGCCTCAGGATATTTTTTCTCATTGACCAGGCGTTTGAGAGCACTACGCTCCCGCTCCAGGCGCTCAAATTGAGCTCTTTCCTGGTGCTCTTGAAAGACAAGATTCCGCAGCTTGATCACAGCAGCATCTTTGGGATGCGCGGCGAGCAAGGCGTCCAAGATGGCGAGCGCGTCCGCGTGGCGCTGCGCCGCCAGGTGACTTCTCGCCTCAGCGAGTTTCTTTTTCTTTTCCTGCTCCGACTGTTCTTCGCGAAGGGCCTCGAGGAGCCGGACCAATTCACTCTCGCGCGGAAACTCTTTCTGCAACCGGGTAAGCAACCCGAGGCAATCATCATAATTTCGTGCGGCAAGTAGATTTCTCGCTTCGGCCAGTCCCTTGTGTTTGCGCTGCTCGGTTTCAGCGTGGCGGGCGGCTTCGAGCAGCCGTGGCGGTTCCGGATCACGTGGAAAATTCTTTTTCAGTTCGGTGAGGAGGCCGATGCAATCTGCGAAGCGCTGCGATGCAAGTAGGCTCTTCGCCTCCTCCAGCTTCTGATGCTTCTCTTCTTCAGCTTTGTCCTCCCGGGCGTCATTGAGGAGTTTTCCGATGTCTACATCCTTGGGAAACCGCTCTTGCATCTCGCGCAACAAAGTAATGCAGTCGTCGTAGCGCTTCTTCGCGAGGAGCAATCGGGCCTCAGAGAGAGAGCGCTGCTTATCCTGCTCAGCTCGCCCTTCGCCGGCGGCCTGGAGCAATTTGCCGATTTCGAGTTCGGCGGGATGTTCTCTCTTCAACTCAGTGAGGACGCGCATGCATACATCGAATTGTTGTGCCGCCAGCAGTCTGCGGGCCTCCCCGAGCTTTTGCTGTTTCTGATGCTCGGCTTGGTCCTCGCGAACAGCCTCAAGGAGTTTGCCGACCTCGGTCTCGTCGGTGAAAGCCTTCTGCAGTTCCGTCAGCAGCTCGATGCATTCCGCGAAACTCTGCTGGGTCCAGAGCGTGCGCCCGCGCTGCATCCCTTCGAGCAGCCGCAGCCGTTTTTCACGCTCCGCTATCTCCTCGGTGACTTGCCTTTGCAGGGCAAGAGCTTCCTCATGTGCCGGCTCCGCTTCGAGCACCCTGCCGAGGAGTGCTCGGGCTTCCTCAGGGAGTCCTTCCGCCAGACGCTGCTTCGACGATTGCAGCCATTCGGCGATCAACTGTGCGCGATCCAGGCGGCGTTGCACCTGTTTGTGGAGCTCTTGGGCGGGCTCAAAGGCAGAGTCCAGATGTAAGGCTGCTTCGACTTCGGCCTTGGCCTCCTGAAGCTTCCCGTCCTCGAGAAGAACTTTCCCCTTCTCGACACACTCCTGCGCCTTCGGACGAATGAGAATGCGCTTGAGCTCTGCGTTGACCTTCTCGAGCAAGTTCCGGGCTTGCGTGTTCGCGGAATCAACCTGCAGGGCCTGACGCAGAAAGTCGCGCGCCTGCGAATATTCGTGCTGGTCGACGAGGCGCTGGCTCCGTTCGACTAATTCTTTCAGCGTTCCTGATTGCAGACCCTTCCAAATAGGGTCCAACTCCATCAGAATGTCTTCCATGCTCTGGAAGCGATCGTTGGCCGACTTTCGTAGCATTCGGTGCACCACGGCTTCGAGTTCAGGTGGGCATCCATCGGCCACCTGGCCAAGCGGTAACGGCTCCTGATTGCAAATCGCCTGCATCAAACTCGCGGGTGTCTCTCCGATGAAAGGTCTCTTGTAACTCACCAGTTCATAAAGCAGCACGCCGAAGGACCAGATGTCGGACCGCTCGTCCGCATGCTCCCCGTTGTATTGATCCGGAGACATGTAGGCAAAGGTGCCGATCAACATCCCGGTCTGGGTTCGCGAACCCTCCATGACCCGCGCGATCCCAAAGTCCACCACCTTCACAACGCCTTCCCGGTTGACCATTACGTTGCCCGGTTTGATGTCTCGGTGGACGATGCCTCGCTTGTGTGCGTAGTCCAACGCGCGGCAAGCCTGCACGCCGTAGCCGAGTTTCAAGGACAGAGGTAAGTCCAGGGCGCGGGATATTACCTGCTCGAGGTTTTGGCCTTCCACCAACTCCATGGCGATGTACGGGAGGCCGCCCTCTTCGCCCATGTCATAAATCGTGATGATGTTGGGATGTTGCAGGCCGCCTGCGGATTGAGCTTCTCGATAAAATCGCTGCAGCAGGTTTGGATCATCGGCGATGTTCGAGGTGATTGTTTTCAGCGCAACCTTGCGGCTGATAATGGGGTCGCGCGCCTGGTACACGATTCCCATCGCTCCGCGCCCAAGCTCGCCGATGATCTCGTACTTGCCCAGACGCTTCAACTCACACCTCGCCGCGCAAAATTGCATCCCATGCGAGAACCGCTCCGTTCCATCTCATAGCGAGAGCACGGTTACTTGAGATCGATCTAACCAGAGGGGACAAACACAGACGGAACTGGCCGGAGGAACGGGAAAAGGTTTTGCACTTGATAACTCCTTTGCGCCCGATTCCTCCTATCTGCCCTGTTCGCGTAGGAAAGCAGGGATTTCGGAAGGGGCTGTAGAACCAGAATACTCCCAAAACCAGTTCCACCTGTCAATTAACTTGACGGCCCAAGCGGCGAACGGCGCAACCTGGCTGTCCTGGGGCGGAATTGGGGATTAGTACTACCGCCGAGCCTGTTCTTCTAGCCTTCGCGTACTTTGTGGCCGGCGAGATTTCCCAGGCCGTCATAGGCAGCATATTTATAAAGTTCCGAGAACGTCGGATAGTTCAGCACCATCTCTATGAAGGCGTCTATTTTCCCGCCGCTTTCCACGACCAAGGCGCCCAGATGGATCAAATCCGTAGCGTTTTCACCAATAATATGAACACCGATCAGTCGGCGATCGTCGCGGTGGAAGACCAGTTTTAAAATTCCGCGAGCTTCTCCGGCAATCACTCCGCGGGCATTATTGGAGTAGTGCGCCCGGCCGATTTCGTAGTCGATCTTCTTCTCCCGACAGCTCTCCTCCGTCTCTCCGACAGCCGAAATTTCCGGAATGGTGTAAATCCCCAGCGGCAGCATCGATGGAAGACGCTGCTTGTATTGAAAGTTAAACGCGCGACAAATGGCCACGCGTCCCTGCTCCATCGAGGTAGAGGCGAGCCCGGGAAAGCCAATGACGTCGCCAGCGGCAAGAATACTCGGCACCACGGTTTGATAAAACTCGTTGACCGCGATGTAGCCCTGGTCGTTCAGGGTCAATTGAGCCTTTTCGATATTGAGCCCCTCCACCACACCGCGTCGGCCCGCGGCCAGAAGCGCCGTCTCCATCTCGATTACCTTGCCGGATCGCAGCGTCATGCGGACGCCGGCGGCATTCCGCTCGAGGCGAGCTACTCCCGCCCGAAAAAAAAACTCTACGCCGAGGTCCGTCAATCGCTCCCGTAAGCGGGAGGATAATTCCATGTCCAAGAATGGAAGAAGGCCCGCGCGACTGTCCACCAGCGCAACGTGCACGCCGAGCGCGGCGAAGATGCACGCATATTCGCTGCCGATCACCCCACCGCCGACCACAACGAGGCTCTTCGGGATGCGGTCCATCTGCAAAATGCTGTCGGAGTCGAAAATAAACTTGTCGTCAAACGGTATTTCAGTCGGGCGGTGCGGCCGGGAACCCGTCGCAATCAAGATATATTCGCCTCGCAACTTGCGTCCCGGGCCGTCTGCATTCTTGACGGCGACAGTATGTGGGTCGACAAACTCGGCCGTGCCCTGGAACACGTCCACTTCGTGGGCGGCGAGATTTTCGGCGACCTTCATCCGCTCGAGTTCGACGACCACATCCTTGCGGTGCATCAAATCGCGCACTGACAAACCCTCACGCAGCGAATAATCAATTCCGTATAATCCTCGCTGCCGCAAACCGGAATAATACAAAGCCGATTCACGAAGACTCTTGCTGGGGATCGTGCCGGTGTTGATGCAAGCGCCGCCCGGGACAGAACCGCTCTCGACCAGGGCTACGCGTTTCCCAAAGTAGGCAGCCTGCGTGGCTCCCTTCTCGCCGGCCGGGCCGGAGCCAATCACTACAAGATCATAGCGGTCCACAGAGCGCCTGCCTGATGGAAATGGAAGCAGATCCATCGCGTATGGTCGAAGGTTTCACCCCGTTCAGGAAAACGGCACACCGCTCGCACATACCAGTCTCCTCAGATGCGTTCGATGCTGGCCAACAAGATATTGGTCGCCGGTGACTGACTTCGCATATACTGCCCTCCGAGGAATAAGTCAACCTGCAGTTGAACATTGGAGGAAGGTTGGTGAGTCTGGACACCACCCTCGATGTTTGTTACATGAGGGGTGCTGCCACGGAGATTTGCCCAGGACAGAAAGAGACAACGGTGGCGTGAAGGTCTAAGCGGAAGCCCGGGCGTACACTTGGACTAAGGCCGAGGCGCCCGCTACGAGTCCGGGTCGTGTTGTCGAACCAAAAGAGACGCCGATGATTATTGAGGAACTCAAGTCTATCCAGCGGCAGCATGGTTACCTACCCGCCGAACAACTGGTCAAGCTATCCAAGAAGATTGAGACTCCTCTCTCCCAGATTCACGGTGTTGCCAGTTTTTATCCCCACTTTCGCTTGAGCCCCCCGGCGCGGGCAGAGGTTCGTGTGTGTGCCGACATGGCTTGTCACCTTCGCGGATCCCGCGCACTCCGCACGAGCCTGGAACAAAGTTTCGCCGGCACCAGCGAGAAAGACCTGTCAATCAGCGCAGTTTCCTGTCTGGGGCGCTGCGACGAGGCGCCGGCAATTTCCATCAACGACCTGATTTACAGCCGGCTCAGCGGATCGCTTGCAGAAGCATTAGTCCGGGGGGTGCTCTTCGACAATCAGCTCCCGTCATCGTTGTGGGAGCATCACCCGGTCCGCTGCGCTTCCGATCCATACACGCGTGGTGAAAACTACGGCGCCGTGAAGCGCCTGGTCGAAACGCGTGACTGGGACGGGGTGCTCGCACTGTTGAAGGCCAGTCAAATCCGCGGCTTAGGTGGCGCCGGCGCGCCTACAGAGATGAAGTGGAGCGCGACGCGCAAGGCCTCCGGCCGCGAGAAATACATCATCTGCAACGCCGATGAAAGCGAGCCAGGAACTTTCAAGGATCGTTTCATCATGACTCACCTGCCTCATCTGGTGCTCGAAGGGATGGTCATAGCGGGGATGGTGACCGACGCTCGGCACGGCATTATTTACATCCGTCACGAGTACCCGGAGCAGGAAAAAATCCTAAGGGAAGAAATCCACCGGTGCGAGGAAGCTGGCTTGCTGGGAGCACGGATTCTGGGCAGCGATCTTAGCTTCGAGATCAGCATCTTTGTCAGCCCGGGAGGCTACATCTGCGGGGAAGAGACCGCGCTCCTCGAAGCGCTCGAAGGGAAGCGCGCCGAGCCGCGCAACAAGCCTCCCTTCCCTGCGCAGCAAGGGCTCCGCAACATGCCGACAGTCGTGAACAACGTGGAGACCTTTATCCAAGTGCCGCAAATCCTGGTGCGCGGTCTAGAAGAGTACAAAGCGCAAGGGGTCGGGGGCGCGGCCGGTCTCAAGTTCATCGGCGTCAGTGGGGACATCCAGAAACCGGGTGTTTACGAAATCCCTATGGGCACGCCCGTTTGCGATCTGCTGCGATCCGCAGGCGGCGTGCGTGATGGGAAGCAACTCAAGGGCTTTGCTCCCTCCGGGCCGTCGGGTGGTTTCTTGCCGGCTTCGATGGCCGATGTGCGTCTGGACTTCAATTCCATGGCCGCCGCGGGCTCGATGCTGGGCTCTGGCGCCATGGTGGTTTGTGCCGAAGGCACTTGCATGCTGGACATGGCGCTCAATGCCGTGCAGTTTTATCGCAACGAGTCCTGCGGCAAGTGTGTCCCCTGCCGCGTGGGCTCGCAGAAGATGGTGGAACTGCTGACCACATGGGCGCGTGGCGGAACCTCCGTTTCTCAATTTGAAGCCGACCTGAAGCTCGTTGAGCAACTCTCGGACACGTTGCGGCTCACCTCGATTTGCGGGTTAGGACAGATCTTACCCGCGCCCGTCGCTTCGCTCTTGAAACACTTCCGGCAAGAAGTCGAAACGCACATCACCCGTCGAGAGTGTCCTTCGGGTGTGTGCTTTCCCCGAACGGCGGCGCGCGCCGGAGGCGCGCGACAGGCATGAGCCCAGAGCGCCAGGTCGAACTCACGATTGACGGGCGAAACGTTTCCGTGCCTGCGGGTACCACCATCTTCGATGCGGCACGGCTGAACGGGATCCCCATCCCCACGCTTTGTCATCAGCAGAATCAGACGCCGGTTGGCGTCTGCCGCATGTGCGTTGTGGACGTAGGCGCGCGGGTCTTTACGGCGTCTTGCGTCCGGTCGGTCGAGCCCGGCATGAACGTTCAGACCAGCACTCCGGGCGTGCGTGATGCGCGTAGAATGCTGATCGAGTTGCTCCTCGCGGAACATCCGGCACCGTGCGCGCGCCAGCAGAACTCCAGCGACTGCGAGCTAGAGGCCATGGCATCTCTCGAAGGCATCTCGCAGCCGCGGTTTGCGCGCCGCCAGGCCACTCGAGGAAGAGATGAGTCCTCGATCAGCATCGCTGTGGACCACGAAGCGTGCA
>WNFB01003942.1_pt1 | contig 14038 bp, 8 predicted proteins | sample 5400501 | NCBI WGS metagenome assembly WNFB01 (sample SAMN13153341, study PRJNA577476) | soil metagenome | isolation source: 200 cm saprolite under Douglas fir tree site 2 hole 1 | place: USA:California | collected 2015-04-18
CAGCTTCTGGAGCTCGCACAGAGCTTCCGCGAGGGCATCCCGATGGCCACGCCCGTCTTTGACGGCGCGCGGGAAACCGAGATTCGCCACCTGCTCGAGGTGGCCGGGCTGCCCCACGCCGGCAAGGTGACCCTCTACGATGGGATGACCGGCGAGGAGTTCGCCCAGAGCGTGACCGTCGGCTACATCTACATGATGAAACTCTCCCACCTGGTGGACGACAAGATTCACGCGCGGTCCATCGGCCCCTACTCGCTGATCACGCAGCAGCCGCTGGGAGGCAAGGCGCAGTTCGGCGGCCAGCGGTTTGGCGAAATGGAAGTGTGGGCCCTGGAGGCCTACGGCGCGGCCCACATCCTGCAAGAGCTGCTGACGGCGAAGTCCGACGACGTCTATGGCCGCGCCAAAATCTATGAAGCGATTGTGAAGGGCGAACCCGGCATCGAGCCGGGCGTCCCCGAATCGTTCAACGTCCTGGTGCGCGAACTGCAGTCGCTCTGCCTGGACGTGGAGCTGATGAAGCGGCAGAAGCCGCAAGCGGAGAAAGCGGCGGACTAGTCCGCCGCGGCTGTCCCTCGGCCCGTCGGCATCAGGCCGAGGGACGCACGAGAGTCTCTTAACCCCGGGGAACCGGGACATCCCGGCATCCAAAGGATGGCCGGGAAAGGGAGGAATGGACCTTGTATCGCAGCAGCCCTTATGACCGTGCCAGCTTGATCGCCGATTTTGATTCCATCCGCATCAGCCTGGCGAGTCCGGAAAAAATCCGTTCATGGTCGCACGGCGAGGTCACCAAGCCGGAGACGATCAACTACCGCACCTTCAAACCGGAGCGCGACGGCTTGTTCTGCGCCAAGATCTTCGGCCCGGTCACGGACTGGGAATGCCTGTGCGGAAAATACAAGCGCATGAAGCATCGCGGCGTGATCTGCGACAAGTGCGGCGTCGAGGTCACTCTCAGCAAAGTGCGTCGCGAGCGCTTGGGGCACATCGAGTTGGCCTCGTCCTGCTCGCATGTCTGGTTCTTCAAGGGCCTGCCTAGCCGCATCGGTTACCTGCTCGACATCAGCATGCGCGATCTCGAACGCATCCTGTACTTCGAGGCTTATGTCGTTGTCGATCCCGGTGAGGTCCCCGGAATCAAAGAGCGCGAAAACCTGCCCGAAGAGAAATACCGCGAGCTGCAAAAGGAATACCCCGCTCAGTTCCGCGCCAGCATGGGAGCGGAAGCCATCAAGGAGTTGCTCAAGCGCGTCGACGTGGACAAGTTGAGCGAAGAGCTCCGCGAGAAGATGAAGACCGACCTCAGCTTGCAGAAGCGCATCAAGTACGCCAAACGGCTGAGGGTGGTCGAGGCGTTCCGCAAGAGCGGCAACAAGCCCGAATGGATGATCCTGGACGTGGTCCCGGTGCTCCCGCCCGAGCTGCGCCCCCTGGTGCCGCTCGACGGCGGGCGGTTTGCCACCTCGGATTTGAACGACCTTTACCGCCGCGTCATCAACCGCAACAACCGCTTGAAGAAGCTGATGGAACTCCACGCCCCCGACGTCATCGTGCGAAACGAAAAGCGCATGCTCCAGGAGGCCGTGGACGCGTTGTTTGACAACGGCCGCCGCGGCCGCGTGCTGCGCGGCACCAACAACCGGCCCCTCAAGTCGCTCTCCGATACCCTGAAGGGCAAGCAGGGCCGCTTCCGCCAGAACCTGCTGGGCAAGCGCGTGGACTATTCGGGCCGCTCCGTGATTGTCGTGGGCCCGGAGTTGAAGTTGCACCAGTGCGGCCTGCCGAAGAAAATGGCGCTCGAGCTGTTCAAACCGTTCATCTATCACCGGCTGGAGGCCTCCGGGCACTGCACCACCATCAAGCAAGCCAAAGAAATGGTCGAGCAGCAGGATGCCATCGTCTGGGACATCCTCGAAGACGTGATCCGCGAGCATCCGGTGCTGCTCAACCGTGCTCCCACCCTGCACCGCCTGGGCATCCAGGCGTTCGAGCCCACACTGGTGGAGGGCAAGGCCATTCGCATCCACCCGCTGGTGTGCACAGCGTTCAACGCCGACTTTGACGGCGACCAGATGGCCGTGCACATCCCACTTTCACCCGAGGCGCAAGTGGAAGCCACGGTGCTCATGCTCAGCTCCCACAATATCCTCTCGCCCGCCAATGGCATGCCGCTGGCCGTGCCCACCCAGGACATGGTGCTGGGCATCTATTACCTGACCAAGTCCAAGCCCGGCGCGCGGGGCGAGGGGCGCGCCTTCGGTTCCACCGAGGAAGTCCTGCTCGCGCTGGAGGCCGGCGAAGTCGAGCTGCTCACCCCCATCCGCCTGCGCTACACCGGCGAGGTCATTGACTTGACCACGGCCTACGACGACCAGGACGTGCCGCACACCGAGCCCATCACCATCAAGCGGCATTTCATCACCACGACCGTTGGCCGGGTGATCTTCAACGATCACCTCCCCAAAGAGATGCCGTTCATCAACGGGCTGCTCAAGAAAAAGGGAGTCCAGCAACTTGTGCAGTATTGTTACCTGCGCTTCGGGCTGGAACGCACCGTTAAGATGCTCGACGAGCTGAAGGAGCTGGGCTTCCTCTACGCCACCAAGGCGGGCATCTCCATCGGCATCGACGACATGCTCATCCCCAGCGACAAATTCAAGCTGGTGGAGAACGCCGAAAAGGAAGTGGTCAAGGTCCAGCAGCAGTACTTGGACGGCGCCATCACCAACGGCGAGCGCTACAACAAGGTCATCGCCATCTGGAGCGATATCACCGAGAAGGTTGCCGATGAGATGTTCAAGGCCATGGAGAAGCAAGACAAAGAAGGCGTCATCAACCCCATCTACGTCATGGCCGACTCGGGCGCGCGCGGCTCCAAGCAGCAGATCCGCCAGCTCAGCGGCATGCGCGGCTTGATGGCCAAACCTTCCGGCGAGGTCATCGAGACGCCCATCACCTCCAACTTCCGCGAAGGCCTGACTGTGCTGCAGTACTTCATTTCCACTCATGGCGCGCGCAAGGGTCTGGCCGATACCGCGCTCAAGACCGCCGACTCCGGTTACCTGACCCGCCGCCTGGTCGACGTGGCCCAGGACGTGATCGTCGGCGAATTGGACTGCGGGACCGCGGACGGCATCTACGTCGAGCCCATTGTCGAAGCCGGCGTCGAAGTCGAGCCGCTGCGCGACCGCGTGGTGGGCCGCGTCTCGCTCGACAAGATTAAGGACTACGAAGGCAACGTGATCGTGGACATCAATCAGGAGATCACCGAAGAGCTGGCCAACGCGATTCAGGCCGCCGGAATTGAGCGCGTCAAGATCCGCTCGGTGCTCACCTGCGAATCGCGCCGCGGCGTTTGCGCCCGCTGCTACGGGCGCAACCTGGCCACCGGCCGGATGGTCGAGCTAGGCGAGGCCGTGGGCGTGATTGGCGCGCAGTCGATCGGCGAGCCGGGCACGCAGCTCACCATGCGCACCTTCCACATCGGCGGCACGGCCACCCGCGTCACCGAACAGTCCAAGCTCGAGGCTCGCAACAACGGTTTCGTCAAGTTCATGGAACTGAAGGTCGTCCGCGGCCGCGGCGGCGCCCTGATCGCCATGAACCGCTCCGGACTCATTGCCGTGGTGGACGAGAAGGGCCACGAGAAAGAGCGCTACCATGTGGTCTACGGCGCGCGGTTGCGCGTCGAGGACGGCCAGCCGGTCACCCTCGGCCAGATCCTGGTCGAATGGGATCCCTACACCTTCTCCATCCTGACCGAGGTAGCCGGTACGGTCCAGTTCAAGGATCTTCAGCCGGGCATCACCATCGAGGAACAGGTGGACGAGGTTACCGGCCTGGCGCAGCTCGTGGTCACCCTCCCGCCGGGCGACGAAAAACATCAGCCGACCATTCTGGTGCGCGACTCGGCCGGGCGCGTCCGCAAGAAGTACCTGATGCCCTCGCGCGCCCACCTGATGGTCCAGGATGGCGACGAAGTCCAGTCCGGCGACGTACTGGCCAAGATCCCGCGCGAGACTACCAAGACCAAGGACATCACCGGCGGTCTCCCGCGCGTGGTCGAGCTGTTTGAAACCCGCAAGCCGAAGGATCCCGCCGTGATCAGCGAGATCGACGGCATCGTGAAGTATGGCGAAATCAGCAAGGGCCAGAGAAAGATCTACGTCGAAAGCGAGGACGGCCGCACCCAGAAGGAATATTCGATTCCGCGCGGCGTCCACATCAACGTGCAGGAGGGCGAGCACGTGCACGCCGGCGAGCCGCTGATTGACGGCCCGCTCAACCCCCACGACTTGCTGGCCGTGCTGGGTGAGAAATACACCCAGGCCTACCTGGTCAACTCCGTCCAGGAGGTCTACCGCTTGCAGGGCGTGAACATCAACGACAAGCACATCGAGGTCATCGTCCGCCAGATGATGCGCTGGGTGAAGGTGGAAGACGTGGGCGACACGGGCTTCCTGCTGGAGGAACAGGTGGACAAGTTCCGCTTCCGGGAGGAGAACGACCGGGTGATCGCCGGGGGCGGCCGCCCGGCCACTGGCCGCCCGCTGCTGCTGGGCATCACCAAGGCCTCGCTCTCCACCGATTCGTTCATCTCCGCGGCGAGCTTCCAGGAAACCACGCGGGTGCTCACCGAAGCCGCCGTCGCCGGCAAGGTGGATTACCTGCGCGGCCTGAAGGAGAACGTCATCATGGGGCGGCTGATCCCTGCGGGCACCGGCCTGGAGCGCTACCGCAACATCGAGCTGCTCACTGAAACGCCGCAGCCCGTCCCGGTCGAAGGCGTTCCCGCGGCTGCCGAACTCTCGCCCGAGGAAGCCGCGGCGCTTGATTTCCTGCGCAAGGACGCGGGCGCCATCGCGGAGAGCTAGACAGTCCGTCCGCCTGCCCCCTTGGGGGCGATGCGGCTCCGACAGTTTTCCTTGTCGGAGCCGCCTTTCCTTTTTGTGCCATTGCGAGACCTCAGGCTCAGCCTCTGGAGGTGCAATGTTGGAAATAGGGCTTGTGGTTTCCATTGCTTCGGGCTGTTGGCTGGACTTAGGCTAACGGGGTCGGGGGGACGTCCATAGCTTCTCTTTCACCCTGCCCATGAGAGAGGCTGCTTAAACCTGAACCCTTAATGACTGCGGGCAACTCAGTCCGGGAAGCGGGCGACGATCCCGCCCAGGGGGCGGCGTCCGTGTCGGCCCCTTCCATACTCCAGCAATTGGAACGTCTGGAGGGGCGGCTCCGGTGGTCCGCGCTGCTCTTGATGGTCTTGCTGGCGGCCACCCTCGCGCTGCTGTCCTGGAAAACGATTCACGTTCTTCCCCAGCGCCTCGAAGCGCTCCCGTTTGGGCTTGTCCTCCTGGTCATCCTCTTCGGTGCCTACACCTGGTCGAAGTCGCGCGAGATGGCTCGGCTGCGTGGTCTGGTCCGAGGCCTCGTGCAGCGAGCCGAAGCGCTACCCCGCAAACAGCAACTCGAGCAACTCTTTGCGTTGATCGCCAGCTCCCAGCAAGGCTTTCGCGACCTGATCGACACCTTTGACGACTTGCTTTTCTCCCTCTCTCTGGAGGGGGAAATCCGCGCGGCCAACCGCAGCCTGGCGCAACTCTTCGGACGGCCCTTCCACGAAGTCATCGGCCACCGTCTGGACGAGTTCCTGGACCATCCCGAAGGTTCAGGGCGGGCGACCGCTGAAAAGGCCTTGCCGCGGTTGCTGGAGAAGGGGCACTGGTCGGGTGTCATCTGCGTGCGCCTGAAGGGAAATCTCTCGGCGGGCCCGGGGCAAGGCGCAGTGCGCTATTTCGACTGCGCGCTTAACACCCTGGTCAAAAACAGCCGGGTGGCCGGCTTCACCGGGCTTGCGCGGGAAGTCACCCAACAGCGCGAAAGCGAGGCGCGCTTCACCGAGCTCTTCGAAACACTCCAGGAAGGTGTTTATTTCATGGCCCCGGATGGCAAGCTGCTCGACGCCAACCCGGCGCTGGTCCGCATGCTGGGATACGACAGCAAAGAAGAACTCCTGGGTGTGAAGGTGACGCACCTTTTCCTCGACGCCTCACAGGGCTCGGCCGAACTCGAAGAATTGGCGCGGCGGGGCGCGGCGCGCGGCCGCGAAATTACCCTGCGGCGCAGAGACGGCTCGCCCGTCTTTTGCCTGCACACTTCGACGGCCATTCGCGACCCCTCCGGACGCATCATCCGCTACCAGGGCACGCTGCTCGACGTCACTCGGCGACGCGAGATGGAAAAGCGCCTCCACAGCGAACAGGAATTCGCGCGCCGCCTGATGGACAGTTTTCCGGACCTGATTGCGGTCCTGGACCCGCACGGACGCTTCACTTTTCTCAGCCCTAGAATCACCGAAGCCTTGGGCTATCGGCCCGAGGAGTTGCTCGGCCAAAGCCTGGGTCACCGGACTCACCCCGAAGACTTCGCCCTCTTGCTCCAGCAGTTCAACGACTTGGTCGTCGGCAAGCGTGACCACGCCATTCTGGAATACCGCGCCAGGCACAAGCAGGGCGATTGGCGGCTCCTCCGCGCTAGTGCTAGCCCGTTCTTTGACGACCAGGACAGGATTGCCGGCGTAATCGCTTCCGCGCGGGACATCACCGAGCTCAGGCGCCTCGAGCAACAAGTGATTCAATCGGAAAGGCTCGCCGCGATGGGGCAAATGATCGCCGGGGTCGCCCACGAATTGAACAATCCGCTGACAGCCATCCTGGGCGTCAGCGAATTGTTGCGCGAGCGGACCACCGACGAGGCCGCCCGGCGCCACCTCGACTTGGCCCATCGCCAGGCCCGCCGCGCGGCCCATATCGTGCAAAACCTTCTGGTCTTCTCGCGTCCGGTGGCCCCAGGCAAGGTGCGGCTCAACGTGGCTGAACTCATCGAGCGCACTTTGCAACTCCACGAACAGTCCCTTCGTGCCAACAAGATCGCGGTGGATTTCAAGCCGCGACCAAATCTCCCCGCCGTGTCGGGCGATGCCAACCAGCTCATGCAGGTTTTTCTGAACCTGATCACCAACGCCGAGCAGGCCATCCGCGAGGCGCGCGATAGCGGAACCTTGCAGATTCGCGTCGGGCGCGTCGGCAATCGCATCTTGGCTACTTTTCAGGACGACGGGCCAGGCATCCCCAGCGAGGTCCTGCCCAGGCTGTTTGATCCCTTCTTCACCACCAAGCGCCCAGGGCGCGGGACTGGGCTGGGGCTCAGCATCTGCATGGCCATCGTCAGGGAACACGGCGGGAACATCGAGGCCAGGGCTTTGCCCAAGGGCGGCTCCCTGTTCAGCATTGCGCTCCCTGTCGTGGGCGACCCGCAGCCTGTCCCGCCCCCCCTGGACCTTTCCGCGTCGCAGCCACACGCAGCTTCGCTCCAGGGTCTTTCCATCTTGGTCGTGGACGACGAGGAGAGCATTCGCGAATCCGTGCAGGACGGCCTTTCCGCGCGGGGAATGATCGTAGATTGCGCTTCGACCGGCGAGCAGGCCATCGAGCTGGCTGCCGGCCGCGCTTACGACGCCGTGCTCTGCGACTTGCATCTTGCCGGCAGCACGCCGGAGCCAACCGCCATGTCCGGCCAGAAGGTTTTCGAGCACTTGGTCGGAAGCGCGAGCGGTAGGGCGCCTGGCAGCCAGAAACCGCTGTTTATCTTCATGACGGGCAGCCTGGTGGACCCGGCCAGGATCGAGGCCTTCAGCCAAGGTGGCAGGCGCATGCTGCAGAAGCCGTTCCGGATCTCGGAGCTGCTCGCCATCCTCAGTGAAGCGCTGGAAGGTACGGCCACCGGCGAGCCGGAACAAAACCTCTCCGGCTAAACTTGGCGGATCCCTGTAGCACCCACCAAAAACCTCGCACAAGCGCAGCCTTCCCAAGCGCAGGCAGCTACTGTTTTTGCTTGGCCGATCCCGGACGGCTTTGCGGGGAGCTGGGGCGAGCGCCGGAAACGTCCACGCCAAAGTCCCAGACGTAGAGGTTCATCCCATCCGGAAGGATTTCCGCCAGGGCGTATTCGCCCGGCTCAAGTGGCTGGCTCAACGTGAACCGGTAAAGCCCTTTGGCCACTCTCCACTGCTGGATGGAGATGGCTTTTCGCTTCTCCGTCTGCTGCCCAGTAATCTGCCTGCTGACCGACTCGATTTGCCGCTTATCCCCCTTCACCTCGGCGCGGATCAGTTCCATCTCCGGCTCCCGGCCCTCCGCAGTGCGCATGTAGAACTCGGGTTGGGCGGTGGTGAGCCGCAGGGCAGCGTGCTTGCCGGCAATGCGGACTTTGAACCGGGTGGGGACCACCGGGATGGGCACCAGTACCTGTTCCAGCAGGCGGCCCTTGTCGAGTTTGGCGTCTGCTGCGGCTTGCGTCAGCGGCGAGACCGTGCGGCCTTCCACCACAAACATTCCCTCGCCGCCCGGCAGGAACACTCCCGGCGCGACCTCGATGCTGGCGTCCACATCTTCCAGGTCTGCCACGCGCTCGACTGCCTGCATGGCATGGACTTTTTCGAGAGCCTCCTTCCTGCGTCGGGCTTCTGCGGCTTCGGCCTTGCGCGTGGCCTCCCAATCCACCGAGTCCGCCGGAATCTCCTCCCAGGAAGACCGTTCAACGGTGTAGTAGCGCACCCGCTCGCCCTTCCGTTCGTATTCGCGCACGAGCTGGAAACTTCCGTCCTTCAAGAAGAGCTTCTTGCCCTTCGGCAGGGCCAGCGGAGCCTCTTGTGGCTGATCCTTATTATCTTTGCCGGTTTGCTCGGGCGGTTTGTTCTGAGGATTCGCTTGCTGCGGGAAGGGCAAGCCCTGCGCGGAGGGCGTCACCACCGCCGCACCCATTGCTAGGCTTGTGGCCAGGAATAAAAGCCAGCCCGCCTGGACCCGCTTGGGCGCCCGCCCGGTAGGATTCCCGGCGACGCCTGGTCTGCGCCTTCCTGCTTCAATCAACCCTGTAGGCATTTCCGTCTGCGGCTTCACCAACTACGATGCCCCGCCCCGCTCGCGGGTTTTGCGGCCTTTCCTTGCCAGGATAGCCCGGGCCGGCCAGTGTGGCAACCGCTGCCGTGCAGCCCAAAGGGCCTGGCAGCGGCCGATGCTACCGCCGCAGCGCCCGCCCGCGCGCGTAGCTAGCCTCATCATGCCATGTGTGGTAGATTCCCGCCGGTCTTTGAGCTCGAAGAACTCCCTCGAGCCGGAATTCTTTTCCGGAGGTGGCTGTGCGGCGCCCGATTGCATCTGTGCTGCTTGCTCTTTTTTATTCGCTGGGTTCCCCCAAGGCGGGGCAAGCGCAGTCGTTCGACATCATCAAGGTAGCTGATGGCGTTTATGCCGCCATTGGCAAGGGCGGCGTGTACTCCAACGGCGCTTTCATTGTGAACAAAGACGATGTGCTCGTCGTGGACACCCACCTGCGTCCCAGTTGGGCGCGCGACCTGATTGCCGAAATCCGCAAGGTCACCGACAAGCCGGTTCGCTACGTGGTGGACACCCACTGGCACCCCGACCATGTGCAAGGCAACCAGGCCTACATCAGCGTCTTCGGCCCGACCGTGGAGTATCTGGCCCAGCACAACACCCGCGAGGACATGGTCCGCAAGGCCATTCCCACCGTCCAGGAACAACTGACGAAAGACGTCCCCGAGTCCATCCAGCGCCTCGAGAAAGCCCTGGCCGAGGGGAAGGATGCCAAAGGAAATGCGCTCACGGCGGAGGCCCGCGGACAGGCCGAGCGCCAACTGGCCTTCTTCAAGAGCTACCTCGAGGAGCTCAAGCAGATCCAGATTACTTTGCCCACGCTTACGTTCGACCGCAGCTTGATCCTGCACAAGCCCGACCGGGCGATCCACGTCTATTACTTCGGCAAAGGCCATACTCGCGGCGATGTCGTGGTCTATCTTCCCAAGGAAAAGGTGCTCGTCACCGGCGATCTGCTGACCGCCGGCATACCCTTCATGCGCGACGCTTATCCCTCACAGTGGGTGGGCGTGCTGGAATCGCTCCACAAGCTCGATTGGGAGCACGCCATCCCCGGGCACGGAGGCGTGCAGCAGGGCAAAGGCCAGCTCGAGAAACTGATTGCCTACATGAAGGACTTGGTTGCAGCGGTGAACGACGCGGTGGCCAAAGGGATGAGCCTGGAAGGTGCCAAGAAGTCCATTGACCTGAGCAAGCACGCCGGCAACTTCCCGGGCTTCCAACAGGCCAACCAGCCGGCCATCGAGCGCACTTGGGCCGAGCTCACCGGCAAGATCCCGGATTGAAACAAGACGCCGCGGCAAGTGCCGCGGTCTCAGCCGCTTTGTGAGTCGCCGTCCCGAGGCCGCGGCGACGGAAGAAACAAGAACGTCCCGACGAACGGCGTCGGGACGTTGCAGTACCCCGGTGAAATAGTGAGATTAATGATTGCAGCGCGTGTAAAGCACCGTAAGAACCATCAGGTCGGAATTGGTGAACAGCCACTTGTCGGCCTGTTCGCCGGCCGCTTCCGCAGCCCGCGCGAGGAAGCCCAGATGCTTGCTGCGCGCGACACCACGCAAGTGCTCCAAGCAGATCCCGGTCAGCGTGGAGACTTCCTCCTCGGTAAAGAGCTTCTGGCTTGACTTGATCTTGACCACGTTCGCCCTCTTTTTGCTTCGATGCAGCTTCCACATTAAGGGCTGTAGGCACCGCTAGCAATAGTCCTTCCGTTCTATTACCCAAACGCTTCGGCTAGTACTCGTCGCGCAAGCCAAGAACTTGAAACGGCTTAGCGGAAGAGGATGGAAACTTGGTCGCGACGAACAACATGCAAACGAATGCTCAAAAGGGTAAAACTTTGCCTATTTCTGAAAACATTTTATGATCTCGCGGATTTGCTGCGTGTGCCGCGCCTCATGATGCGCGACTACTCGGAACCACAAGTAGTAGTTCAGGCTGCCGAAAAATGGATGCTTCCAGCGATAAGCGGTGAGCTCCCGGTCGCGGGTCTCTTCGAGCAGGGTCAGCGTGCTTCGGCGCAGGCTGTCTAGCCGGCCAAGCATGGCCTCCTTTTCGTCCAGGAGTTTCGGGTCGAGCGGAATCGGCGTCTTGACCCGGATGCCGCGCCATGCAGCCAACCAAATGGGCAGGTGGAGGCGCTTCCAGAGCGGCACAGCGGGCGGGGCCTCGCGCACCCGCTTGGCAGCACCGTCGGTGATGGCTCCCTCGACCATGGTCAGGTGTGCAATCACCTCCGCTGCCGACCACGCACCCGGGCGGGGCGGCTCCCGCCAAAGCTCGGCCGGAACGCCATTCACAGCCGACTCGAGCCCTGCCCGGGCACGGCACAACTGCTCGATAATGCGTCCGACATCTGGCATGGCCAGGACCCCTCTAAACGTTCCCTCCCCCGGCCTGCTCGAAGGCGTAGGCAAGCTGCAGCACGCGAACCTCGCCAAATGGCGGGCCAAAGATCTGCAGGCCCACCGGCAGTCCTTCGGCCGTTTTCCCGCAAGGAACTGAGATTCCAGGCACGCCGGCAAGCGAGCCGGTAACGGTATAGATATCAGCCAGGTACATCTGGAGGGGGTCTGCGGTGCGCTCGCCCAGCTTGAATGCGGGGATCGGCGAGGTCGGCGTGACGATAGCGTCCACGCGGGTGAAGGCTTCGCTGAAGTCCCGGGCGATAAGCGTACGAACGCGCTGCGCCTTGAGGTAGTACGCCTCGTAGTAGCCGGTCGAAAGCGCATACGTTCCCAACATGATCCGGCGCTTCACTTCGGGGCCGAACCCACGGCCGCGCGTCTTTTTGTACATCTCGAGCAGGGTCGCGCCAGCCACCCGCAGGCCGTAACGCACGCCGTCGTACCGCGCCAGGTTCGAGCTAGCCTCGGCCGTGGCGATAATGTAATAAGTCGCGATGGCGTAGTCGGTATGCGGCATCCGCAGGTCGACTGGCTGGCACCCCAAGCGCTTCAATAGCTCGATCCCCGCCTCCACTTTTTGCCGCACAGCAGGGTCCATGCCTTCGGCAAAGTACTCTCTGGGAATGCCCACGCGCAGGCCTTTCACGGGCGCTTCGATCTCTGCCAGGTAATTCGGCACCGGCACCTCAGCCGAAGTGGAGTCGCTGGGATCGCGGCCCGCGATGACTGCCATCACCGCGGCTGCGTCGCGCACCGAGCAGGCGAACGGGCCAATGCGGTCGAGCGAGGAGGCAAAGGCAATCAGGCCGTAGCGCGAAACCCGGCCGTAGGTCGGCATGATCGCGGGAATGCCGCAGAGCGCGCCGGGCTGCCGGATCGAGCCGCCCGTATCGGTGCCCAGCGTCGCCACCGCCAGACCCGCCGCTACGGCCGCCGCCGAGCCTCCGCTCGAGCCGCCCGGCACGCGGTCGGGCGCCACAGGGTTGCGCACCGGGCCGTACGCCGAGTTTTCGGTCGAAGAGCCCATGGCAAACTCATCGCAGTTGGTCTTACCGAGCAGGATCGCGCCGGCGCGCTCGAGCCGCTCGACCGCGGTGGCGTCGTAGGGGGGAACGTAGTTCTCCAGGATGCGCGAGCCGCAGGTGGAGCGCACCCCGCGCGTGCTGATGACGTCCTTGATCGCCGCAGGCACCCCGGCGAGCGGGGGCAGCGGCTCGCCGCGGGCAATCCGCGCGTCGAGGCTGTCGGCTTGGGCGTAGGCCCGCTCAGGTGAGAGCGCCAGAAAAGCGTTCAGGCGGGGATTTTGCTTCTCGATGCGGGCGTAGAACTCGCCGGTCAGCTCGCGCGCGGAGACTTTCTTCGCTTTGAGCGCCGCCCGCACCGACTCCACGGTCCATTGGGCCGCGACGGTCATTCCCGGATGCCCCCGCCCGCAGTCTTTCTCTCCTGACTTGGGGGCGCGTCACAAGAGGTTTTGGTCATCGCTCGATTACCCTGGGAACGCGGAAGTATGGCTCGCTGGGGTCGGGCGCGCCAGCCAGCGCCTCTTCGGCCACGTCACAGGCAGCGGACACGTCTTCTCGCAGGGAGGGGTTCTCCCCGGCGGCCACCCCGGCCAGCACCTGCGCCATTGGCTCGACCTGGGAGGTATCCAGCTCCTTGAGCTTCTCGATGTAGGTCAGGATGGAGTCGAGTTGGCGTTGAAACGTCTCCACCTCGGCCTCAGTCAGTTCCAGGTGGGCCAGCTCGGCCACGTGCAACACGTCTTCGCGACTGATGATCATTCATTCTGTTCGTTTTCCTACGCCGCGAACGCGGTAGATGACGCGAGTGGCCGATTCTAGCACACCGCCGGAACGCTGCCCGGGGCCGGCGCCCCCGGGTTTTAAGATTGCTCGCGGTTGAGTTTCGGTGGACATGGGCTCAGCTTAGGGTGCGGCTGTTGTCACTCGAAGCCTGCGTGATTTGCTTGAGAACTGTTTGCGCGAGCCGGTGGGTTCTCGAGGGGCGCACACAGTTGTGTGTTTTGCACGTAAGTTGCGACAGCACAACAAGATGAAGGTGAGCGCAACAAAAACCGTCCTTAAGTCCTGCGTTTGCAACACCCGTAGACACCCTCCCCCCCGGTGTTTTTTGTAACTGTTCATTCCAAGGGACTTTAAGTCCAATGATTTGCAAGTGCAGATTCCAAAGGAGTTGCAGACGCATTTTTGCGTAAGTGCGCATTGTAAAGGGGTTATACAGCGACCAGCGGCCAGCGACCGGTGACTGGTGAGGGCAGTGACCCGCAGCCAGGAAGGCAGCGACCGGTGGCGGGCGACCGGCGACCGAAGCCCAGAGGCGAAATGGATGAGCGAGTGGACATGGAGGTATGGCGGTCGAGAGTTGAGAGTTCAAAGCCGAAAGCGTTCCATGGACGCACGGGCCAAGCTCCGCTTGATAGTCCATGTGTAGCACAAAGCGGTGCGGGCGATTGCGCGTTCTGCGCACTTTTTTTCGTTGGAAGAGAGAGCATTCGAAATCACTGCGAACGCGAAATCCCTCTTGGGGGGCACAGACCTTCGAGGGGCGAAGGCCGACAACATGCCAGATATGGCATAGCGTCCGGGGACTGAAGCGCGCAGTGGAATTGCATGCGTCGCAGGAGGCCTGCAATGAAAAAGAAGCGCGACT
>WNFB01003718.1_pt1 | contig 14037 bp, 18 predicted proteins | sample 5400501 | NCBI WGS metagenome assembly WNFB01 (sample SAMN13153341, study PRJNA577476) | soil metagenome | isolation source: 200 cm saprolite under Douglas fir tree site 2 hole 1 | place: USA:California | collected 2015-04-18
AGTATGAAGCGGACCGGAAGAAGCGGTTGGGCAAGGAAGCCGATCAGCCACACCGCATTCGCTACCGCAAACTGACGCGCTAAGAACGCGTCCTTTCTTATGGCACCGCTCGTTCTCATTACCGGTGCGGCAGGGCTCATCGGCCACTATCTCATCAAGACGGCGCCACGCTGGGCGCCGCAGTGGGACGTGCGTGGCATCACCAGGCAGGATGTCGATCTGACCGATGCCGCCTGCCTAACCGGCGTCGTTCGTTCGCTGAAGCCCCTGGCGATCATTCACTGTGCAGCAGTGAGCCGGACGAAGGACTGCGAGCAAGATCCTGCACAAGCCCGCCGCCTCAATGTGGAGGCCACTGCGAACCTCGCGCAGCTGTCCCAGGACATTCCCTTCATCTTCCTGTCCAGCGGGGAAGTCTTCGACGGGAGGACCGGCTGGTATGGCGAGACGGATGAACCGAACCCGATCAACGTATACGGCCAGACCAAGCTGGAAGCCGAACAGGCCATCCTGCAGAATCCCGGACATACAGTCGTTCGAATCGTCCTGACTGCCGGAACTTCGGAGACCGGCGACAGGAGTTTTGTCGAAGATATGTGTCGGACCGCTAAGGCCGGCAAGGACGTGACGCTCTATGCCGATGAATTCCGCTGCCCGCTTCCTGCCGGTGTCATCGCCCGAGTCGTCTGGGAATTAGTCGATCGCAAGCAGCCGGGTCTCTATCACCTGGGCGGGAGCGAACGGCTCTCGCGCTGGGAAATTGGTGAAACCTTGCTCCCTTGGTGTCCGGAATTGAAAGGCTACCTGAAGAAAAGCTCCGCACGGAACCACGGTGGGAGCCCCCTCTGTCCCTCGTCCTCACTGCGTATCTGGCCATGGCTGTTGTCATGGTGGGCCTATGGGTCCTGCAACTGCGCGTGCGCAATGCCTCGATCGCAGACGTCGGCTGGTGCGCGGGTCTCATCGCGGTCGTGCTGTGGTACGCCACACAGGCCATCGGCGAAACAGAGCGAAAAATGCTGGTGGCTGCCTTGGCCGTGCTCTATGCAGGGAGGCTGGGATTCTACATCCTCCTCAATCGGGTGATCGGTAAGACGGAGGACGCTCGCTATCGCCGCCTGCGCGAGCAATGGGGCGCATCCGAACGGCTCAAGATGTTCGGATACTTTCAACTACAAGCGGTGGCCGTGGCGTCCTTTTCCCTCCCGTTTCTAGTTCTGATCCACAACCCACGACCCTCATTCGCGCTGATCGAGCTCGTCGGGTTGCTGATCTGGATCGTCGCGGTTTCCGGGGAAGCCATGGCGGACCGGCAGCTCGCGCAATTCCGATCCAAGTCGTGGAATCACAACCGGGTTTGTTGCGATGGACTCTGGCGCTATTCACGCCATCCGAATTATTTCTTTGAATGGTTGCACTGGTGGGCCTACGTTATCATGGGAGTGAGCACGCCTGGATGGCTCTTGACCTGGATTGGGCCAATCGGCATGGGGTGGGCACTACTGAAAGTCACGGGCATTCCCTGGACAGAGCGACAGGCCCTCGCGAGCCGGGGAGAAGACTATCGAGAGTACCAACGGACGACGAACGCGTTCTTCCCATGGTTTCCTCGGGGCTCGCTGTGAATGCAGAAAGAGCATGTTACCGAGATCCTTCTCCTACCAACTCGCAGGACAACTCGTCTCTCATCTGATCCAGAAACCGAATCAGCCTGGCACGCGATGTCGCACCAATCTTTCGGATTTCCCACCCGGCATCGCGTCCGTTCGACCACCGGACAATAGCGGAGTCGATCAGTAAATACTTGGACTCTCCATCATCGGCAAGTTCGAGGTAGACCGGCATACTCATACCCGGTGTGACCGGGTGGTCTCCCGTGGCTCGCCAGCCGGATGCCGACAGATCCCAGAGGTGCCCTTTCCCGTGGAAGTTCTCGCCATGATACAGAAAGGGACAGTGGATCGAGATGCGCTGCCCCGCTCGAACGACATAGGTCCTGGCCATCTCACCCTCCCTGGTAATCGCCCCTTCCTTCTAATGTGTCTGGTTCAAGCGTAACAGGGCTGCTCTTCGGCGCTATGCCTCATAAGATGGGGTATGGGTGATCTTGAGAGGGACACCTTGCCGCAGTCTAATCAGAAGAAGTGAGTGAGTGGGAGGGGCCAGGGATGACCAGCCAAGTGAACTACTGGCTTTGATTGAGTGAGAGGAGGCGTTTGCGCGCGATTTCCGCCTGTGGGCTGGATGGGTACAAACGGACGAGGTCTTCGTACAGTTGCTTTGCATGGACCACGTTGTGTTGCCGTTCTTCCAGCTCGGCTGTCTCGAGCAGTTCCTTCGGCTTCTCCCCGTTGCAGGCGGCTAGGACAACACAGAAAACAACGGCCCCTATTATGTGAATCCATTGTCTCATTGTTTCTTCGATCACTCTCCCAGTTTCTGCCACCGGCGTTGGTCGCGTGGCGTTTGTCTGGTCTGATTACCCCGCATTATTCATGACGATTCGTCGCGAAACCAGCGCGCGGAACCCTGAGAACCCGATGCGTACTCGTGCAGTACGGTGAGGGTCCGAGGGGCGAGCCTGCTGGCCGGAGGCTCGTCGGAGCAGCGGATCGGTGATTGCAGCAGAAGCGCCCATAAATAATGCGGGTTAAGAGACATCCCGCCAAGACCTTCTGTTCTACGCTAAACGAAATTGCCGAGGAGGCCAAAGAAAATGCAAAATGTACCAGGCGGAAAGCTATTCAAGCTGCGGCGCAAATAGATCGATGCCGTAGCGTGGTGCCGCGATGGCTTCGCTTCGACATTGCGGGCAGCGGCTTGGACTCGTCAGACGGCTGCGGTCACGAAAGACAAAGTCACAGTCCTGACAGCGTGCCGGGTTCAGGATGAACCGCCTTGTCTTGTCGCGCGCGATGGTCTTCACGACGTGGGTCAGATGCCCCTCGACCTATCGCTCGGGAATGCCCAGCATCTGTGCCAACTGGTAAGACGATAGCCTGGTGCCGGTAATCAGTTCGATGATGTGCTGGCGCGGAGTCTGTTCGGGAGGCTGCATCCCGTTGATGGTAAGTGAGAGGACCAGGAAAAGCCAGGCCACGGAATCATGGTGCCAGGTAAGTCGTGGCAACGATACAGGGCTCGGCCAACGCTTGGCGGTGTCACGGAGAGAGGGAGGCACACATACGAGGTTGGACGTGGCTGCCGACGTTCGGACTGATTGTGCCGGGCTGCAGCGGGGGCGTGGGGATGGGAGGAAGCCAGAATGATGAAGAGAACCTGCCGCCGTTTGTCGCACCGGCTGAGCGCCCCTGATTTCGTTGTTGCTGAGTTAGGGAAATACTCCGTAGAATCCGCGTGCAGTTGACCTACAGGAGGTGGTTCGTGCGGTATCGCATACTGCCCGTACTACCAAAATACGCACGGTCGCGCACGTACTGCAAAAAGACGCGAACATCGAAGAAGCCACGCCGATCCTCAAAAACAAATTTAGCACCGGCATCACAGGAGTGTTCTAGCAGATCTTAATGCGTTACTTCCTTCCTGATCCTCTGCGAACTTCCCCATGATCCTGTTATACTAACCGCGTTCGAGACTCGTTCACAGCTCACAAAGGCGGTCACGCGATGAGCGCTCCCAATTGGGACGAACTTGCCGAACTCACGCTGAAACGCGTTGTTGCTTCCGGGGCTGAGTACGGCGATATCAGGCTCCTCGACAGCACGACCCAGACCATTCGTGGCGAAGATCGCCGCATCGCTTCCATACGCGACACGCAGGACAGAGGGTTTGGGATCCGCGTTCTCTATCACGGCGCCTGGGGTTTTGCCGCCAGTTCGGTACTTTCGCTGGAAGAAGCCCCGCGCGTGGCTGAGTTGGCGATCGAGATCGCTAAGGGTTCCGCGTCCCTCGCGAGTGAAAAGGTGAAACTCGCCGATGAGCCGGTCCATCGAGACCGGATCGTCACGAGGCAGCGGATCGATCCGTTTGCCGTCGCGCTCGAAAACAAAACTACACTGCTCCTAGAGACGATGGAGTATGTTCATCGACAGCCCGGCATCGTGCGGAGCAGCGCGAGCCTGTGGGCTCGTCGGGACCGCAAGCTCTTTGTTTCGACCGAAGGATCGCGCCTGGAATTTGACCTCCTGGCCGTGAACGGCGATTTTGATGCCACGGCGGTTCATGACGGGCGGTTCGCCTCGCGGAGCTTCAATACGCCGCATCTTCGGATGGGCTATGAATTGATCGAGGACGCCAGTTTCCTGGCCGAGGCCCCGCGCATCGCGTCTCAGGCCGTCGAAAAAGTAAAAGCGCCCACGACGAAGCCAGGTCTATACGATCTCGTCCTCGATCCTGAACATCTGTCGCTCACCATGCATGAGTCCTGCGGCCATCCGAGCGAGCTCGACCGCGCGCTTGGGTACGAGGCCAACTATGCCGGCACCAGCTTTCTCACGACCGAAAAACGAGGAACCTTTCGATACGGCTCTCCGCACGTGAATCTCGTGGCCGACAACTGTGAACCGATGACCCTTGCTGCGACCGGCTACGACGACGATGGCGTAGCCTGCCAGCAATGGGACATTGTGCGCGACGGCATCTTCGTTGGCTATTGCACGAATCGCGAGGTCGCGCCGAAAATCGGCGAGACTCGATCGCGCGGCTCCAATCGGGCGGACAGCTGGGGCAGTGTCCCGATCGTCCGCATCGCCAACATCGGCCTTGAGCCGGGCGCTACCACCCTCGACGAGCTGCTCGCCGATGTGAGGCGGGGCATCTACATCGAAGGTCACGGGTCCTACAGCATCGATCAACGGCGCTATAACTTCCAGTTCGGCGGCGACGCATTTTGGATGATCGAGAACGGGAAGCGGACACACATGGTTCGTGATGTCATCTACCATGGGATCACGCCGGAGTTCTGGGGCAGCTGCGACGGTGTCGCGGATCGACCGCACCGCCGGCGGTATGGGTTCATCACGTGCGGCAAGGGCCAGCCGGGCCAGTCCGGCTGGATGACCCACGCGGCGTCTCACGCGCGGTTCCGCAGCGTCAACGTCATCGGAGGGCAGGCCGGATCATGAGTGCGACCGGCCACAAGACCTGGCCGAAACTGACGAGCCGGGACGAGTTCCGGTTTATCGCAGAACAGGTTCTGAAACGTTCGACCGGCGACCACACGCTTGTTGCGTTGCACGATCAGCATAGCGGGACGACGCGGTTTGCGAACAATCAGATTGTCCAAAACGTCGATACGAGGCGCGGGTCTTTGAGTGTGACGGTGGCGTTCGGGCGACGTCACGGCACCGCCGGCACGACGGACTTTACCGCGGGGGCGATGCAAGAGACGGTGACTAGAGCCACGCAGATCGCGCACCTGTCGCCGGACGATCCGGAATACCTCCCGCCGGTGGAGCCACAGCTATATCTGACACCTCTCACGACGCGAGCCGAAACTGCCGCGGCTGGGCCGGCCCGTCGACTGGAATATACGAATGAGGCGATCGGGCAATGCCGAATGGAAAATCTTGGCGCAACTGGGATTGTGTCCTCGTCGATTGCGACGGTCGGAGTTGCCGCGAGTACGGGACTCTTCGCCCACGAAGAACGGACCGATGCTCGATTCAGCCTTACGGTTCAGGCCGGCGAGGCCACTGGCTGGGGTGCTGCGGCCCATCGGTCCATCGATCATCTGAGGGTCCAGGAGCGGACACTCACCGCGATCGATAAAGCCAAACGAGGCCTGGAGGTGCGCGAGCTGCCGCCGGGGCGCTATACCGTGATTCTTGAGCCGGCTGCCGTCGCCGGGCTGTGGTCCTCGATGCTCTGGACGCTCGATGCGAAGTCCTACGAGAAAGGCACGAGTGCATTCTCAGACAAACTGGGCCAGTTGATTGTCGACAAGCGACTGACGCTCCGCAATCTCCCGGCGCACGAGGATCTCTTGGGCATTGGGTTCACCGCTGATGGATTGCCAACCGTGGCATCCGACTGGATTGCAGATGGGGTGCTCACGCAGCTTGCGTACGATCGGTTCACAGCGAAGGCGCGAGGGATCAACAATATCCCCACGCTCGATGCCCCCTGCCTCTCAGGAAGAGGATCGTCCTTGCCGACCCTACAGGAGTTGATCAAGAGCACGGAGCGCGCCATCCTCGTGACGAACTTCTGGTACATCCGGACGGTCAATCCGACCGATCTCACCCTGACCGGTATGACGAGAGATGGCACGTTTCTCGTCGAGAACGGAGCGATCGTGTCGGCGGTGAAGAACCTTCGATTTCACGAGAGCCCTCTGCGAGTCTTCAACCGGATCGCGGCCTTCACAAACCCGGCTGAAGCGATCACGTCCGAAACCGGCAAGCTTCTCGTGCCGGCGATGACGCTCCGCGACTTCAACTTTTCCAGCATCACCCGATTCTGAAGTTCGTCCGCCATGAGCGGACAACCTACCATCAGTTTGTTGACTCGGCGGGAGAGCAAGGGTAGATAAGAGCGGGAGGAAAATATAGATGTGATGCCATGGTGGTACCTCATGAGTGTGCTGGGCGCAAGCCTGCTTGGCCTCGGCTGCAGCATCGCGGGAATTTCGAAGCAGGAAGATCTTGGACGAGGGATCGTGTGGGGCACGCTGGGAGACCAGCGGTCGGCGATGTGCGGCTCCCAATTCCAGCAAATGCCTTTTCTCTAAAGGCCAAGTGACGTCGGTCGAGGGTGGGGCCTATGTGGTTCAGGAAGTCAGTGGCATCGAACCGCGTGGCGCATGATGAAAATACTCGAATCGATCGACCGGCCCATGTCGGGGATCGGATCGAAGTCTTCGTGGATGACAAAGGACGCGCAGTCCTTATTCGGAACATTGATCAAGACGGACGATCGCAGTAGACCAAGATTGCATTGGACCTGGGCTGAGTAACAAGCTAATGCGGGTTAGGGGAGGATCGATGTTCGCTATGCTCTTGGTTGTAGGCATGTCGTGTTGGCTTGCGATGTTCTCACCAGCGAAAGCCGATCCTGGCGACCAGACCGTCACTCCGCCGCTTTTCGACAATCTGGGTTCCCTCCACCATCCCATCACCACCACCTCGGAACAGGCCCAACGCTATTTCGATCAGGGGCTCCGACTCGTCTATGCCTTCAACCACGAAGAAGCGATCCGATCGTTTGAAGCTGCGGCCCAACAGGATCCGCAGGCGGCCATGCCCTATTGGGGAATTGCGCTGGCGCTCGGCCCCAACATCAATAGTGCGATGGAGAAGAAAGATGAACATCGCGCCATCGAGATGGTCCAGAAGGCTCGGCGAGTGGCAAACCGCGCCACTCCCGGGGAGCAAGCCTACATCGACGCGTTGGTCACACGGTACGTGGGACGGAAGGGGGCCAAGCGCAAGAGACTCGATGAGGCCTATGCGAAGGCCATGCGATTGGTGGCGCAGCAATTCCCCGAGGATGCCGATGCTTCCACGCTGTTTGCAGAAGCGCTCATGGATCTGCGGCCCTGGGACTTGTGGAAGCCGGATGGAGAACCGCAGCCTGGCACCGACGAGATCGTCACCACGCTCGAGGCCGTGCTCGCGCAGAACCCCGATCACCCAGGGGCCTGCCACTACTACCTGCACGCGGTGGAGGCGTCATCGCAACTGGAACGGGCCTTGCCCTGTGCGGAGCGGCTGCCTGGCCTGATGCCGGGGGCCGGTCATCTCGTTCATATGCCCGCCCACATTTATATGCGGCTTGGGAAGTACCACGAAGCGGTGGAACGGAATCAACAGGCAGCCGACGTCGATCAACAATACTTGGCCGGTCGAAACCAGACTGGAGAGTATGCAGATGGGTATTACACGCACAATCTCCATTTTCTCTGGGCCTCCTTGGCGATGGAGGGACGCAACGTCGAAGCCATGAAAGCGGCTCGCGACTTGACGGCGACTATCACAACGGAGGAAGCCCGCAAAGATCGCTGGAAGGAACGTTATCTCGCGACACCGACCTTCTCGATGATTCGGTTCGGACGGTGGGAGGAGTTGCTCAAGGAACTTCCGCCACCCAAGGGATTGCGATTGATGGAAGGGATGTGGCGACTGGGGCGAGGGCTCGCCCTTGTTGCGACCGGTCGGCTCCCCGGGGCTGAGGGTGAACACGTCGCCCTTGCCAGACTCACGAAGCAGATCCGCCGGGATCGCACAACGGAAGAAAAGACCGAGCGGGCGCTTCTCAAGATTGCTGAGCGAGTCCTGGCAGGAGAACTCGCTGCGCGCCATCAACGCTATGATGACGCGATCCGGCTGTTCGAGGAGGCGATCAAAATGGAAGAGGCCCTCCCATTCTCGGAGCCGCCGCTCTGGCCGTTGTCCGTGCGGCACCATCTTGGGGCGGTGCTCTTGCTGGCCGATCGCCTGTCCGAAGCGGAAGCGGTCTATCACGCGGACCTTCTACACCATCCAGACAACGGGTGGGCGCTGATCGGATTGATGCAGAGCCTCCGGGCCCAACAGAAGGACGACCAGGCGGCTGAGGCCGAGGATCGTTTCAAGAAGGCCTGGGCCCATGCCGACTTCATTCCGGCTGCTTCTCGAATGTGAAGGGCTAGTGACTAGGACTTCCTGGGTTCATCTTTCATGAACCAGAAGGCGCATCCGGCGGTGGCGACAAGGAAGAAACACGCGAGATAACGGGCAACGATCTGCACGGAGTTTGATCGTACAGGAACATCCGAATCGAAGCCATGCCCGTGGGGAAGTGTAAGGCTTCACAAAGCTATTCGACTGAGTCAGTGAGGAGGACCGTCTCATGAGAAGACAAGCCGCTCTATCAGTTCTTGCCGTGGCCATTTTCCTAATCGGAATTTGGAACGTCCAATCGACCAGCCAGGCTGCAGTGGACGCGACTTTCGGCAAGGCCTACTTTGCGGGGGGCTGTTTCTGGTGCATGGAAGAAGCCTTCGAGAAGGTTGAGGGGGTGCTGTCTGCGACCTCGGGATATATGGGGGGTACGGTCGCCAATCCGAGCTATGAAGAGGTGTCCGCTGGACGAACGGGGCATGCAGAGTCAGTCGAAGTGGTCTATGACCCAGCCAAAGTGAGCTACCAGAAGTTACTGGATGCTTTTTGGGGCAACGTCGATCCGATCACACCGAACGCACAGTTCTGCGACCACGGCAGCCAGTATCGCTCCGCCATTTTCTTTCAGACCGACGAAGAGAAGCGTGAGTCGGACACCTCCAAACAGGCGATCGAGCAATCGAGACGATTCAAAGAGCCGATCGTCACGCAGATTGTGATGGCCTCGCAGTTCTATCCCGCCGAGGAGTACCATCAGGACTTCTACAAAAAGAACCCCGTCCGCTACAAATTCTACAAATACAGTTGCGGTCGCGCCAAGCGGTTGGAAGAGTTGTGGGGAAAACCATAACGTAAGCCGTGCGCCTTATCCTATCGTTCTGACACTTCGCAAGAGTTGCACGACAAGCTCCCCGCCTTCGGTGTATATTTCTGACCCCAGCAACCTGTGCCAATACCTTTGCCCAGTGAGGTGCGCTCCGTGAAACGTCCGATCCGACAATCGACCAGAAAACCAGTGATAGGTGTCATGGGTCCGGCCAAGGCCGGTATCCGAGAATTGGCCGACGCTAAAAGCTTGGGAGAACTCATCGCACGTCAAGGATGGGTGGTGTTGACAGGAGGGCGCGCGAGCGGTGTGATGGACGCGGCCAGCGAGGGGGCGAAGTCGGTGCCCGGCAGCTTGACGATCGGGATTCTGCCGGATGACAAGGCACGGGTGTCTCGGTATGTAGACGTGGCGATAGTTACGGACCTGGGCCAGGCGCGCAACAACGTGAACGTCATGTCCAGCGACGTCATTGTGGCCTGTGGGCTCGGCGGCACTGGAACGGTCTCAGAAGTTGCACTGGCGCTGAAGGCAAAGAAGACCGTGATACTGTTGGGGGCCGACAAGGCTGGGGTGGGCCTGTTCAAGAATCTCGCGCCGCATCTCGTCCATGCCGCTGCCTCGCCCGAAGAGGCGGTCAGGCTGATCGGCGATCTGCTCTAGCTCCGACCATTCATGAATACCTGCTACATTTTCTGATGCTCTTGCCCGGCGGGTCTTTTCTCGTTTGACCTCCTCGACGGACCGCAAGTACGCCTACGTCGGCCTTACTTGCGAGAAGCCCCGGCGGGCTTCGGTCTCGAACGTCTCGCGACAGTAATCATGAATAATTCGGGCTAGCAGGAGACTGAAAAAGTCCGCCAGCGGCTCAAGCGCGCGACAGGCAGGCCTAGCACGACGGGCGCGACATGCAGGCCCTGATTCCGAGTGTCTCGCCTTCCCCGCCGATCTTGCATCCTGTTGTTCCAGCCGTGCAGGGCTTCGAAGATCTGCTGTGCTGAAATGGTTTTTCCTCCGCCTGCTTGTGATCCCGTGCAGCCGTCCCTGATTCTCTCATTGAAACTTTCCGAGAAATCTTCGCCTCCGGAGAACTGTGCATCTCGTGGGGAGAGCCAACAGTTCTCAAACGTCCACTCTGTGTAGCTCACGCCACAGTGCGTCATGTGGCATATCCGTCATTTTCCCTATCCTATCCGCACGTTAGTGGAGGCCCATCTCGGCACGGATCTTGAGACCTTGCAGGCCTTTATGAAGGATGTCTTGTGCACCAGGATATAACGGCACATGATGGCCACCGACAACACAAGGAGCGGACCGCTCTGTTCACGCCTACTGCGCACCCTCTGTGTGCTGGTTATGCTGTGCCTGCTCATCACCTCCGTCCCCACGGCAACGAGACCAGACTACGACGGCGCCTATCCTCGGTATACCAAACAGGAAATCCGTCGGGCCATCGCGTGGTACGCCAAGAAATATCGTCTTGATCCTGCGCTGCTACGCGCTGTCATCAAGACCGAATCTGATTTTCACCAGCATGCCGTTTCTCACAAAGGCGCGGTCGGTTTGATGCAGCTGACGCCGGCTACCGCGGCCAGGGTGCGTGTGAGCGACGTCTACGACTCCATGCAGAATATCCGCGGAGGCGCCAAGCAGCTGCGGCATCTGCTGAACCTCTACCAAGGCGATCTTCCCTTGTCCTTAGCGGCCTATAACGCAGGGGTCCATCGGGTCAAAGATCACAAAGTTCCACGCATTCGAGAAACCCGTGTCTACGTGAGGAAAGTGCTGCGGTACTATGAGGTGTTCCGTTCTCACCCGCAGCCTTCTCCCCAGAATAAGAAGAAGTAAGGGAGGGACACTAACCCGGTCGAGTTCCCGTCCTCACGAATACAAGACAGGCCAGTGGTTACCCTAGATTTTTTCCCACCAGTTCTTCTGCATCGCCGGCGTCTTGGGATCTAGGTTCATCTTGTGGTGGATGTCCTTGGCGACGAATGGGTCGTGGCACGGAGTGATGGCACGAGGGGAGAGACATCCTTTCACGCGGTGGAGAGAAGGGGAGACAGCTGAACTGGAGCGGACGGAAGATCTGGGCGAGCGGTTTCTTAGAGATTGGCTTTCATAATAATGGCTCGTATTCGCTCCCGTTGGGCCGACCTGATCTCTGCGAACTCGAGACCGAAGCTGTTACCATTCACCCACCGCACCATGGCCCTATCAATACGCACTGGCCACTGCTGGTCGTGAAGGAACAGGGACAGGCGGAGCGTCGTGCCAACCTGCACCTGGGTAAGGGACATCGCTTGACACCCTCCTGTGGAGAGATCGAGGAGCGTCGCCTCCCCCTCGAAGTCATCCTCTCCAAAAAAGAATAGACGGCAACTCAGCCTGAGACGGCGGCGCCGACGTTCCGCCATCGCGGCCTCGTGTCCAGAGCTTGAAGCTCGGCTGGATCTGGGGTCCTGCGTGGCCACGGATTACGTCCTTTCTCTCAATCACCCAGAGAAGAAATACATCGACCATAAAACTAATTTACCGAGCTAGTTGTCGGCCCACCTACCTCAAGAGGAGTAACCCTGAAGAGGAGCCAAAAGCATCCTGATCGCAGTATAGCCAATTGATTTATATATGTAACAAAAACATCGTAATCCGCTATCGTATCCGAACCAACCTGTTCCACGGTCTGAGTAGAAAGCGGGCTTGACCTATCTGGAATCGGTCTGCGACAAGAGAGACTCTTTGATCAAGAAGGAGTGATACGACGATGGAACGACACATCAACCAACGAATGGCAGTATTGGCCTATTCGGAGATTCGAGCGATGACCCAAGCCTGCGTCCAGGCGAAGGGTCTCAACATGGCACAAGGGGTCTGCGACACCCCGGTTCCACCGGTGGTGCTTCGAGCCGCGGCGCAGGCGATGGAGCGCGGAAAGAATGTCTACTCGAGATTTGACGGATTGCCCGAACTTCGGCAGGCGATCGCCAAGAAGCTTGCGCAGCACAACGGCATCCTGGCTGACCCCGAAACGGAGGTGACGGTCAGCGCGGGAGCCACCGGATCCTTTCATTGTGCCTGCCTGGCGCTGCTTAATCCCGGCGATGAGGTCATCCTCTTCGAGCCCTTCTACCAGTATCACATCAGCGCGCTGCTGGCGGTTGAGGCGATTCCGGTGACGGTGAAGATGCGGGCTCCCGATTGGACCTTTTCCATAGCGGATATCGAGTGCGCGATCACGCCCCGAACCAAGGCGATCATTGTGAATTCGCCGGGCAATCCCTCCGGGAAAGTGTTCAGCCGGCAAGAACTTGAGAGTATTGCAACGATCGCACAACAACACGATCTGTTCGTGTTCACCGACGAAATCTACGAATACTTTCTGTATGACGGTCGGACACATGTGAGCCTCGCAAGCCTGCCGGGCATGGCCGACCGGACGATTACCATCGGCGGTTACTCCAAAACCTTTAGTATCACCGGCTGGCGCATCGGATACAGTGTCGCAGCAGCGCGGTGGGCACAGGCGATCGGAGCCATGAACGACCTGCTCTATGTCTGTGCCCCGACGCCGTTGCAGGCGGGGGTGGCGATGGGCATCCAGGAACTTCCGGACTCGTTCTACCGCGACCTGGCTCGCGACTATCAACGGAAACGCGATCGGTTCTGCCAGGCCTTGGCTAACGCCGGTCTGACGCCGTCGATTCCACAGGGCGCATACTATGTGCTGGCCGATGCGTCGCGCTTGCCTGGCACAAGGGGAAAGGAGCGGGCGATGTTTCTCCTCGAGACGATCGGCTTGGCCGGCGTGCCGGGGGAAGCCTTCTTTTCCGGGGCTGACGGGAGGCAGTTCATTCGATTCAGCTATGCGAAAATCGATTCCAATATTGACGACGCTTGCCGGCGGCTTGCGCGACTTGGCTAACTGGTTGGTTGTGCGGGGATCATCCGTGACCGCCCACACCTTGCTAGGATTGGATCGGGCCTTCTGCCGTGCGCCCAATTCGCTTGATCGCTTGTCTGGCTGTTCACCAAATGGTAAGTAGGAGTAAGCGATACGAATTGAAAGGCCGACATGCTCCTACGATACATCGATGTCCCTCTCCTTTTCGCCTGCGCATTACTCGTAGCAGCTTGCGCCAAGCCGGCGGTTCATAAGGCTGTCTCCATGGATTCCCCTCCTCCATCGACGGCGTCACAGTCCGGTAACAGCCATGTCCTCGCCGGTGAATGGGAATATGTGGACGGTGCCGTCGTTCGGCTGACACTCGACGAGCAGGGCAACGGTTACTACGATTGGAAAGACGGGCGATTCGGGACACATGCGCTCATCGGTCATATCTGGTACGGCATGTGGGTTCAGAAAGCGAACGACCGAGATGGTGGATTTGCGGTCGAGCTCTCGCCAGATTTTTCAGAAGGGGAGGGACGCTGGTGGTACAGCCGCATCGGAGCCGACCATGCCCCCAAGCATAAGGGCGGAACATTTCATCTCAGCAAGAAGGCCGCTCTTATGAACCGCAACAATGCTCCACCGGCACCATAAAGAAGTTTTTCGCGCCATAACCGATGATTAGCAGGGAACCTCATGGAAGGACGTAAGCATACCCGTTTCGCGGTGCAACTTCCTGTGTCGTTCCGGGGAGACCAGAT
>WNFB01003387.1_pt1 | contig 14032 bp, 14 predicted proteins | sample 5400501 | NCBI WGS metagenome assembly WNFB01 (sample SAMN13153341, study PRJNA577476) | soil metagenome | isolation source: 200 cm saprolite under Douglas fir tree site 2 hole 1 | place: USA:California | collected 2015-04-18
CGTTTCACAAACTATAGCCGCGCATCGCATGTAATTTTGCCCTACCTCTGCGGTGAAGCGGGCCTCGCTAAAATGCCCGACATCGTCCGCGATGCGCTCGACAGATTGAGAGACAAACGAAACGAGATTATCCATCGGGGCATCCACGCGGCGGCAATCTCGCCTCAAGCGGCGATGGAAGGCCTGTGTGCAGCAGCCTTTGGGTTCGAGTACATGCGCCATGTCGAGCCGTCGCTCTCTAAAGGCGAGCCAGTTAGCGCAAGCGGCCAATGACTCATTTCTTGCGCGACATTCTTCGACAACCAAACGAGTTGCAACGGGCACTCGAACATTTGTCCGGGGCGGGACGAGCCTCAGTTGACGCGGCCGTGGCGATGGTGCGGGCGGCTCGGCATGTGTACTTGACGGGGATTGGGAGCAGTTGGCATGCAGGGCTGAATGTTTCGGCGCTGTTTCAGCTTGGGGCGCGGCCGGTGTACTTGGTGGACGCGGCGGAGTTGGTGCAGTTTGCGGCGATTCCGGCGGAGTCGGTGCTGATTGTAATTTCGCGCAGCGGGCGCAGCGTGGAAATTGTGCAGTTGCTGGCCAAGGCGCGGGCGAGCGGGGCGACGGTGATTGGGATTACGAATGCGGCGGAGGGGGCGCTGGCGCGCGAGGCGCAGATTGCGATGGTGGTTCCGGTGGCGCTGGATCATGCGATTTCGGTGAATACGTATACGACGTTAGCTTTGGCGGCGGGAATTCTGGCGGCTTCGGTGGTCGGCTCATTTGATGCGCGGGTTGCGGAGTCGCTTTCGCGGGCCTTCGCTGCGTCGGGACGCGCGACTCCCGGGTGGCAGGCGCAAATCGAGAATTCGGCGTGGCTGGCGCCGCGCAGCACGACGTATTTTCTGGCGCGGGGGACGAGCCTGGGGAGCGCACATGAGGCGCGGCTGATGTGGGAGGAGGGCGTGAAGTCGCCGGCGACGGCGATGGGCACGGGCAGCTTCCGGCACGGGCCGCAGGAAATTGTGGCGCAGGATGTGCGTTTCGGGATGTGGATCGATGGGGCGAAGATGCGCGAGCAGGATTTGGCTGTGGCGCGGGATCTGCGGAAATTGGGCGCGCGGGTGATGTTGATTGGGCAACGGCTGCCGGCGGATGCAGGAGATTTGGTGTTTCAGCTTCCGGAGATTGCGAGCGAGTGGCAATTTTTGATCGACATTATTCCGGCGCAGTTGGTGGCGGAGCGGTTGGCGCGGCTTTCGGGCAGCGACCCGGATACCTTTCGGTTGTGTTCGTTTGTGGTGGAGGATGAGGCGGGGTTGTTGCCGAGGGACGGGACGTGATTGGCGCGGTGGACATTGGCGGGACGAAGATCGCTGTGGGGATGGTGGACGACCGCTGCGTCGTACTGGCTAAGTTGGAATCGCCTACCGCGGGCGAGCGCGGGTACGCCGATGGCCTGGCGCGGATTACGAGCATGCTGCGCGAGGCGGCGCGGAAAGCTGGCGGGGCAATTTCCGGCATTGGGATTGGGTCTACAGGATGGGTGTATCCCTTTACGGGGGAATTCGGGGATGTGGATTTTCTGCCGACGTGGAAAGGCTGCAATCCGGTTGCGGATTTGGGGCGCGCGTTTGGCGTGAGCGTGGCGCTGGAGAATGATGGCGACGCGGCGGCGCTGGGCGAAGCGGGATGGGGAGCGGGGCGCGGGAAGCGGCGGCTGATTTACGTTACGGTGGGGACGGGGATTGGCGGTGGGATCATTCTGGATGGGCAATTGTATCGCGGGGTGGATCGCTCGCATCCGGAGGTGGGGCATCACGTGATTGACGTTTCGGGGCCGGCTTGCACCTGCGGCTTTCGCGGATGCTGGGAGGCCCTGGCGACCGGGCCGGCCATGGCGGCTTGGTACAAGAGCAACGGCGGGGGCGACGACTTGCACGGCGGAGAGCTTGGCGCGAAGGAGATTTTTCAGCTTGCACGCGATGGCGATGCTTTGGCGCGGCGCGCGGTGGAACGCGAGACTTATTATTTGGGGCTGGGCTTGGCGAATCTGATTGGGTTGTTTGTGCCGGACATGATTGTGCTGGGCGGGAGCGTGATGAAGAGCGTGCGGCTGGAGGATTTGCGCGGCGTGATCGCGCAGGGCTGCCGGTTCGTGCCGTGGGAAAAGACAGAGCTGGCGATGGCGTCGTTGGGCGAAGATGCGAATCTGATTGGGGCGGCGCGGGTTTGGCATCACCGGTTTGGGGAAGGGCCAGCGAACGCGGCCGTATGAGCAGCGGCACGGACAGGACGCCGGCTCCGCCGGCGGACACCCAAGATTGGCTGTCCCACAAGGAGGATGCATGGGCGGCCGTAGATTACTCGCGTTGGTAGTCGTTATTTTTGGATCGAGCGCGTCGGCGCAGCAGGCGGCTTCGCCTGCCACGCATGCGCTGAAGGCGACGCCGAAAACTGTTGCTTGGGGGTATTACGACGCGAGCACTCCGCCGGTGCTGCGCGTGAAGTCTGGCGACAGCGTGGAGATTCAGACGCTGATTACGTCGAGCCCGAAGCGACTGGAAGGCGCGGGTGTGGCGGCGGATCAGGTGGAGCAGCCGCTGCGCGACATCTACGACCAGGTGAAAGACAAGGGCCCGGGCGGGCACATTCTGACCGGGCCGATTTACATCGAGGACGCGCAGCCCGGCGATGTGCTGGAGGTGCGCATCGTTTCCGTGCGGCTGGCGATTCCTTATGCTTACAACGGGTTTGGGCCGGGGCGCGGATTTTTGCCGGAGGATTATCCGTACCCGAGGATGAAGATTATTCCGCTTGACGAGAAGCGCATGGTCGCACGGTTTGCGCCGGGGATTGAGCTTCCGCTGCATCCGTTTTTCGGCAGCATGGGCGTGGCGCCGCCGGAATCGTCGGGAAAATTCAGCAGCAACCCGCCCTGGATTCATGCGGGGAATCTGGACAACAAGGATTTAGTGGCGGGGACGACGCTGTACATTCCGGTGCACGCCGCGGGGGCGCTGTTTGAGGTGGGCGATGGGCACGCAGGACAGGGGAACGGCGAGGTGGACATCACGGCGCTGGAGACTTCGCTGGTCGGAACGTTGCAATTCGTGGTGCGCAAGGATATCCACTTGCGCTGGCCGCGCGCGGAGACGCCGACGAGTTTTATTACCATGGGATTGCACGAGGATTTGAATGAAGCGACAAAGCTGGCGGTGCGCGAGATGATCGATTTCCTGATGACCGAGAAGCATCTTTCGCGCGATGACGCGTATATGCTGGCGAGCGTGGCGGCGGATTTGAGCATCACGGAACTAGTCGACGGCAACAAAGGCGTGCACATGTCCATACCGAAATCCATCTTCATTTCCGGGACGGCCAAGTGAGACCGGCGCCCGGGCTCGCGGCACTTTTGATTCTGGCGCAACCGAGTGCTTCGCCACGCAATCTCCGTGCCCCCTGTGCTCCGTCCTCCGTGCCCTCTGCGTTAAATCTTTCTTCTCCTTCGCCTGAAATCCCGGAATGGTGCAAAGCGCTTCCCCGTCCCGAATACGCCAGCCTCGAACGCGTGCTGCCAAATGAGCCTTGGTTTGAAGTCTACAAGGTCGCGTCCCAGGTTTTCGCCATCTACGAGCCGCATCAGTCCGAGGAGACCATCGGCTACCTCATCGTCGGAACCAAGCAAGCGCTGCTTTTCGACACCGGAATGGGCATAGCCGATATTCGCGCTGTGGTGCGGCGCCTCACCTCGCGCCCGATCGTGGTCCTCAACTCCCACACCCACGACGATCACGTAGGCGGCAACTGGCATTTCGATTTTATCTATGGCATGGACACCGACTTCACGCGCACCAACGCCAAAGGCTCACGCGAGGATGCGCAAGCGGAAATCGCTCCCGGCGAAGTTTGCGGCGACCTGCCAAGAAACTTCAATCCCAAGACCTACGCCACGAAACCATGGCGTATTTCCCTGTTCGTCCATGACGGTTTCAAAATCAATCTCGGCGGGCGGACGCTGGAAATCATCGCCACTCCTGGCCATACTCCCGATGCCATCTGTTTGCTGGATCGCGCGAACGGGCTGCTCTTCACCGGAGACACCTACTATCCGGCGCCGATTTGGCTGTTTCGGCCGGAGACTGATCTGGATGCTTACGTTGCGTCGGTGAAGCGCATGGCGGCGCTTGCGCCAGAACTGAAACTGGTGCTGGGCGCGCACAATATTCCGGTGGCTTCGCCACGCGTGCTGCCGAGGCTGGTGGCGGCGATCGAAGCGGTGCGCGCGGGAAAAGGCGCGAGCAAACCCGAAGGTCCGGGGAGGGAGATTCGCAGCATCGACGGATTTTCGTTTCTTATGCGGGCGCGGTAGGCTTGGCATCGAGGCTAAAACAAAGATTCCGGCTGGTGGCTGGAAATTCCTGATGCGCCTGCTGCTCCACGCGACTCGCTGCGCCGCCGCTCTCCTCATCGTCTGCAACACGCCCGCGCTGGCGCGCGACAAGACGGTTTGGAACTATGAAGGCGGGCTGTTTGTGATCACCAACGGCTCACTTCCCAACGGTCCTTGCTTCCGGCTGGCGGGGCGGGTGACCTCAGGGGATTTCTTCGATCGTCTCAAGCGCTTTGATAAAGAGACCGGCACCATTTTTCGGCGCGGCACGGAGACAGTCGAGAATTTTCCGGACCGGCTCACGCTGACGTTTCTCGTGCACGATCACTATGATCAAACCTGCACTCCGCGCGAGGCAAATCCCGATGCGCCCAAATATCTGACGCGCGCGATGATGAGTTCGCTGCACCTTTATCTGTATTGGAAGCGCGGGGTGGAGCTGCGGCCGGTGGAAAACGTGGAGAGGACATTTTTCGCGGTGCGAGAGCTGATTCCGAAAGCAGCCGCGCAGGCGCACGGATTGCCGGAAAAGCTGGAATGGGCCTACGAATACGTTGTGCCGAGCGCGGGTGTTCCGCTCACCGATAGCCTGGTGCTCATTCTTCGCGACGAAGAGAATCGCATGGTCGCGCGCGTGGCGGCGCGGCTTTGATCTATTTTTTTGCTCTTGCGTCTCGCGTCGGCGCGTTTCGCAGGTAAATCGTGAACCAATTCATCCACATCATCCCATCGAGCTGAATTTCTGCGGCTCGATCTTGTACAGCACTCGCGTCTCGCCAGGCTTTCGTCCGGGATAGACGTCCTTGCCCAGATATTTTTTGGCGAGACCGTTGATGTGCTCGTCGGCGCCCTTCTCCGTGATTTCGACCACCTTGCCGCGAATCTCCAGGTAACGGTACGGATTCTCCGGGTCCTGGATGGACAGCGACACGCGCGGGTCGCGGCGGATGTTCTTGTCCTTCACGCGGCCGCGCGCGGAATTGATGCGCACGTACTTTCCGTCGTAATCGACCCACACCGGCGTCACTTGCGGACTGCCGTCGGGGTTCAGCGTGCCCAAGTTGGCGAACGCCTTTTTCTGCAGCAGATCGACGTATTTGTCAGGTAGTTGCTCGGCCATTTCGAACCTCCGGAGGATGGTCCTCCTCGATTTGTCTTTCTTCAAAGCCTTGGCGCTGTCGCAAGAGCGGCGATTGTCAAATATTTGCTGCCAGCTTCAACGTGTTGTCACGGATCGTTTGCGCCATCAGGAGCTTCATCAAGCCGCTGCGCTCGAGCCACGCACCGGTTTCCGTGCCGCGCAAGTCGTGTTGTGCGAGCGCGCGCAGGTCGGCTTCATCGTCAACATCCATTTCCAAGCGCGCATTGCGGCGGACCACAATCTGCGCGCCGGCACGCTCAGCTTCGCCGCAATGCTTCGCAAAGCTGCCGCTGCCGAAATGCGATGGAAACAGCGCAGGCGGCGTGCGCAGGATGGCGTTGGTGCCGGTGCCGTCGCGCGACGGAACGATTACGAGCGCGGGCGCGGCGCATTCCACCGCGAGCAATTCGTCGATGTCGCTGGCTTGCACGAGCGGCACGTCCAGCGGCAAGCGCAGCAGTGACGTGACTCCGCATTCCGCGCAGTGCCGTGAAGCGGCGTCCACAGAAACACTTTCCGAGATTTGCTGCTCCTCCCGCAGAAGCTCCCAACCGTTCGCTTCCGCGGCCTGCATGGCTGGAAGGTAATTCGTGACCACAAAGATTTTGTCGGCTCGCCGCACAGCGCGAACGGCGCGAATCGTATCCGCGAGCATGGCCTGAGCGAGCCCGAAACGCTCCTCGGGATTCAGAAGCGAAGCGAGGCGTTGCTTCGCTTGGCGCAAATCTTTAATGGGCAAGAGCAATGCGCGCATGGGGTGACCTCAGTACGCGCCTTCGGCGTAGGAAATGTGCGTTCCGCTTTGCACCAGATTCAGCTGTGGCTGTGCGGGAGCAGCCGGTTCTGCCTCCGCGGCGCTGTACAGCTGGCGAATTTTGTAGGTGGTGGTGCGCTCCGCCGGCACGCGGCCGATGGAGCGAATCATGCGGCGGAAATCCTGCGGCGAAACGTACTCGCCGAAGGTCGCGCCCGCCGCTTTCGAAATGTTTTCTTCCATTAGCGTGCCGCTGAAATCGTTGGCGCCGGCGTTGAGGCATGCGAGGGAAGTCTCGAAACCGAGCTTCACCCAGGAAACCTGGACATTCTTGATCGCGCCATGCAGTAAAACGCGCGCCAAGGCGTGCACGCGCAGATGCTCTTCTCGGCGGGCACCGGGCCGCGCGCCACCGTGTTTGAACAGGCGAGTATTTTCGTGGATGAAACCGAGCGGCACAAATTCCGTGAACCCGCCGGTGCGCTTCTGAATGGAGCGCAGCAGCAGAATGTGACGGACCCAATCCGCCGGTTCTTCCACGTGCCCGTACATCATCGTGGAAGTCGAAGGAATGCCAAGCTCGTGCGCATTGGTGATGATTTCCGCCCAGCGCGCGACTGGGAGTTTGTTAGGGCTCAGCTCGCGGCGGACGCGGTCGTCCAAAATTTCCGCGGCTGTGCCGGGAATGCTGCCGAGCCCTTCGTCTTTCATCATCTGCAGATAATCGGGCAGAGGCATTCCGGTTTTGTCGACGCCGTAGGAAATCTCCATGGGTGAAAACGCGTGCACGTGCATCGCGGGAATCGCGCGCTTGATGGCGCGCAGAATGTCCCGGTAGAAGAAGCCGTCGAGATCGCGCGGCAGGCCGCCCTGGATGCAAACCTCGGTCGCGCCTATGTCCCAGGCTTCGCGCGCTTTGCGCACGACGTCGTCCACGGAAAGGGAGTAGGCATCCGGCGCGCCCGGACCCTTGCCAAATCCGCAAAAGCTGCAGCCCACGAAGCAGACGTTCGTAAAATTGATGTTGCGGTTTACGACGTAGGTGATTGCTTCGCCGACGGCTTCGCGCCGCAAGCCGTCCGCGAACGAAACGAGCGCCTCGAGATCAGCGCCAGGAGCGGTCGCGAGCAGCAGACCTTGTTCAAAGCTGAGCTCGTCGCCCGCACGGGCGGATTCCAAGCACTCGCGCACTGCAACGGAGCAAGACGAGAGAGGGGCTTGCATTTTCGCTTCTTCGGGGTCGGCACTCATCGGCGGCATCCAGGCCAGAGGCATCGCGGGCCTCGGACGGTTGGTCAATCCTGACGTCTGTATCCTATCAGAGATGAATTCACTCTATGTATTGAAATAGGACGAAGCCCGCACGGCGCTGGGTGCTGGCTTGGGTCGTTTTGGTTCGCTACTATGTGGAGCGATTATGAGTCGTGGCAATGCGATTCTGCTGGCGATCGTCATCGCTGTCGCCTTGATAGCGGTTGCCGCGGCTTCCGTGTTGCACGACGGTGTGAGTTCGCGCGCGAAACCTACGGCGCTGGAGACCATGATGGCGCGCGAAGTCCGGCACATGGCCATACCCGCAAGCGCCCGCAAGCTGCAGAATCCCGCCGCGGAAACACAGGAGAATCTTCGCGACGCTCGTCTGCATTTCGCAGACCATTGCGCCATCTGCCACGCCAACGACGGCAGCGGAGACACGCCGATGGGCCGCAATCTGTATCCGAAGCCGCCGGACCTGCGCCGGGAGGAAACGCAAAACCTCCCGGACGGCGAACTTTTCTGGATCATCGAAAATGGAGTACGCTTCACCGGGATGCCCGCGTTTGGCGGCGCGCAGGGATCGGAGCAGGATAGTTGGAAGCTGGTGCGCTTCATTCGTCACCTGCCGCAGCTTACCGGCGAGGAGCGCATGGAGATGGAACGCTACAACCCCAAAGGCCTGGAAGACCTCGAAGAAGAACAGGAAGAGAATGATTTCCTGCGGGGCGCGCCGATGCAACAGAAACCGGAAGAGACGCATCATCATTAATTGCAGACGCTGAGCGGGAAATTTGATTCTTGGTATCGCGGCGGCGGGAGAAACTTATGAAAGCTCGGATGAAAACGAAACTGTGTGGCTTGCTTGTGATCGCCGCGCTGACGGCGAGCCTGGCGATGGCGCACGGTGACAAGAAACATGTGGTGGGTACGCTGGAAAAGATCAATTCCGATTCTGTCGTGGTCAAGACCGCGGCCGGGAAGTCCGTGGAAGTAAAGCTGGTGGCTACAACGATGTACGTTTCGCATGCTGGAAACCAAGACAAGCCCGCCAAACTTGCCGACTTGGCGGTTGGCGACTGCGTGGTGATTCACGCCACGCTAAAGGGCGAGTCCCTGGAGGGTAACGAAGTCAAATTTTCCGCGCCCGCCGCAGCTGCTGCTTCCGCGGTCAAACCAAAATCTTAGCCTTCCACGAAGTGACAGGAATGCGTCTTTAGCACCAGCCAGACTTTTTTTCCTGCGGCAAGCTCGAGCGTTCGCTCCGCTCCGGGCGTCACGTGAACGGTGAAGAGGGCGCCGCAATCCACGCGGGCCACGACCAGCGAGCCGCGCCGCTGCAACGAAACGATTTTCCCTTCCAGGACATTGCGGGCGCTCAACGCTCTTGGCCGTTCCGTGGCCAGCAAAATGTCACCGGCCCGGACCGCAACGCGGACGCGATCGCCGGGCGCGGCGTGGCCAAGCGGCACCTCGATCTCGCAGGTGGCGTCCGCGAGGCGCACGCGCATGACGCCGTCCGGTTCCCGCAGATCCATGACCGTGCCGCTGAGCAGATTTTCGAATCCGGCCGCTTGCGCCAGCCGGCGGCGCCGCGGTGCGTCCAGAACTTCGCGCGGTGTTCCTTCGCTCACAATTTTGCCGTGCTCCAGGGCAATAACGCGCTCGCCGAGCGCGTCCACTTCCTCGCGGCTGTGTGTGACGTAGAAAATTGGAATCTCGTGGGCTGCATTCCACGCGCGCAGGTCCTCGATGATGGATGCTTTCAGCTCAGCGTCCAACCCGGTTAGCGGCTCGTCCAGCAGCAGGACGCGCGGCAAGGTCACGAGGGACCGCGCCAAGGCCACGCGCTGCTTTTCGCCGCCGGAGATTTCTCGCGGCTTTCGCGCGCGAAGCTTTCCCACGCGGAACCTTTCCAGGATTTCGGCAACCCGCGCGCTGCGGGCCTGCTCCGGCGCTTTCGGCAAACCGTAAGCAACATTGGCTTCCACCGTCATGTGCGGAAACAGCGCGAGCGACTGAAACACGTAAGCGACCTGCCGGTGCTGCGGGGGCATGCTCACTTTCATTTCAGAATCAAACAATGCTTCGCCGTCGATCGTGATTCGACCGGCGTCCGGTTGCGTGAGACCCGCGATGCAATCCAGCAGCGTTGATTTTCCCGCGCCGGATGGACCGAACAGAATGGTGCTGCCGGGAGCCAATTCCACATCGAGATCCAGCAGAAACGATCGCGCGGCGTCGCCACGATGCATTTTCCGCACGCGCGCCGTCAAGTTCGCGGGGTTCATTTCGCTGCCCCCGGCATCCACGCGCGGCGCCCGGCTCGCCGATTGATTCCGTACACGGCGGAAAGCACCGCGAAAGAAATCGCGAGCAGCAGCAACGCTGTGCGGCTTGCGCTCGCATAATCAAGGGACTGCACGCGATCGTAAATGTCAATCGAAACGGTGCGCGTAACTCCGGCGAGATTGCCGCCGACCATCAGCACGACGCCGAATTCACCCAGCGTGTGCGCGAAGCTAAGCACCAGCGCTGTAATGATTCCGGGAACAGACAAGGGCAGAATCACGCGGCGAAACGTGCGCATGCGTCCTGCGCCCAATACCGCAGACGCGTCGAGCAGCTTGTGATCCACGGTTTCGAACGACGCGATCAGAGGCTGCACTGCAAACGGGAAGCTGTACAGCACCGACGCGATCACCAAGCCGGCAAACGTAAACGCCAGTCCGTGCCCAAACGCCGCGTGCCACAATTTTCCCAGCGGACCGCGCGGGCCCATGGCCAGCAACATGTAAAATCCCAACACGGTGGGAGGCAGGACAAGCGGCAGAGCCACGACCGCTTCCAACAAGAATTTCCAGCGCCACCGCGAATAGGCAAGCCAATACGCCAGCGGCACGCCCACGACAAAAAGAATGGATGAGACACAGAGAGCCAAGCGGATCGAAAGCAGGAGCGCTTCGATGTTCATTGGCTTCGGCTGCTCGCCCCGACGGAAGCCGGCAGCGTGAATCCGTACGATTCCAGAATCTTCCGGCCCGCATCACTCTTCAGAAACGCCAGGAAAGCTCGCGCGCCTTCTTTGTCCTTAGCACTCTTCAGAATTACAGCGCCCTGGTCAATCGGCGCGTGCATATTTGCGGGGATTTCCCAGCGCTTGCCGTCTCTCATCGGAGGAGAAGAAGCCAGCGACACCGCGAGAATTCCAGCCTGCGCACTACCTGACGCCACGAACTGCGCGGCTTGCGCGATATTTTCACCGTAGACGAGCCTCCTGCGGACTTGCTCGTAGATTCCGGCACTACGCAGCGCCGCAACGGCCGCCCGGCCATACGGCGCATGCTCCGGATTGGCGATGGCGATTCTCTCGACGCCAGGCTGCAAGAGCGCCTTCCAGCCAAGCGTCGCCGGGTCGGCGCGCGCATCAGCAGGCATCCAGATTACGATGCGCCCGACCGCGTACTCATAAAGCGTTCCCGGCTCGGCCAGACCCGCGACTTCCAGCTTCCGTGGATATTCGATGTCCGCCGACAAAAGAACGTCGAAGGGCGCACCATTCTGGATTTGCGCGAAGAAATTCCCGCTCGAACCGTAGCTGACGTTAATTCTCCTTCCAGTTTGCTTCTCGAATTGCGCGCCTAGCTCATCCAGTGCAAATTTCAGGTCGGCCGCCGCCGCGACGCGAATCTCTTGAGCCTCGGCGGTTCGCAAAGCCAGCAGGCAGGAAACCAGCACCAGGCAGCGTAAAGAACGTTTCACAAGATTCATCAGCTTTTGAACTGTCCGGTCGAGGCGGCGCTCATACCCGCAGGATCATTACTTCCGTGGATTTAATCAGCGCTGCGGCGCGCTCGCCGGTTTTCAGACGCATTTCCTTGGCCGCATCCGCGGTGATGATCGCGGTGATTTGCTGTTCGCCGATTTTCAGCGTGACTTGCGCGAGCAGGCCGCTGTATTTCACGTCCAGCACGCGGCCAAACAACTGGTTGCGCCCGCTGATCTTGCGGAAATTTCCGCGCCGCGTCTCAATATCCCCGCGTTCGAGTTTCTTGGGAAATAAGCGATCGATTTCACTCTCCGGAACGCGATGGTGTCCGCCCGGAGTCTTGGCGGTCTTGAGCTTTCCGCGGTAAATCCACTGCTTCAAGGTCGGATAGCTGATGCCCAGGATGTTGGCCGCTTCGCGCGGCGCCAGCAGCTTCTGCACGTCGCACCTCCCGGCCGATAGAATAGCGCAAGTGGAATCGCTATTTCAATACGCTTTTGTATGCTTTGTGATGCGGCCGAGCGTGCGGCTAGTTTCGAAGGGGTTTGCCGGTTTTCAGTGTATGTGCGATGCGCTCCTGCGTTTTCTTTTCGCCGCAGAGCGACACGAAAGCTTCACGCTCCAAATCCAGCACATATTGTTCGCTGACTATTTGCGGCGCAGTGAGCGGCCCGCCAGCCAAAATATTTGCCAGCTTGCGCGCCACCGTTGCATCGTATTCCGAGGCGTACCCGCCGCGCACCAACAGGTGAATCCCCATCTTCGCGGTGGCAAGAAATTGTTCGCCAAGCACTTTGATCTGTGTGGTCTGCGCGCCTTCCTGCCAATTCGCTGTCGGCGGCTTGTACCCGCCGCGCGCCAAGGCCAGCGCCACTTCCTTCGCGTCCGCCACTAGCCGGTCGCGGTTCATGGAAACGCCGTCTTCGCGGCGCAAGAAACCCAACTCGCGCGACTCCTCCGCGCTGGTTCCGACCTTGGCCATGGCAATGGTTTCAAAGATCGGGCGCAGGGCATGAAACAGATCCAAGTCCTCTCCGCTCGCGGCACGCTCGTTCGCGCGTATCAGCATTTCTTTGGAACCTCCACCGCCCGGAATCAACCCTACCCCGGTTTCCCAAACCGATGTACGCCTCCGCCGCTGCTTGAATGCGCGCCGCGTGCAAGCTGATCTCGCATCCGCCTCCCAAAGCCATTCCCTGTGGCGCGGCCACGACCGGCTTCGGCGCATACTTCAACGCCAGATTCACGTTCTGAAATTGCTTCACCGCCATGTGGACTTCATCCCACTCCTGCTCCTGCGCGGCCACTAGCACCAGCATCAAGTTGGCGCCCACGGAAAAATTCACCGCTTCGTTCGCGATCACCATGGCGTCAAAGTCAGTGGTCAGCCGCTTCAGGCCCTTGTGCAACATGGCAATCAAGTCCGCGCCAATGGCGTTCATCTTGGCGTGAAATTCGCAGCACACCACGCCGTCTCCGAGATCGATCAGGCTCGCCCCGGAATTGCGCTCGACTTCCCGCCCGGCATCCTTCAGCGATTTGAGAACCACGACGCCGCTCGGTGGTTCCACCGCTTTCGCTGCGCCACTTGCAAGATCAAGAACCGTCGTAGCGCCTTTCGCTGATTCATAGAATGCGCGTCGACCGCTCGCCAGCAGTTTCTCGATCGCGGCCGGCAGGGTGCGTCCCTCTTTCTGCGCCTGTTCCGCGAAGGCCTTCACCCCAATAGCGTCCATCACCTCGAACGGACCAAGCTCCCAGCCAAATCCCCAGCGCATCGCGCGATCCACATCCACAACGCTGTCAGAAATTTCAAGCACGCGGCGCGCCCCATAAAGACACGTCTCGGAGATCGAACCCCACAAAAACTGCTGCGCCTTATCGCCCTTCTGGCCCTCGAGAATCGGCCCCACCAGCGCGCGCAAACGTTGACGGGTGTCTTCAATCGTCTTCCCACCCTCGATCGAAGCAAACCGCGCTTTCTGCTGCGGCCGGTATTCCATGGTATGCACATCGAGGGTGAGAATTTCCGAGGCGGCGTCGCCCTTCACGCGCTTGTAAAAGCCCTGCCCGGTCTTGTCCCCCAGCCAGCCGCGCCGCACCATCTCTTCCACCAGCGCCGGCAGGCGATACATCTCGCGCGATTCGTCGTTGGCCACCGACTCGTAAATATTTTTCACTACGTGCGCCAAGACATCGATTCCCACGATGTCCGCGGTTCGAAACGTCGCCGACTTCGGCTGCCCAATCGCCGGCCCGGTGCAGGCATCCACTTCTTCCACGGTCATTCCCAGCGTGCCCATCAGCCGCAAAGCATTCAGCATCGAGAACGTCCCAACGCGGTTGGCGATGAAGTTCGGCGTATCCTTGGCAATGACCACGCCCTTGCCGAGCCTCCGGTCGCAAAACTCGCTTAGCGCCTCGATGACTTCCAGCGACGTCTTCGGCCCCGGAATCACCTCCACCAGTTTCAAATAGCGCGGCGGATTGAAAAAATGTGTTCCCGCCCAGTGCTTTTGAAATTCCTCGCTCATGCCTTCGGCGATCAAGTGCACGGGCAGGCCCGACGTGTTGGTGGTGACGATCGCCTCCGGCTTCCGATACTGCGCCACGCGCGAAAGGAGTTTGCGTTTAATCTCCAGATTTTCGGCGACGACTTCGATGATCCAGTCCGCTTCCCCGCAGCGCGCCAGATCGTCTTCAAAATTGCCGATGGCCACGCGTTCCGCCAGCGCT
>WNFB01003388.1_pt1 | contig 14032 bp, 12 predicted proteins | sample 5400501 | NCBI WGS metagenome assembly WNFB01 (sample SAMN13153341, study PRJNA577476) | soil metagenome | isolation source: 200 cm saprolite under Douglas fir tree site 2 hole 1 | place: USA:California | collected 2015-04-18
ATGTTGGTATCGAATGTAAGGCTTATTTTGGGAGGTTACGAGACTTGCGACCGGATTCGAGAGATGTCCAAGCAGACGCCTAAGCAAGAAGCAAAAGAGGAGAGGGCTGAGGCGACGAGTTTTAGGCCGGTTGGACTCTCAATCTCATCATTCTTCTATGCCCTATCTGGCATCTACTATCTAGCTTTCCCAATAGTGGCCCAAGATACTGGTGCCTGGCACCTGTACGCGATAGGAGGCGCATCGCTGCTGGGAAGCTATGGAATATTCACCATGACGCGTTGGGGTCTCTGGTTGGGGTTGCTTCTGTTTCCTCTCCAGATTGTCGCTCCCTCTTTCACACTCTTGACGGTACTATCCTACCCGGGAGTCTGGCAGCAGCCAATCGCGATCGCCTTCGTTGCCTCCCTGTTCGTCCTGATGTTCTTCGCTTCCCTAACCTTTCTGCTAGTCCTTGACAAGAGGCATAGCTTCAACTAGACTATTCGTCGACGGCTGAGAACCAGAAGATGATAGCGAAGCGGCGGGTGCGGTTGCCTTCATCTTGTTAGAGTAGCATCGGGCGCACGAGGTCATTGATCTTCGGCCTCTAGTTTTTGTTTGAACCAGCTGAAAACCGCAGACCTTACAATTCATGTGGGTTATCGAGAGATTTCCGAATTGTGGAAGGGGTAGGGTGAATCTGCATCCCTTCTCGTATCCCGTGCATCCGATGAATCTCTTCCCTGAGGTTCGGCTTCGAATAATCTTGAGCTTTGAGCTGCACTGTGGACATGGATAGTCGAAGGTTAGGCTGGCGATTCTCTGTGATGTCACGACCTCTGCGAGCTGTTGGCCTATCTCGTCTTCTCTGGCGATTAGATCGAGCATGATTGGGCGGAGATGATCAAGTGTCTCAGCTATGATCTGACTTCTGGTGATCTGGAGTGTCTGAATGTTGTCCATGGAGGTTTCGAGTTTGGCAGTGAACTGTGGGTCGATTATCATCGGGCAGTATTTGTTGAGGAGATTGATGATCTTGAGTGCGAGGGGCGTCGCTTCGATTCGAACATTTTTGATGTAGTCTCTCCGGTAGAGAATTTCGATGATCTCAGCTCTTGTCGCCTTGGTCCCGATGTTCTCGTCCTCCATTTTTCGTAGGAGGCTGCTGGGATTGTATCGCGGGGGAGGCTCGGTGAACTTCTGTACCGCTTGGATCTTTGTAATCGGTATCCGGTCTCCTACTTTGAGCTCGGGCAGTTTCTGGGATTCGTCTGAGGCGTAGGGTTTGTAGAATTCGATCCAGCCTTCGCGTAGTAGGCGGGATCCTCGTAGAAAGAACCGGTGAGGTTCTTTCTTGAGAGTTAGTCTTGAACTCTCGCGAAGGCTGGCCTCGGCGAACGCGGCCATGAACCGTCTGATGATTAGATCGAGAATGTTGGCCTCCTGGTGAATTAAGGGCCGCTTGGGCGCTTCCCCGGTGGGGTAGACCGCTGGGTGTGCCGGGTCTTCCTTGGGACCTTGACTGGGACGGAGAGAGGCTTGGAGCGTCAGCTTTGATGCGAGAGATCGATACTGACCCATGTTCGCGATGCCCCGAAGGATTTCCGAGTATCCAATGTCGGGAGGTAGCTTCTGGCTGGAGGTTCGGGGATAGGAGATCAACGCCTCAAGGTACAGCTTCTCCGCCAAGGCTAGCGTTCTGGATGGAGTGTATCCAAAGTGTCTGTAGGCTTCCGACTGTAAATTGGACAGATCGAACGGGTAGGGTGGACTCTGCTGGATGTTTCGAGATTCAGCCCTCTCAACTTCGAGAATGGCATTCCTGCAGTCTCTAAAGACCTGTTCTGCCTCGGCGAGAATGGAGATCTTTTCCTTGTCGTATTCGAGGAGGTAATCTTGACCGTTCTCTGTTACGCTTGCGTCGATGGTCCAGAAGGGTGTCGGGGTGAAGCATTGAATCTCTTCCTCTCTGTCCACGACGAACTTCAGTGTTGGGCCTTGCACTCTGCCCGTGGAGAGAGTGGAGTAGCCCCGGTTCTGTTTCAGCGCTGATTCTGTTAGAAGCCGGGAGAGATTGATTCCATAGAGCCAGTCCAGTTCGTGGCGGGAGCGGCCGGCCTCAACTAGCGGCATGTCAAGGTGGGGCGCGAGTGTCTTGTAGGCGGATCGGAGCTCTTTCTCGGTCATGGTGCTGAACTTCATCCGGAGAGCTTTCGAATCTGCACCCCGACACGCGTATCGTAGGATTGTGTATCCGATCAGCGAGCCTTCGACGTCATAGTCGCACGCGTTGATGTAACGGTCGGCTTTGCTGGCTAGTGAGCTTATGACTTGGATCCACCGGGATAGTCGGCCGGACTTCTTGTCGATGAGGTGCTTGTGCTTCCACTCGAAATCCCAGACCGGATAGTAGCGTCGGCTGGAGTGGGTCTTCGAGTCGACCGCGTAGAGGTGGCCGAGGGCTGAACAGACAAGGATTGTTTCCTGTCTGTTATGGGATTCATAGAAGGGGACGCCTTGAATATCGACTCTTCGTGGATCGCCGTCATCGTCGAGCGCCCGTGCAACCCGCGCCGCCGCATCCGGCTTCTCGCACACAATGAGTGTCTGCACTACTTCCACTTCTCGGGATGTTGCTGAAAGAATTCAGCGATTTCCCTAGCGTTCCTGCCCGTTCCCTGCAGTCTGGCGACGCGCTTGAGAAAGTCGGCTAGTCCGATCTTGCCAAACGAATTCGCCCACGCTTGGTATGCGCGCCCGACACTGTCTAACGCTCGAGCATGGGTTAGACAGAGCTCAGCGTTGGCTAGTTCAGTGGCCTGACCGCATACAGAACAACCCAAGGTGACTGACTACGTCGAGACAACAAGGCGCTATATTTTCACGCCTCCGACCGCTGTGACAGTTTTCACGAAGGAATGCCCGTCAAAGAGCAGTCAAAGAGCACTCTTGTGCCGCGAGAATCATATTGTTGGACCCCTTTTTCTCAAAGGGCTCCCGCCAGTTGAAACTGTTCTGGGCGAGTCTTCCGATTCAGAGCTTAGAACGGGTCAATCGAGCATTTTCCCATGAGGGATTTATCCATGTGATCAAGCGCGAATATCTCGTAGCTCAAAAATCGCCTGCCCCGATTTCCGATCAGGCTTTGTTCTGGGCATATCTGGTATGAAAAAGAGCAATTTAGCGATTTTCGGAAAAACCGAACGATATTTCTACGGGTAAGACAATGTCGAATATTGGCCGACATCCCGAATGCCCACTAATCAAAAGAGGCCCATTAATCAGAAGAAACCGATCAACCCCAAGAAGAAGGCCATCCAGACGGCTCGAAAGCGGGAGAGCCGAGGAAGAGTCTACCTCGCGATAATCGTCATCATTATCGTAGCGGTAGGCGTCGGCTGGTACGTCTATTCATCCTCCCAGTCATCCAGCGGGCCCCCTGACTTCGCAATAGCTGCTCCGACAGGAGTAACGATTCACGCTGGCAATCAGGTCACTTCAAGGGTTAACGTCACTGCCGTGAACAACTTTGGAGGTACCGTTCAATTGTCTGCCACCGCCTCGGCCGGTCTCAATGCAACAATAAGCCCGGCAAACGTCACCGGCTCAGGAATTGCTACCTTGACGATGTCCGCGAAGAACAACGGTACTTACACAGTGATAGTTACCGGAAAAAGTGGTAGTCTGACGCACTCAGTAACGCCCGTGGTAGGTACCCCCGTCTACGCTACGTTCAAGACAACAAACGGAACGATTGTGGTCGAGCTATACAGAGCGCAAACTCCCAAGACAGTTAACAACTTCGTGAGCTTGGCTCAATCAGGTTTCTATACAAACCTGACCTGGCATAGGATCGTCAAAGGTTTCGTGATTCAGACGGGGGATCCCACCACGAAGAACGGCGGAGGCGACAGGTCAACTTGGGGACAGACAGGATCCTCTCAGACAGTTCCTCTGGAAATTGACCCAACCCTGCACAACAACGTTGGCTATCTCGGTATGGCCCGTTCTTCGGACCCGAACAGCGGCAGTTCCCAGTTCTACATCAATCTGTCCAACAACAATTCACTCGACGGAAGTTACACAGTGTTTGGAAAAGTCATCAATAGCAACGGCATGAGTGTAGCCTATGCACTCGGGAATACTCCGACTTACACCTCCGGGACTTACAAAGACGAACCAATCAATCCAGTCTTCCTGATTAGTGTGACCATCTCCTAACAGTCTATGTTAGAAGTCAGTGACCACCGTCGGGTGCCTCTGTAAATGGCATTCGCGCTACCGACTTTGATCTCTTCCCACCACTTTTGGTCGACACAGCGCGCAAGCATTAACGTCGATCTACTTTCATTGAAAAACTAATCCTGCAATAGGATCATTCTAGAGAGGTCGGAGAAAATTCTGAGGATCGTAGCTATCTGTTTCTACCCGATTGCGGGATACATGCAAAGCGTTTTAACCCTATTACCGTAAAAATGTAAGCTAGACGGTTTCACATATGCCCGACAAGAGAGCAGTATTGATCATAGTCGATGGAATGGGCGACAGGCCACTCATCGACCACGACTACAAGACACCGCTAGAATACGCAAACACACCTAACATGGATCGACTCGCCAAGGGAGGACTAGTCGGACTACTAGATCCTATTTCTCCCGGCGTAAGACCCGGCAGCGACGTCGCAAACCTAGCACTCTTCGGCTACGACCCAGCCAAATATTACACAGGTCGAGGACCACTGGAAGCACTCGGTGCAGGCATTGACTTGGGACCCAACGACATTGCATTTAGAGCAAACTTCGCAACCGTAGACGATGACTTCCGGGTTGAGGATAGACGCGCGGGAAGAATCCGGAAGGGTGCGTCGAAGCTCGCAAAATCTGTCAGCGAGATCAAGGTCGAGAGCGTTCCGGGAATCAAGACAATCTTCAAGCCAACCGTCGACCACAGAGCAGTACTAGTTCTCAGAGGAGAGAAACTGTCGAAGAATGTGACTGATACTGATCCTCAAGAGGAAGGATTGAAACTCGTGATATCCAGAGCTACCGACGGCTCGGAGGAAGCGAAGAGGACTTCGGCCGCCGTCAACGAGTTTGTAAAGAGATCACACGAGGCGCTAAGAGAACATCCGCTCAATCAGGAACGCGCAAACGATGGCGAGAAGCCCGCAAATATTGTATTGACAAGAGGCGCAGGGACGCGTCCTTCGCTGCCTAGCTTCAAGTCAATGTTTGATCTTCGAGGCGCCTGTATCTCCGGAACAGCCCTGATTAAGGGCATCGCAAGCGCCGCGGGCATCGATGTTATTGACGTTAGAGGAGCGACGGGGAGCATTAAGACAGACTACGAGGCTAAGGCGAAGGCAGTCATCGAGGGAGCCAAGGACAAGAACTTCGTCGTCGTACACGTGAAAGCCCCAGACATAGCTGGTCATGACGCGGACTTCAAGGGCAAAGTCCGAGCCCTCGAGGAGGTCGATACACTTGTGGGACATGTTATCGACGAGGTAGATATTGGAGCCAACTACGTCGCCCTTACGGCTGACCACGCGACACCCGTTGGATACGGATTCCACACTGGCGACCCCGTCCCGGTAGTGATCGCAGGACCAGACGTTCCAGCAAGCAGAGTCCTCAAGCTCAGCGAAGCCAGCGCCAGCCGCGGAAACCTCGGCCGAATACGAGGGCTAGACCTTATGCCAATCATAACCGACCTGGTGGGACGAAGCAGACTCTACGGGTCCTAGGCCTTCGCCTTCGAAGGAAGCGATAACTTCTCTGCAGCTCGCACACCTAAGAGTCAAGGACGCTCAGAAATACTACATCACAGAGTTTTTTAGACAGCCGTAGACCTCATGAGTCACCAAAGGCTAAATCTTCATAAGCCCTTCACGTGAGTCGTGAAACCCGAGACTTTAGGCATTTTCAGTTTCTTCGTCTCGCTGATAGCTTTCCTATTCATCGGACTTCTCGTTTTCATTGCAGCCTCCTCATCATCTTCCGGTCAGGTCGCCGTTAGTACGATCGTGCCGATTGTCGTAATATTCGCCATCATTGGAGCTTTACTAACAGGGCTCAAAGTCTACGCGGTTGAAAGAAGCTAGGACAAGAATCAGGGGATCTGTGACTGCGAACGAAAATTGTCGCGTGTGTCCTATTCGGATAACCGCAGTTCTCTTGCTGATTGAAGCTTGCGAATTTTGATTAGACTACAGAGTACCTGAAGCTCTTCCAGGTCCCAGTCGCGCCCTGTCCGTGTGTAGACACGCTGCCCTTCGCCGGGTCTATCGGCTTGAGGGTGAATAATCCGAACCCCAGCGTTATCTCTCCAAGCTCGACGGGTATACCTTCAGCCTTGAAGAAAGGCCTCCCATCGACATGCCACTCCGCCCTTCTCTTTGCTGCATTGAGTCTCACAGAGTAATGGTGCATTTTGCCGGGTTCAGTGTGGACCCCCGAGAACGGCGATTCGATCAAGTACGTGAAGGCAGTCTGCTCATCGGTGAGGCCTGGAATCAATAACCGTTCGTAGATCGCCCCGATCTTCTGTCCTGTCGAAATGAAGTCGAAGATCATCCCTGTTGAGAAATCCATGACATTAAAGCCGGCAAACCCGTCTCGAAGGTCATCGGCATTGCCACGGTAGGTCTCCGCTCCCATCTCAACCTCAAACACTATCTCACCATCTCTGGACACCGGGATTGTTCGGGTAGATCCGTAGAGCTGCTTGGGATCGTCAAACATGTGAACATGATCATGTTTTCGCGTGAATGGGTCCACTGTCACAGCCAAGGCTCCGTTCTTGGTTTCGAATCTGGCCCCCGGTTCCTCCCAAGTCCAAGTCTCACCATTCCCCATTGGGAAGCTGAGAATCTTCCACTTCGAAGGATCTACTCGGCCCTTTGACATGTCATCGTACATTGCGGCTTCAGTCTTCAACAAGACAGATCAGTATCCCCGCCCCGACGAGCGGATATAATTGTTCTGAAAGAGAGAATTACGGATTCGGATGTACGACGAGCGGATTCAGATGTTTGCGCGAGGGTTAGATCAGTTACCTGCTCATTCTTCTTTTCTTTGGCCGACTTCTGAGAGGGACTCGGGCTCTCGAGGTTTTTCGAGTTGAACGCTTCTCATACTTTGGCTGGTAAAGTTCGACCTCCAAGCTTCCAGGCATTCGGAAGTGAGTTAGCAGTCCCCATCTTTCATCACTAATGCCTGAAGAAAATTCGACCCCACGTGATTTCAAGTTCTCAACAGTCTTGTGAATGTCGTCGCAGTAGAATGAGATCGAATGGTACGCCCTGTCGGAAGGATGAACGCCTAGATCGGCTTCCGGCAAGTCGAAGATAAGCCAGCCCTCGCCTATGTCATTGTGCACAAAACCCAGCTTATCACGAATGAACGCCCGTACTTCCTCGGCGTTCGGCGTGTAGAACAAGCCATGCATTCCCTTGATCACTTCATCCTCCCCCGTCGTAGAGTGACTGTTATGCTGAATTTTTAAGCCTAAGTGTGCGAAGCGAGAACTAACTAAGTTTCCTGCAAAGCGGCCCTGTACATTCTCAAAGGCTTACTTTTCGGTACACGAATCTGACGAGCAGGTAGAAACTGAAGACTAGAGTTGTAATGTAGAAACTCACTGGATACGGAGGCCCATAATATGCGACAGAGAGGCCGAGCCACGTTGCTATCAGGGCAATAGTTACGGAGATCATTATGGCTGTCCGAGGTCGCTTTGCTAATTGCTGAGCGATTGCTGCTGGAGTGACCATCAGCGAGAAGATGAGGAGGACGCCAACCACTTGGACAGCGATGGATGTCGCGACTGCAACCAGAAGCATGAAGACTATGCCGAGCAAGAAAGTGGGCATTCCCTTCGCTTCTGCTACGTCTTCATCTAACGAGGAGAATAGAAGTGGTCGATACACAACAGCAACAACGGCCAGAATTACCGCACCTGCAACAAGAGTCAGGAGCACATCGCTGCTACTAACGCCGAGTATCTGTCCAAACAAGATGGAGTATGTTTGGCTCGAATTCCCGGCATAGAGACTGATGAACAATACTCCTAAGCCCAGCATGAAGGCAAGAACTGTGCCGATGTGAACATCACGATTCGTGGCTCGAGGACTGAGAACGGCCATTGCCGAGCCACCGACCCCCGTAAAGAGTAGCAGACCATAGACAGGACTGACCGCAAATAACACGGCTCCCGCTGCTCCAGCGAATCCGATGTGAGAAAGGGCATGTGCTGCAAACGACGACCGACGTAGCACAACAAAGTACCCGACTATGCCGGCGATAATTGCGACGACTGTCCCGGCTTCAATTGCATGTTGCATGAACGGGTACCGAAAGAGTTCCAGTAGATCGGTGACAAAATTGACGCTGAAAGCCACGCTATTCGTCACCGTGGTGTTGTTCTATGCCTATAATCGCAACATTGCCCCTAGAGTCACGCAGAACCTCGACAGGAACCCCGTAAAGAGCTGTAAGGGATTCTGATGTCAGAACTTCTTCGGGTTTACCGGTTGCAACCTTGCCATTCGCGATAAAGATCACTTTGTCCAGAAAAGGTAGAAGAGGATTGATGTTGTGGGCTATGAGTAGCGCCGTTACATTGCGCGATCGGACTACGCTATCCACGAGCTGAACTAAGTCTTTCTCACGTTTTAGGTCGAGGTTCGACAGTGGCTCATCGAGCAGCAAAAGTTCGGGACGGCTAACCAACGCCTCTGCCAGAAATATCCTCTGCAATTCTCCACCCGACAAAACATTGAGAGAACGGTGAGCCAGTTCCTCTGCCCCGACGTCCTTCATCGCCCCAAGAGCCGCTTTCCGTTCTTGTGTAGACAGGCTGAACCCCCAACGCTTGCCCGAATACGCGAGTCGAACTAGTTCGAGAGATTCAATGTTTGTTTCGCTGTCGATCCCGTGACGCTGAGGCACATAGCCAATCAGAGGGTTGCCACGCTTGGGCTCGGCATTGAATATCTCGATATTGCCACCAAGAGGTTGCTGCAATCCAAGAATTAGGCGAAAGAGAGTAGTCTTCCCGGCCCCGTTGGGGCCGATGATAGCTACAAACTCGCCACGATTGATGTTGAAACTGGCGTCTCGCCAGACGGTGTTATCTGGGTAGCCAGCTGCGAGGTTTCTAGCAACGACGATTTCAGAGGCTATCGTGTTCACTCATCAATGTCCGAGGGCTTGTGCATCCAGAGCGCGCTGAAGATCGATCAACTCTGCGTTCATCCAATCTTGGAACCGAATATCCGTCGGTTGTACGGTCTCTGTCACGCCAACAATTGGAATCAAATGGGCGGCAGCCTCTGCCTTTATCGCTAGGGTAAGTTTCGTTGCCGTTTGCCCATTGAATACCAGCACCGTCGCGTTTCGCGGTTGAGTGCCATTGATAATCTGTTGCTCAAATAAGATTCTGTCGGGAGTCGTCGGATCGTTTCCCTCGGACACTGCTTTCATGAAGTCAGGAGGAGAGATGAGGTTAAGGCGTGTCGCGTCGGCTAGGTAGACAAAAATGCTCTCCGTGGATGCTACAGGTCTGCCCGCATACTTTGCGGCGATCTCGCTGATTCGACCATTGTATTGTCCGAGTGACGCGTTCAGACTGGCATATTGTTGTCCGTAGTATGCAGCATTGGTTCTATCGACGGAAATGAGATCTGAATACATCGCATGTATGGTTCGATTCACGTAATTCGGGCTATACCAGAAGTGTGGGTTGTCGCCCGCCTGTTTTTGGAGGAGATTTGCCACGTTCAAGACTCTCTGATTCGGGTTACCGTTTGCTGAAAGGAGTCTTAGGGCCCAATCGTCATAGCCGGCGCCGTTAACAATTACGAGATTCGCGTTTGCAATTGCACGAGCGTTCGCCGCGTTGCTTTCGTAGTCGTGAGGGTCGGCATTCGGATCTGAAACAATGCTCAACACCTGTGTGTGAGTTCCGCCAAGCTGAGATACTAGACCGCCCCAGAAGTTTTCGGCGGTGACTACTTGCACCTGGGTTGAACTCGCTTGCGATGCTGGCCGGTTGAAATACAACCCAGCAGCCGTTGACACTGCGAGGCTTACAGCCAAGACCACAGCGATCAGATATCGTCTTTGCACGCGATATTCCCCTTGAAACTGTTGGTCCAACAGTGTGGGTGATGGCTATTAAGGATTTGGCGAGAGTTATTAACTTTCACGAGTAACGTCGCATATTCAATAATGAACTGCGCGAGCTGATCATCATAACCCGACTAATTTCGTGTTAACTTCAGCGAGAAGAGTGTCGGGACTCGAATCGCGCTTAATAACACCCCGATAGAATATTTATAACCGTTGTTAACAATCTCTTCATCTGTCGAAAATGGCTATCGTTAGCTTGTCATTTCCCGATCAGATGATGAAGGAGATGGACCAGATCCAGAAATCAGGAGGATTCGCCGGTCGATCGGAACTCGTGAGAGCAGCGATTAGATTATTGCTGGAAGATTCCAGAGAGAAAAACGGGTTCTCGGGACACATGAATGCCATCATAGTCGTAACTCACGACGAGTCCAACGAAGCGCCGATAACGAAGCTCAAGCACGACTTCGATGATATTGTGAAGACCCACATTCACAACAAGATCAGTCAAACCAACTGCGTCGAACTCTTCCTCCTAGAAGGCGACGCTAAGAAGGTAGGGTCGATGGCGCACGAATTCCAGAAGGAGGACAAGTTGAAGAGCGTCAAGCTTGTCGTGATCGAATAAATGCCGGGTTTGCAGCTACCCCTAAGGCTGAGAAGCTTTGGCTTCCGGCCTAGGTATGGCCAGGCTGTTCAACTCGTCAAAACTGATCGCACCATCAATAAGGTTCTGGTAGGTCCCTTTCTCTAACACTTCCTTAGATGCTCTCTTCAATAGGCCCATCGCCGCGTAGGAGGCACTGGGACCGAAGCTCACGCGTGCAACTCCGAGCCTCTCCAGCTCGTTAACGGAAGGCAGACCCTTTCGCACCATGACGTTGATGGGGAAATCAACCTCCTTCACAAATCGTCTGATCGAATCTGAGTCTATCATACCCATTGGATAGACGCAGTCGGCCCCTGCGTCTCTATAGGCAGTGGCGCGACGAACAGCTTCCTCGAACTTCACTTCCTCATCGCCTACTCCATATCTTAGCGCGTCGGTCCGAGCATTGATTACGAGAGGAATTCCCACTGCGTCGCCAAGCTTTCTGATCGCCTTGACATTTTCGACCTGTCTCTCGACAGGATAGAGTTTCTTCGTTGCGTGGACGAAGTCCTCGATGTTTATTCCGATCCCACCCGCCTTCAAAATTGCCTTGACTGTGGCCACCACTTCTCTTGTGGTCTTACCAAACCCAGCGACGATGTCCACCGAGAGTGGGACCGACAGGACCCTAGCTATTCTTTCGACAGCCGCCACGAATTCGTCACGGCCCACCACCTCGCCATCGGGGTAGCCGAGGGATACCACGAGCCCTGCACTAGAGGTTGCAACCGCTGGGAATCCCTCATTTTCAAAGACCCGTGCGCTTGGGACATCCCATGCATTGGGAAGAATCAGGATCCGCTTTCGGTGGTGAAGTCCACGAAAGTCCTGGGCCTTGTCTTTCTGGGATCGCATCGTGAATTCCGACGAGCCACTATGCACGTTTCGATCCATCTATCTTCCTTTGCATCAAAAATTGATTGAGATCTCGCGTAGCCTGGTTGTCAAACGTGCTCTCACGCGCGTCATCAGGGGGGCGCAGAGGTCTGCCAACCTTCCCAGACCTCAAGTCGTCTACTAGGTGAGCAAACTCATGTCCCAGCGTCAACAGCGGGTCCCGAGCTGCTTTGAAGACGGTAATGAGAAACTCAGCTTGACCATCCTTTTCCCGGTACGAGAGCAACCCGTCGTAATAACCGGGTCGACCTCCGCTTATGGGAGGAGGAGGCCTTGAACTGTATTCGATGAATACTCGATTCCTATCCACACCATACTTCTCACAAAGGAATTCTAAGAAGGCGGTGAAGCCTTCCGGGTATTGGATGTCGATCACATGACATCACTAACTTGACAGTTCAGGAATCATCCGCCTATGGTTCCAGATGGAACAGTCTTATGAAAGAGACGCTCAGCTCTTTTAGCCGCGAAAACAATCTAGAAGGGTAATCTTTGATTGCTTGGGAGGACGCGTACAAAACAACACCTCCCTGGGATACCGGCCGTCCTCAACCAGCATTCGTAGAACTCGTCGAAGCTGGCGAGATCAGTAAGGGCGTGGTGCTTGATGTCGGCTGTGGAACCGGCGAAAACGCCCTCTATCTTGCCACGAGTGGATTCTCGGTCGTTGGGGTCGACCTGTCAAGACGTGCGATTGTCGCGGCGAAAGCGAAGGCCAGTGAGAGGAACCTGAAAGCTGATTTTCGACTCACAAACGCGCTCTCTCTAGGCTTCAGGAACGGCCATTTCGACAACGCTATTGATTCTGGACTTTTCCACACCTTCAATGACAAAGACAGAGTCGCCTTCGCTCGTGAGATTGCTCGAGTCTTAACCACTGATGGAAGATACTTCATGCTCTGCTTCAGCGACAAAGAACCCGCCAATTGGGGTGGACCGCGAAGAATCACAAAGGAGGAAATCGAAACAACATTCTCCTCACTCTTCAATATCAACTACATCAAGGACGCATATTTCGCAACCAGAATCCACAACAACGGTGGAAAAGCTTACCTGACATCAGCAACAAAAAAGTCCGCATGACCCCACTATGTACTCGGCGGGAATGGCGTCTAGAGAAATACTCTACTCTTCTTTTTCCTTCCTAACCTGATCCTTCACGGATTTGAAGAAGTCTGAACTCTCTATCCGCCCAGCTTCCGAATGGACCGCCTCGAGGTCGATCTTCAGCCTGGCGTGCGTCACCCTACGTCTCTTGAAAACCAGGAAAAATGCTAGGAGAAGTCCTGCGATGATCGCCGCTATGATTCCGAAGTAGTAGAGCGGGAAGCTGGCCGGTGGGTTGTTCTGTATGGTGATCGCTCTTGTTGCAGTCCCGGTGTTGGGAGGAGACTGTGAGTCTGATGCCTTAACGACTAAGGACCATAATCCTCCATTGTCCGAGGAGCGAGTCGTGTATGTGCCTATCCATTGTCTCAGATTCGTGTCGAATACCATTGGGATGGAATCGTTGACTGTTGGTGTTCCGCTGTAGAGCAGGTATCCGGCAGCTGTACCTGATTGGAATGTCGTTCCGTCAGGATACGCAATGGTCGCGTTGAACTTGAGTTGTTGGCCGACTGCGATGTTGGGATTGGCGGTGACGCTGATAGCCAGGCTAGCAGGTGTCAATAGTGGGCTATTTGTGACCCTGACTCCAGGTCCCGTGTTCCCATAGGCATCACTGTAGGCATGTCCTGTGAGGATTGCGGTCCAGAGTCCTGTCTGATTGTTTGCCGAGGTCGTATAGCTTGCGTTAAATGTCTGAGCTAGACCATCATAAGTGGCCGTCAGGGTGACGTTGCCACCGTTTGGTCTGGCCAAACTTAGAAGGGCAACTCCTGTCGTAGGAAGAGATCCGTCTGGGTAGACTGGCTGGAAAGAAAACTTCATTGTCTCAGTCCTCTGATACGTTGACTTGACAGATGTGATTCCTGCAATGGACATGCCCGCCGCTCTTACGGAGAAGACCTGCGAATCAGGCGGGCGCTTGATTGTGCTGGTCCCAGTCAAGGTCACGACATAATTGTCTATGGTAGCATTCACAAGTATCTTCCAACTGGCAATCACAGCTCCAGAAGACGTCGCAAAGATTGTCTGAGAAAAGACGAGCGTGGAGGTCGTTTGCGTTCTCATGGTCACACGTACACTTTCCGACGCGTTGTACCTGATTCCCTGCATGTTCACAGTTTGAGTTCTCTCGTACGCAGGATTATCCGCAATGCCGAGAAAGAACGAACTGCTAGCCACGTTCGGCATTGCTACAGGAGCCAGTTGGTCAACAGAAGTCGAGTACAGGCCCGCCGCCGAGTTAGACCCTGGGAATGAC
>WNFB01008624.1_pt1 | contig 14032 bp, 10 predicted proteins | sample 5400501 | NCBI WGS metagenome assembly WNFB01 (sample SAMN13153341, study PRJNA577476) | soil metagenome | isolation source: 200 cm saprolite under Douglas fir tree site 2 hole 1 | place: USA:California | collected 2015-04-18
AGAACATCCGTCCTCTGCTGCATGGTCTCTCCTGAGACGGCCCGTTCGAACGCCCGGTGCGAGCTAATGCATTTAGATGTCTGGAGGAGAACGGAGATGCCCGTCACCGCCGAATCTGTTCTCGCGTCCCAGACTACTATCCAGACTACTATAGCCTTGCGCCCCTCCCTCCCGGCCGGCCTTGCATAATCTCTATTTATTTGATTCAGCATAACTATTAATTTGACTCATTCCCTTCCCCGCCCCATCCTGTACCTTTGATGGCGCACAGAGATGCGGAACCTCGCCATCGGGGGCCGGCGCCTTGCGCGGGCGCTTACGCTAGCCCGTGTGGGATCCGGTGTCGTTGTACAGATTGGCCCTGTACTTGTACGGGGGACAAACGACGAATGATGGCGGCCTAGCATAGGTTTACCGGGAAGTTTTCTGGGCCATCATCCAGACCAGGTGATGGCCCGCGGTTTTTCGGGCTCGTAAATTTCCGGATGGTCACCGTTGATGACCATCGAAGGGACGCTGTAGTGAGTGACTCTTTGCCCAAGCCACGCAGCCGTACACTCACCGATGGAGCGAATCGCGCGCCCGCTCGCGCCATGCTGCGCGTCTCGGGTCTGGGCGACGACGACTTCAAAAAGCCCCTCATCGGCGTGGCGAATACCTGGACTGAAATCGGCCCCTGCAACTATCATCTCCGCGAACTGGCGCTGCATGTGAAGGAAGGCATTCGCGCCGCGGGTGGCACTCCTCTCGAGTTCAACACCGTCTCCATCTCCGACGGCATCACCATGGGCACGGAAGGCATGCGCGCTTCGCTCGTCAGCCGCGAAGTCATCGCGGACTCGATCGAGTTGGTCGCCCGGGGCAACCTCTTCGATGCGCTCATCGTCCTCGTTGGCTGCGACAAGACCATTCCTGGTGGCATCATGGCCCTGGCGCGCTTGAATATCCCCGGACTCATTCTCTACGGCGGTTCGATTGCAGCCGGCCGCTTTGAGAACCACTCCGTTACGAGTCAGGACGTCTTTGAAGCCGTCGGCAGGCATGCCCGCGGTGGAATGACCGACGCGCAACTCAAGTCCCTCGAACTTGCCGCTTGTCCGGGGGCCGGCGCGTGCGGCGGGCAATTTACCGCCAACACCATGGCACTGGTCTGCGAATTTCTCGGCATCGCGCCCATGGGGCTCTCGAGCGTTCCCGCCACCAATCCTGCCAAAGCAACCGCGGGCTATCGCGCGGGTGAGATGGTCGTCGATCTTCTCCGCCGCGACGTCACTCCCTCGAAAATCATCACCAAGCCGGCGATCGAGAACGCTATCGCGGGTGTCGCCGCAACGGGCGGGTCCACCAACGCCGTACTGCATTTGCTGGCGATCGCCAACGAAGCCGGAATCCCGCTCTCCATCAACGATTTTGATCGCATCAGCTCGCGCGTGCCCATACTTGCAGACCTCAAGCCGGGAGGCCGATTCGTTGCCACCGATCTCTACGCGGCAGGCGGCACTTCGCTCGTCGCGAAGCGCCTCCTGGAAGCGGGATTGCTTCGCGGTGATTCCATCACCGTCAGCGGACGCACCCTTGCCGAAGAAGCCGCCGCGGCCCAGGAAGCGCCGGGGCAGGAGGTGGTCCGCAAGCTCGACGCGCCCCTAAAGCCCACCGGCGGGCTCGTCATCCTGAAGGGGAATCTTGCTCCGGAAGGCTGCGTGGTCAAAGTCGCCGGCCACAATCTGCAGAACTTCCGCGGTCCGGCACGCGTGTTTGACAGCGAAGAAGCGGCCTTCACCGCAGTCGAGAATGGCACCATCAAGGCCGGGGACGTCGTGGTGATTCGTTATGAAGGGCCGAAGGGTGGCCCGGGCATGCGGGAAATGCTTGCGGTCACCGCGGCCCTCGTTGGCGCCGGCCTCGGCGATTCCGTCGCGCTGCTTACGGACGGGCGCTTTTCTGGCGCTACGCACGGCCTCATGGCTGGTCACGTCGCCCCGGAAGCCGTCAACGGAGGTCCCATTGCCGCAGTCGCCGACGGGGACATGATCGTCTTCGACATTCCCAATCGGCAATTGAACGCCGAGCTGAGCGCAGCGGAATTCGAGAAACGTCTGGCATCCTGGAAACCGCCTGCGCCGCGGTATGCCGGGGGAGTCATGGCCAAGTACGCCTTTTTGGTTTCCTCCTCCTCTCGCGGAGCCGTCACCTCCCTGCCCGCCTCTTTTTCCGAAAAAGATCAACCCGTCTTGAACGTGAGGACTCCATGAAGCTCACCGGTGCGCAAATCCTTTGCGAATCGCTCACGCGTCTTGGCGTGCGCGAGATCTTCGGCTATCCCGGCGGCGCCATTCTTCCCGTCTACGACGCTCTGGGCAAATCGCAGCTCCACCATGTCCTCGTGCGCCACGAACAGGGCGCTACCCACATGGCTGACGGATACGCCCGCGCCAGCGGTGGCGTGGGCGTCGCCATGGCCACTTCCGGACCCGGCGCCACAAACATGGTCACCGGCATCGCCACGGCCATGCTGGACTCTTCGCCGGTCGTCTGTATCACCGGCCAGGTCAGCAGCAAGGTGCTGGGCTCCGACGCGTTCCAGGAAATCGACATTACCGGCATCACCATGCCCATCACGAAACACAACGTCGTGATCATGCGTGCCGAGGACGTTGCGCGCACCATCCGCGAAGCTTTTCTCATCGCCAACACCGGACGTCCCGGCCCGGTCCTAGTCGATATCACCAAGGACGCGCAACAGGCCTCCGCCGAATTCCATTGGGAGGCATCAGCGCCGCACCTTCCGCCAAAGCGCCGCCGCAGCAATCACGACCAGGCGGAATTTGACCGCGCTCTGGAACTCCTGAATTCCGCCAAGCGGCCGGTTGTTCTTGCCGGCCGCGGCATCATGCTCTCCGGCGCCATGCGCGCCTTTGAGCAGTTTGTTCGCGCCGGCAATTATCCCGTCGCCATGACCCTCCTCGGCATCGGCTGCTTCCCAGCCAGCGATCCGCTGAACCTCGGCATGATGGGCATGCACGGCGAAGCCTGGGTCAATAATGCCATTCAGGAAGCCGACCTCCTCATCGCCGTGGGCATGCGCTTCGATGATCGCGTCACCGGCGACCTCCGCACGTACGCGAAAAGCGCCCGCAAGATCCATATCGAGATCGACCGCGCCGAGATTAACAAGAACGTGAAAGTGGACGCCGCCCTTGTCGGCGATGCTCGCGAGGTTCTCGAAAAGCTCACGCCGCACATCGAAACCGGCGATCACAGCCTGTGGATTCGCCATATCGCCGAATTGAAAGGCGACTCCGCCGTGCGCGACATCCAGAGCCTGCCGGACACCGGTCATCTCTACGCCGCCCACGTCATCAACGATCTCTGGAAGGAAACGTGCGGCGAGGCCATCGTCGTCACCGACGTCGGCCAGCACCAGATGTGGGAAGCGCAGTACTATCACCACAATCGTCCCCGCACGCTCATCACTTCCGGCGGCCTGGGCACCATGGGTTTCGCTCTTCCCGCCGCCATTGGCGCAAAATTCGCCAAGCCCGATTCCGAAGTATGGGTGGTTGCGGGCGACGGCGGTTTCCAGATGACCATGAGCGAGCTCGCCACCATCGTCCAGGAAAAGATCAACATCAAAGTCGCCATCATCAACAACGGCTATCTCGGGATGGTCCGGCAGTGGCAGGAATTCTTCTACGACAAACGGTATGTGGCCACGCCGCTGGTCGCGCCTGATTTTGCTGCTTTGGCCAAAGCCTTCGGCATCCGCGGCGAACGGGTCACCAGGCGCGCGGCAGTGATTCCCGCGATCCGCTCCGCCCGCGAGTCGGCGGAAACCGTGGTGCTCGATTTCCGCGTCGAGCAGGAAGATTCCGTCTACCCTATGGTTCCCGCGGGAGCGTCATTGCACGACATGATTCGCCGCCCGAATAATCCGCTTATTGAAACAGCCACGGAGCCGTAGGAGAAAATGAGCAGACCATGCAGACACTCGTCGCCTATGTCGAAAACAAACCTGGCGTCCTGAACCGCGTCGCTTCCCTCGCGCGCCGGCTCGCCATCAACATCGACTCGCTCACGGTTGGTCCGACGGAGAACGAAGAAATAGCCCGCATGACCATCGTGGCCCACACGGATGAGAGAGGCGCGCACCGCCTCGAAGCGAGCCTCGAGAAACTCGTCGATGTGCTCCTCGCGGAAAACATTTCCGGCCGCGCACTCCTCGAACGCGATCTTGCCCTGATCAAAGTTTCTGCCGATCAGCAGAACCGGCCGCACCTCATGGAATTGATCAAGGTCTTCCGCGCGCGCGTCGTCGATGTTGCTCCGGAATCGCTCATCCTTGAGGTTTCCGGCACGGTCGACAAGATTGACGGCCTGCTCGAAGTGCTTCGCCCTTTCGGCGTCCTGGAGATGGCCCGTAGCGGCCGCATTTCCATGACCCGCGGCGGTGACCTGCTTCGCCCGCCGGCTCCGGAAGCCGCGAGTGCGGAATTGGAATCGGCCGGCTCGCACAGGGAGTAAATGCTCTTGCTGCGGGATAAAAGGTAAACAGATTCGGACGCGAAGCATGGGCGCCCTAAAAAATAATCTCGTGCAGTAGAAAAAAATGTCCGGCCGCACTTCGGCCGGCGAGAGGAAAAGCATGGCAAATCTCTATTACGACAATTCCGCGGATCTTTCACTCATCCAGGCAAAGAAGGTCGCCATCATCGGCTACGGCTCTCAGGGCCACGCGCACGCGCTGAATCTCCGCGATAGTGGCGTTTCGGTCCGCGTCGGCCTGCACGAAGGAAGCGCCTCTCGCGCCAAAGCGGAAAAGGAAGGTTTGATCGTAAACACGCCGGCGGAAACTGCGGCCTGGGCCGATGTCATCATGATCCTCGCCCCGGACACCAAGCAGCCCAAACTGTACCGCGATGCCATTGCGCCCCATCTCCAGCCGGGCAAAACTCTCATGTTTGCGCACGGCTTCAACATCCGCTTCGGCACCATCAAGCCCCCGGCCACTGTGGACGTCTCCATGATCGCGCCGAAGGCCCCGGGCCATCGCGTTCGCGAAGTGTTTACCGAAGGCGGCGGCACTCCCGCGCTTCTCGCCGTCGAGCGGGATGCCAGCGGCGCCGCGAAAGCTCTTGCACTCGCTTATGCCAAGGGCCTAGGTTGCACGCGCGCCGGCGTCCTGGAAACTACTTTTACCGAAGAAACCGAAACCGATCTCTTCGGCGAGCAGGCCGTGCTCTGCGGCGGCGTGAGTGAATTGATCAAAGCGGGCTTTGAAACGCTCACCGCGGCGGGTTACCAGCCCGAGGTCGCCTATTTCGAATGTCTGCACGAACTCAAGCTCATCGTCGACTTGATCTATCGCGGGGGCCTCAGCTACATGCGCTACTCCGTCAGCGATACCGCCGAGTGGGGTGACTATTCCGCCGGGCCTCGCATCATCACCAGGCAAACGCGAGAAGAAATGCGCAAGATCCTTGCGGAAATTCGCGATGGCAGTTTCGCCAAAAAATGGATCGAGGAAAACGAACAGGGCTGCCCCAACTTCCTGGCCGCCCGCCAGCGCGAGCAGCAGCTCCCCGTCGAGCAACTCGGCCCGAAACTGCGCGATATGATGCCATTCCTTCAGCCGGTGATCGCTCCCGGTCTGGAGATCAAGGCCGCAGCTTCGAAAAAGTAGCTACCGGCCGGTCCCGCGGGCTGTCCTGCTTGGCATCCCCCGGCGAACGGAATTTCACTAAACTTGGGCTATCATTCTGGCGATGCCTTCGACGAACAGAGAGCCGCTACTGCGCATCGGCACCTCGGCTTTCACCGCAAGCGGCTGGGAGGGCAGCTTTTATCCCGCGGGTCTCGCACAGAAGGACTTTCTTTCTTACTATGCCACGCAATTTGATGCCGTCGAGGTCGACAGCACCTTCTACCGAATTCCTTCTGTCAGCATGGTGAAAAATTGGTACGCCCGCACTCCCGCGGGATTTCTTTTCGCCTTGAAGGCCCCCCAGGAAATCACTCATGAACGCGTGCTCCTCGATGCCGAAGACGTGCTCGCGGCTTTCCTCCGTGCCACCGACGCCCTCGAGGAAAAACGCGGCCCCATTCTCCTGCAATTCCCCTATTTCAACCGCAAAGCCTTCGCCGACGCCGCCGCGTTCCTCGCCCGGCTCAAACCATTTCTCGAACAACTGCCTCCCGGGCCGCGCTTCTCCGTCGAAGTGCGCAACAAAAACTGGCTGGGCCAGGAGCTCTACGATTTCCTACGCAAACACCGCGTCGCCCTCGCGCTGATCGACCATCCCTGGATGCCTCGTCCCCGCGAATGGTTCGCGCGCGGCGACCCTCTCACCGCTGATTTCACTTATGTTCGCTGGTTGGGGGATCGCAAGGGAATCGAAGAGAAAACCACCACGTGGAATGAAACCATTGTGGATCGCAAGAAGGAGCTACTCGAGTGGGTGGAAGCCTGCCGCGCCCTCCTCAAGCGCAAGATCAAAATCTTTGCCTTCGCAAACAACCACTATGCGGGCCATGGTCCCGCAACCGTCCGGCTCTTCCTTCAGCTCCTCGAAAAAAGCAAAGTGTAGGTGAAGCTCCATTGGGCCTCAGCTCAGCGCCGTTTTACCCAGCTCCGCGACGCGCCGCTCATAAGTCATTTCCACCAGTCCGTGCTTTCCGAAGTAACGCAGGACAATCTTGTGTCCCGGCTCGATCTTCGCCCGCGCCTTCACTAGCGAATCCGACAGCTCCACCCATTCTCCATTCACCAGGTAACTTCCTTCCCATCCGCTCAATTCGAACCGCCCATCATTTTTTAGAATGAGTGGTGCCGCCTTGCAGGGAACCACTTTGTTGTGCACCTTTACCGAAGCGCACTGGTAGCGTCCGGAAACGTTGGTGGTTTGCGCGTGACCCGGAGGGATCAGGAAAAAGGCCGTCGCGGCGAGCCCAAGTAGACGCAGGAACTGCACTGCGACTCGGAAGCACTCCATAGGAGACTCCACAACCGGGTCGCGTCGCTGCGGGCTGCCGACCCTGTCCGAAAGTACAGGTGCAATTCGCCAGCCAAGGCCGGGTCCTGCAAGTCATTCATAACCTTGCACTTGCTGGAACAGCGGCTGTTCCGCCGACGCTCCGAGGGTACATCTGTTCCCCTCTGACGCGCTCGAAGGGAACTCTTTTGCAGCACTTTCTGAACCTTTGGGAGGAGCGTTCACCCGTACGTCCGTACTCGTCAGAAGGGTATTTCCGCCGCCGCCTGCCCATCTTTCCGTGGATCCGAGGCTCCGTAGTTCACGCCGGCGGCAAAATCTCTTAAGACCGCCTGCCCTCCGCCCACCTCGCTGGAAAACGCGCCCCTCCCATCGATCAGATGGCCTTTGTTCGTCAACTCATTCCGAACCGCCTGAGAAAAACGGTTTTCCAGGATGACGTCGCATCCGCTGAAAGTGTGCTTGCTGAAACGCGGCGCTTCGAGCGCTGCTTGAATGTTCATTTTGAAGTCCGCCAGATTCGCGATGAACTGCGCATGCGCCTGCGATTGGTTCCAGCCGCCCATGATCCCGAACGCCACCCGCACATCGCCCTTCTGCGCGAAAGCTGGAATGATCGTGTGCAGCGGCCTCTTCCTCCCGGCAAGCGCATTTGGTGATGTGGGATCCAGACTGAACAGGCCTCCGCGATTGTGCAATGCAAAGCCGGTCCCCGGGGCGACGACGCCGGAGCCAAACAACGAGTAATTGCTCTGGATGAGCGACACCATATTCCCTTCGCGGTCGACAACGCTGAGATACGTCGTGTCGCTTCCCGCGGGCATGTCGCCGGCCATGGGCTCGCAATTGGCCTTATCCGCATCGATCCATTTTGCCCGCTCCGCCGCCCATTCTTTGGAGAGCAGCCTCGCCACCGGCAACTTTTGCTTTCGCGGATCGCCGATGTATTTCGCCAGATCCGCGTACGCCAGTTTTTTCGCCTCGATCATGGCGTGCAGCGCTTTCGTCGAGCCGAAGCCCCACTCCTTCTGTCCCAGCGGGAACGTCTCCATGATGTTCAGCATTTCCAGGGCGGCGATGCCTTGCACGTTGGGAGGCAGCTCGTAGACGGTCCAATCCCGGTAAGTCGTCGAAATCGGTTCCACCCACTCGCTCGAATACTCCGCCAAATCCTGCGCCACCATCGTCCCGCCGTGCCGTTTCATCGCCTCCAGAATTTTCGCCGCAATCTCGCTTTTGTAAAACGCCTCGCGCCCGTCTTGCGCAATTTGCTGCAGCGACCACGCCAACTCCGGATTGCGAAAGATTTCCCCGACCCTCGGCGGCCGGTCCTGCGGAAGGTACGTCTGCGCAGCCGTTTCATTCGTTCGCAGGTGATCCAGTTCCCTCGCCCAGTATGCCGCTGTCCATTCCGGGACCGGAAATCCGTCTTGCGCCGTTCGAATCGCTGCCGCTAAATCCTCCGACAGTTTTTTCCTGCCGAATTTGTCCGCGAGTTTCTGCCAGCCATCCACCGCGCCGGGCACGGTAATCGCGTTCACGCCCTGCTGCGGCATGCTCCGCAGCCCCTGCTTCTGCAAATATTCGATCGTCAATCCTTTCGGCGCCCATCCGCTGGCATTCAATCCGTACAGTTTGTTCGCCTTTGCGTCGTATACGATCGCGAATAAATCGCCGCCGATGCCGTTCATCATGGGCGCGACCACGCCCATCATCGCATTCGCGGCGATCGCTGCATCCACTGCGTTTCCCCCGCGCTCCAGAATCCTCGCGCCTGCCTGCGCCGCCAAGGGCGATTCCGCCGCAACTATCCCGTTGCGGGAAATCACCATCGACCGCGTCTGCGAGCGGTCCTGTGCATCGACGCCTTGCGCTGCTATCGTCATCGCGATGGCAAAGTATACGGGAGTTCGGGCCTTGTGAAAATTCCTCATGGTTTGCAATCGTACTTATCGGATTTTCCGGTTCTTTTGAACCTCTTCGTCTTTCGCAGCCAAAAGGCGCAGTACCCGTTTACGGTCTTGGTTTGAGAGAATCTCGTAGAGGCAAACAATCCTCTGAATCGCCTCTTTCTGGGTCGCGGGCGCAGCAGTGGTCGAGCCACCACCGTTGTGATGTGAGAGCCGCTTATGCGAAGCAAGATACCTGTGACTGAATATCCCGCCGCAGAGGTCGCATCTGACAGTCGCCATTCGAAAAGTCCCCCCAGGCTGCCGTCCATGATAAATGCCAAACGCTCATCCCAGAAGCGAATTTCTCTCGAAATACCTCAACCTCCATCGCCATGTGGTTGGCATTTTCCAGCCAACGCCCTAGAATTCAAGGGGCGCCCGTCAGGATTCAGGCAACGCCTGCCTGGCCGGGCCGAATTCGCCATGTCCGGGAGAGTAGTGACTTGTCGGGCCAACGCCAACCCATGAAAGACGCAGTGCCAACGGTTCCGCGAGATGCACATGTGAACGCGCAGATTGACGCCATCCTCGCGGCGCGTCACTCCGATCCCTTCGCCCTTCTCGGTCCGCATCCCAAGGACGGCAACTGGACGGTGCGTTTTTTCCTTCCCTGGGCCGCGGAAGCTTGTGTGTCTCTCAGGCCTCCTTCCCTCCCGGGAGCGACGCTCGCCCCCGCCAAAGTCACCGACGCCGTCAAACTACGTCCCGAGGGCTTCTTCGCGGCCACCTGGACTTCGAACCAATCCAGCGCCCCTGCCCCGGGCAGTTACAGGATTAAGGGACGAACGCATAGCGGCGAGCCGTTTGAAATCTTCGACCCCTACGCATTTCCTTGCGTCCTCAGCGAATTCGACCTGCACCTTATGGGAGAAGGCCGCCACTACGATACCTACGAAAAACTCGGCGCCCATGTCATGACTCTCGAGGGCGTCGGTGGCGTTCACTTCGCCGTTTGGGCCCCCGGCGCGCGGCGCGTCAGTCTCGTCGGCGACTTCAACGGCTGGGACGGCCGTATCCATCCCATGCGCGCTCGCGGCGCTTCCGGCGTCTGGGAAATCTTCATCCCCGAGCTCAGCGAAGGCGCCATTTATAAATACGAAATTCTCGACCCGCACGGGAACGTGCTCCCGCTCAAGGCCGATCCCTATGGCTTCTACTCCGAGCTGCGTCCCAAGACCGGCTCCGTCGTCGCACGTCTGAATACCCACCATTGGAACGACGACGACTGGCTCTCCCAACGCGCGCAAAAGAACTGGTTCGAATCACCCGTCTCCATCTACGAAGTCCATCTCGGCTCTTGGCGTCGCGTCCCCGAGGATCACGATCGCTGGCTGAACTATCGCGAGCTTGCTGACCAGCTCATCCCCTACGTCAAGGAACTCGGCTACACACATATCGAGCTCCTCCCCGTTATGGAGCACCCTTACGACGGCTCCTGGGGCTATCAAACCCTCGGCTACTTCGCCGCAACCAGCCGTTACGGCACGCCAGCGGAATTCATGGAATTGATTGACCGCTGCCATCAGGCCGGCATCGGCGTCCTTCTCGATTGGACTCCCGCGCATTTTCCAGGGCGCACATCCCGATTGGGGCACGCTCGTCTACAACTACGGCCGCAATGAAGTCCAGAACTATCTCATCTCAAACGCCCTCTTCTGGCTGGACAAGTACCACATCGACGGCCTCCGCGTGGACGCCGTCGCCTCCATGCTTTATCTCGACTATTCCCGAAAAGCGGGCGAATGGATCCCCAATCAATTCGGCGGCCGCGAGAATCTTCAGGCCATCGATTTCATCAAGCGCATGAACGAAGTCGCACACGGCAAATTCCCCGGCGTTTTGACCATCGCCGAGGAATCCACCTCCTGGCCGGCCGTCTCACGGCCCACGTATCTCGGCGGCCTCGGTTTCAGCTTCAAATGGAACATGGGTTGGATGAACGATACCCTCAAATACTTCTCGCACGACCCCGTCCACCGCAAATACGAGCACAACAAGCTCACCTTCTCACTCCTTTACGCCTTCTCTGAGAATTTCGTGCTGCCGTTCTCCCACGACGAAGTCGTCCACGGCAAAAACTCCCTGCTCCACAAAATGCCCGGCGACCTGTGGCAGCAATTCGCCAATCTCCGGCTTCTCTACGGATATCAATACGCCCACCCGGGCAAAAAACTTCTTTTCATGGGACAGGAAATCGCCCAGCGCCACGAGTGGAGTGAGGCCCGCAGCCTCGATTGGCACGATCTCCAGTGGGATTCCCACCGCGGCATCCAGCGCCTCGTCGCCGATCTCAACCGCCTTTACGCCGCCGAGCCCGCGCTCCATCAGGTTGAATTCGATTGGCATGGTTTCGAATGGATTGACGCCAACGATGCGGACAGCAGCGTTTTCGCTTTCCTTCGCCGCGGAAAACAACCCGAAGATTTCCTCGTCGTGGTCATCAATGCCACGCCGGTCGTGCGCGGAGGGTACCGGATCGGCGTTCCGCAAGCCGGCTTCTACCACGAAATCCTGAACACCGACGCCGCCGTTTATGGCGGCTCAAACGCCGGCAACATCGGGGGCCAGCAGGCCGCTCAACATCCCGCGCAAGGCCGGCCTTATTCCCTGGTACTTACCCTGCCGCCACTCGCCGCCGTCTTTCTTAAGTGGAAGTCGCCATCCTGATTCGAATTGGCTTTAAATTCTCTCGCCTCTCGCAACCGTTTACTTTTCGAGGAAACGCCTCACCGGACCCAGGCGCCAATCCGGCGCCAGCGGGTATGCTTATATCCTCAGAGCTGCAACTTACGAATATGCCTCGAAATTTTGCCGTCCGGCTTCAGTGCCCCGTGGAGGAGTGCGACTCCTGGCTCACTCTCCAGAATCGTGAGGAATCGATCGACCAGATTCTAAAGCAGTCCTGGGAATTTACTTGTCGCCGGCACGGGCCCCAGCGAGGAATTCCATTGGAGGCCATTGAGTTGGCTCCCCTGGGCGAGTCGGCTTCACGAAATGAGCCGCCGACTTACACCCCTGTCCCTCTTTCGGCCGTTCCCTCAGGAAATCAACCTCGCGGCGGCAAGCGGCTTTCTCTCCGGGTGCCGGTGGTGGTTTACGGCTGGTCCAAGAAATCCGGGGCCTTCCATGAAGAGACGGAAACGCTCATGGTCAACTCCAGCGGCGCCCTCGTCATCCTCAAGACCGCGCTCGATCTCGGCGATACCGCTTTTCTCGTCCATAAAAGCAGCGGCAATGAGCAGGAAGTCCGCATCGCCTACCTGGACGCCTACACCGACCGCGAAACCCGTGTCGGTCTCGCGTTCAACCAGCCGGCTCCTGACTTTTGGAAAAGAGCGCGCAAGAATCCTCGCGTCCCCAAGTCTCTTCGTGTCATCGTCAAAGGCTTGGATTCCAGAGGCCATCCTTTTGTGCAATCTGCCTACACCGTCGATCTCAGCCAGGAGGGCGCGCGACTGGACGGAGTGGGTTTCATGACCACTCCCGGCCAAACCATCGAAGTCCGTCGCCTTTGGCGCAAAGCCCGCTTCCGGGTCGTCTGGATCGGCCATGTCGGCACCACGGAATCCAATCACGTCGGCCTCTTTGGCCTGGATGCCGATAAAAACATCTGGCGTCTCGATTTCCCCGCAGGACAGCCAGCCAAGCTTCCGAAAGACCCCGAGACGCAGGACGATCCCGAGTCCCCCAAAAAGTAAATTCCGGCGCCCGCCCCTTTTCATCCCTGTGCTAAGTTACGCGCATGGATAAGACACTTTCCTTTTATCGCGGCAAAGCTGTGTTCATCACCGGAGCCTCCTCCGGCATTGGCGAGGAACTGGCTTGGCAATTGGCGCAAGCCGGCGCCAAGCTCACTCTCGCTGCCCGCCGCAAAGATAAGTTGGAGAACCTCGCGCAAAAGATCGCCGCGCACGGCGCAGCAACACCCCTCGCCACCCCCTGCGTGGTGGCGTGCGATGTGGCCCGAGAGGGCGACCTCGAATTCGCCGTCGCCGAATCCGTCCGCCACTGGGGCAAGCTCGAAGTCGTCTTCGCCAACGCCGGCTTTGGTGTCGTCGGTCCCTTCAAAAATCTTTCCCTCGAGGATTACCGCCGCCAGTTTGAAACCAACGTTTTCGGCGTCCTGCGCACCGTTTACGCCGCGTTGCCTGAGCTCGAAAAGTCCCGGGGCAATCTCGCTCTCATCGGGAGCGTATCCGGATGGGTCGCGACCCCCGGCAATGCTCCCTACGCCATGAGCAAATTCGCCGTCCGCGCCCTCGCCAACTCCATCACTGCCGAGTTGCGCCGAGCCGGAGTCAAGCTGACCCTCATCAGCCCGGGTTTTGTCGTCAGCGATATTCGCCGCGTGGACAATCAGGGATTGCTCCATGCCCATGCCGCCGACCCCGTTCCTCGGTGGATTCAGATGCCCACGCCACAAGCCGCACGCCAAATTCTCCAAGCCGTCGCCCGCGGCAAGCGCGAACAGATCATTACTCTCCACGGCAAGCTCTTCGTCGCCCTGGAACGGTTTTTCCCCTGGCTCAACCGCCTCCTCTCTCGCCGCATGTCCCCCGTCTACGAGTCTCGCTCTTCCCTCTGAATTCGATCGTGTCGCGGCTAATAGACTTCCCAGACGAGTGGTTTCCGTTTCCGGTGCACGAAACGCAGGGGACAAGCCAGGAGGGGAAGCGCCACTTCACTCTGTACCTAAGGTCCTGAACAGGAATGTGCTGCGGGCCTGGCGTAACAGCGGCCGGCCGTTAAACGATGCGGAACCATTTTCGTGGCCGACCGCACGGCTGGAACTGAGCCGGGCGAGGCAAATTATGCTCGCGTCCTGTGGAAGAAATTCTCTTCCTGGTTATCTCCAGGACGGTCGAAGGGAGATAATGCAGGAATCGCATTTGCGGAGGTGATGCATGACTCGACGCGTTCTGCATCTCGCTGCTGGACTCCTGTGGTTCTGCATCTTGCCGGGGCCGGCCCTCGGTCAGCTCCCGCAGCCATTACCGAAACTGAACTACGACGTGATTACAGACTTCTTTCAACTGCCACCGGGAGAGCATTTGGTCGAACCGGCTGGCGTTGCGGTGAATTCCAAAGGAC
>WNFB01003389.1_pt1 | contig 14030 bp, 14 predicted proteins | sample 5400501 | NCBI WGS metagenome assembly WNFB01 (sample SAMN13153341, study PRJNA577476) | soil metagenome | isolation source: 200 cm saprolite under Douglas fir tree site 2 hole 1 | place: USA:California | collected 2015-04-18
TAGATCTCGCTCGACGGGAACACGAAGCCGCGCCGCTTTGCGAGGGAGCTGATTTTGTCCGCGACGGACGCGTCCACTCTGTCCTTGATCGTCGTCACGAGACCACGGGCGCCGGGCGCGGGGGCAGCGCGCGGATCTCGTCCATGAGTCGCGCCGCGGTGATCTCACGGTCGATGACGTGCTGCACGAAGGTGCGCATGTGGCGCTCGATCTCGCCCGCGAGCAGCGCGTCCACGCGCAGCCGCGAGGCGCTCGCGAAGTCGCTGACCAGCAGGAACCGCAGCGATTTCAGCGCGCGCACCGAGAGCGTCATGCCCACCCCGACCCGACGCGAGCAGGCATCGCACAGCGCGCCACCTGCCGCCGCGCTCCAGGCGTTCTCGCGCTCCTCGAGCGGCTTGCGGCAGGACACGCACTCGGCGAGCTCGGGACGGAAGCCCGAGCGATCGAGCAGGTGGAGGTCGAACCAGCGGCAGACGAGCGCCGCCGGGAAGCCGGCGTCGAGATGGCGCAGCGCGGTCTCGAGGAGATCGAACAGCGACGCGGTCGGGACGCGCTCGACCGTGAAGCGGTCTGTGAGCTCCGCGCAGTACCAGCCCGCCGCGATGCTCGGCAGGTCCTCCCGAAGGGTCGGGTAGAGCGCCTTCGCCTCCGCGCCGGTCAGCACGTCGAGCTCGCGCCCGCGCGCGAGCTGGTACGTGGCATGCGTAAGCGGCTCGGCATGACCAGCCATCCGGCTCGTCGCGCGACGGATCCCCTTCGCGACAACGTGGACCTTGCCGAAATGGCGGGTGAACAGGACGAGGATGCGGTCAGCCTCACCGAGATCGACCGTGCGGAGCACGATCGCCTCAGCACGGTACGTGCGCGACGCCATCGAAGATGAATGGTACCGACTGGCGACGCTCTGCGAGCGTTCACTTCTATCATCGGAGAGTGGTGGGTACGGGCAGCTTCGACCCGAGGGTCGCGGCGATCGACGAAGAGATCCGCTCCCTGCTGACGCAGGCCGAGCCGTCGCTCCAGCCCTTCTACGGGATGATGCAGTACCACCTTGGCCTTGACGCCGAGAAGTCGCGCGGCGGCAAGCGCCTCCGTCCGTTGCTCTGCACGCTGGTCTTCGGGGCACTCGGCGGCGACCCGGCGCGGGTCCTCCCGGTGGGCGCGGCGGTCGAGCTCCTCCACAACTTCACGCTCATCCACGACGACATCGAGGATCAGGACCCCCGGCGCCACCACCGCCCCACCGTCTGGTCGGTCTGGGGCGTGCCGCAGGCCATCAACGCCGGCGACGGGATGTACGCGATCTCCCGCCTGGCGGTGCAGCGCCTGCGCCTGCGGGGCTTCAGCGCCGAGCGCATCCTCGACCTCTCCGCGCTCCTCGACCAGACCTGTGTCCGTGTCTGCGAGGGCCAGTTCCTGGACATCAGCTTCGAGTCGCGCACCGACGTGACCGCCGAGCGCTACCGCGGGATGGCGGCGAAGAAGACCGGCGCGCTCTTCGCGGCGTCGGCGAAGGCCTCGGGCATCCTGGCGACCGACGACCACGCCGTCCACGACGCGCTCTCGCGCTTTGGCACCGAGTTCGGGCAGTCGTTCCAGGCGCACGACGACCTGCAAGGCATCTGGGCGACGAGCGACCGCACGGGGAAGGTCGAGATGAACGACCTGGTGAAGCGGAAGAAGTCGCTCCCCGTCGTGCTGGCGTTCGAGCGCGTCTCGCCGAAGGTGCGCGCGCAGCTCGACGCGCTCTTCGCGCCGCCGGCGCCGCTGCCGGCGGAGAACGTCGAGAAGATCCGCGCCATCCTCGACGAGCTCGACGTGCGGGCGGGTATCGAGCGCGAGATCACGGAGCACCGCGACCGCGCGCTGCACGTGCTGCACGGGGTCCCGGGGATCGTGGCCGGTGAGGCCGTCGACGGACTGGAGCGCCTCGTCCGCGCCGCGACCGGCGCACCCGAGGTCGCCGCCGCCGGGAGCGCTTCGGCCTAGGCGGGGTGGCAGGGGCAGAGCCCCTGCGATGGCTAAGATTCCCGGCGTGGCCGGGCCCGGCGACCTCATCCTCGAGCCGAACGAGCGTGTGCTGCTGGCCACGCGGCCGCTCTTCCTCTGGGAGCCGCTGGTCCTCATCGAAGTCCTGCTGGTCATCGCGGCGCTCTACTTCTCGGGGCAGACCAACGATGCCGTCGCGGGCGTGCTGCTCATCGTCGCGGTGCTGCTGCTCCTGTGGCTGTTCGTTCGCTGGATCCCCTGGAGCCGCCGCTGGTACGTGCTCACCGACCGCCGCGTCATCGCGCGCTGGGGCGTGCTGAACCGCAACCAGGCCGCGCTACTGCTCGACCGCATCCAGGACGCGAGCCTCACACGGCCCTTTCCGCTGTCGATGATCCGCGACTACGGCGTGCTACACCTCGAGTCGGCGGGCGAGCACGCGCAGGAGCGGATCAGCGCCGGCCTGAACGAGCTCGACATGACCGGCGCGAGCGCGTTCTACCGCGCGCTCACGGAGGCGCAGACCAAGAACTAGGCCTCGTCGAGGAACGGGACGACGACCTCCATGAGTGCCGGGGCACTGCCCATCGCGTAGTGCGTGATGCCCGGCAGGATCGCGAGCCGAGCCGTGGGACGACCCTCCCCCATCCAGCCGCCGTCGCGCTGTCCCCCGCCGAGCAGCTCGAACACCTCGACCGCATGCTTTGGCGGGAAGATGTCGGCATCGCCCGCGACGATCATCGTCGGGTTCTTGATCGTCGCGACCTGCTTGGTCAGATCGAAGTCGTCCTTCATACCCTCGCCGATCTTGCCGAGCAGGCGGCCCCAGTCCTGTGGCCGCGGCGCGATGCTCGCGTAGAGCTGGTACATCGGCGTCTGCTTCATCATCTCGGCCGCTTCGGGTCCGACCTGCTCCTGCTGCACGAGGATGTCCCGGTAGAACGCGTCGCGGCGGATCGGCGTCGAGACGACCACCAGCTTTCTGACCAGATCGGGACGCTTGAGCGCCGTCCAGATGGCGGCGCCGCCGCCCAGCGAGTAGCCGACGACGTCGACCTGGCTGAGCTTCAGATGCTCGATGAGCGCGACGATGTCGCCGGAGATGTTCTCCGGGTTGAGCTTGCGGTCGACATCGGCCGTGCGGCCATGGCCCTGCAGGTCGGGGGCGATGACTTTCCGGCCCTTCGCCAGCGCCGGGAGGTTCGCTCCGAACATGCTCCCGTTGCCGAGCCCGCCGTGCAGCAGGAGGGTCGGCCGACCTCGGCCGTGGACCTCGTAGTAGAGATGGACGCCATTGACGTCCGCGTAGTCGCCCAAGGAGATCCTCCCGGTCGTGCGCGCCGGTGGCGCTACTTCAGGTTATCGGGAAGGAACGGATCGGGCAGTAATTCCGTCAGCGTGGTGGCCTTCCGGAGCCCACCGGTGGTGGCGAGGACCACGCGCATGTTGGGCGAGAACTCCGCGAGCACCTGGCGGCACGCGCCGCAGGGCGTCGGCAGACGATCGTCGTCGATGACGATGGCGATCGCGTCGAACTCCTTGTCGCCGGCGTTGACCGCGGCGAATGCAGCGGTCCGTTCGGCGCACACGGTGAGCCCGTACGAGGCATTCTCGACGTTCGCGCCGGCGTGCACCTTGTTGCGCTTCGTGCGGATGGCCGCGCCGACCCTGTACTTCGAGTACGGCGCGTGGGCACGCTGGCGCTGAAGGGATGCGACCTTGATCAGGTCCTCGTCGGCCGGGCCGAGCGCGGTCATGCCGGCTCGGGGTCGCGCGCCAGACGCGTGATGCGCACGCGGCGGATGCGCTTGCCCTCGACGCTCTCGACCGTGAAGCGCACGCCGCCGGACTCGACCGACTCCCCGGCGCGCGGGAACCGACCGAGCTGGTTGGTGATGAAGCCGCCGAGCGTCGCGTAGTCCTCGGACGGTTCGACGTCGAGGTCGAACGTCTCGCGCACGTCCTCGAACGGCACGCGCGCGTCCATCAGGGCCTCGTTCTCCGAGACCGGGAGCACGAGCTCCTGCTCGACGTCGTACTCGTCGCGGATCTCACCGACGATCTCCTCGACCAGGTCCTCGAGCGTGACGATCCCCGCGGTCCCGCCGTACTCGTCCACGACGACGGCGATGTGGACCTTGTCGCGCTGCATCTCACGCAGCAGCTCGTCAGCCTTCTTCGACTCCGGCACGAAGTGCGCGGGGCGGAGGAAGCGCCGGAGGTCGATGTCGCGATCGCCGCGCGCCAGGCGGCGGAAGAGGTCCTTCACGTAGAGGATGCCGATGATGTCGTCGGCCGAGCCTTCGTAGACGGGCAGGCGGGAGTGGCCGACGCGCGTGATCTGCTCGAGCACCTCGTTCGCCGGGGTGTTCACGTCTAGCGCCACGATGTCGGTGCGCGGGATCATCACCTCGCGCACCTCCTTGTCACCCAGCTCGAAGATCGACGAGATCATCTCGCGCTCCCGCGGCTCGAGGACACCCTGCGCCTGGCCGGTCTCCACCAGTGCCCGGATCTCGTCCTCGGTGACCTTCGTGCTCGGCGCGTTCCCGCCGAAGGGCCGCGCCAGGACCCGCGTGAGCGCGAAGAGGACCGAGACGAGCGGGCGCGTGAGCCAGGTGACGATCTCCAGTGGCCATACGAGCACGAGCAGGACGCTCTGGGCGTGGCGGGCGGCGATGGCGCGCGGGAGGAAGAGGCCGAACAGCACCGCCACGAGCGAGGTCACGGCGACCGTGACGACCACGGCGCTCACGTCGCTGAAGATCGTCTTGATGTTGAAGAAGAACGAGATCAGATCCGAGAGCCGGGGAGCGATGAAAGCTGCGGCGATGCCCGCGTAGGCGAAGACGATGAGGAACTCGGTCACCTGGATGGCCGCGAGGTAGTGCGTGCTGCGGCGGCCCATCGTGCCCGCGCGCAGGCCGCGTCGGCCGCGTGTCGCGAGCTCCTCGATCACCTCGGGCCGCCGGACCGTGTGGAGCGCGGCCTCGCTCGCGGAGAGGATCGCCATCGCCACGACCAGGGCGAGCTCGAGCAGGAGCAGGAAGAGCGCGGTGCCGTCCATCAGCCCTTCTTCGCCGGCTTCGTGCGCGTGCGCACGCGCGCCGGCATGCCGATGCCGATCATGTCGTCCGGCACGTCCTTGGTCACCACTGCGCCTGCGCCGGTCGCCGCGTTCTTGCCGACCTTGACCGGCGCGCGCAGCAAGGTGTCGGAGCCGATGAAGGCATCGTCGCCGATGTCCGTGCGGTTCTTGTTCACGCCGTCGTAGTTGACCGTGATGACACCGGCGCCGATGTTCACGCGCTTCCCCACCGACGCGTCGCCGACGTAGCTGAAGTGATGCATCTTCGTTCCGGCGCCAAGCCGCGATGCTTTGACCTCGCCGAAGTTCCCCATGCCGACACCGCGCTCGAGGTAGCTGCCCGGCCGCAGGTGCGAGAACGGACCGATCGTGACCTCGTCCTCGAGCGTCGCGCCCTCGAGCACCGACGCCTCCACGCGGCAGTTCGCGCCGACGGTGGTGTCGCGGAGGATCGAGTACGGGCCGATGCGCGTGCCGGTGCCGACCTTTGTCTTCCCCTCGAGGATCGAGCCGCGCTCGATCACAACGTCCGGCGCGAGCTCGACGTCCGCCTCGACGAGTGACGAAGAGGGGTCGTGGAACGTGACGCCGGCGAGCATGTGCCGCTCGCGGATACGGCGGTGCAGCACATCTTCGACCGCCGCGAGCTCGACGCGGGTGTTCACGCCGCGACCGTCGTCGGGATCGCTCGTGCGATACGCGACCACCTTCTTGCCCTCGTTCACCGCGAGCGACACGAGATCGGTGAGGAACACCTCGCCGGTCTCGTTCGGACGCAGGCGTGGCACGGCGGTACGCAGCCACGCGAGGTCGGCCGCGTACGCGCCGAGGTTCGACTCCCTGATCGCGCGATCGGCGTCGGTCGCGAGCCGCGCCTCGACGATCTTCGCGACGTCGCCCTTGGCGTCGCGCACCACGCGACCGTACGCGTTGTCGCTCCCCATCTCGCCGGTGAGGAGGGCGAGCACGGCACCGCCTGACGCGCGCAGCTTCTCGAGGCGGCGCAGGGTCTCCGCGCTGACGAGCGGGTTGTCGCCATAGACGATGAGGACCTCGCCGCTCTTGTCCTTGATCGCTTCGAGCGCGACGCGGACCGCGTCACCGGTGCCGCGCGGCGGATCCTGCATCGCGACCGTGGCGCCGTCGCCCACCACGGACCGCGCGGTGGCGCTCTCCTTCGAGAGGACGACCACCGGACGCGCGCCGACCTCGGCCAGGCTGGCGAGTACGTGCGCGAGCAGCGGTCGGCCGGCCGCCGTATGCAGCACCTTCGGGGTCCGGGATCGCATTCGCGTGCCCAACCCCGCCGCGAGCACGATGCCCAGCGGCGATGTGCTCATGTTTGGGCGGTTTGGGGGCGGGTTGGGGCGCCAGGATTCGAACCTGGGATCGGGGATCCAAAGTCCCCTGCCTTACCACTTGGCCACGCCCCAGCGGACACGGCCAAAGTTTATGTGCTTTGTTCTGTTCGGAGGGCCGCTAGCCGCGGTCGCCGTTCGCGCCGTTTTGGGGCTGTTTGCCGCGACGGATGAGCTCCGCGACGCGACGACCACCTTTGCGGCCGAGCTGCGCGTAGCCCTCGCTGCCGAGCTGCGTCTTCCGCGCTTCACCGCCTCTGCGCCCGAGCTCGGCGTAGCCCTTCGACCCGAGCTGGGTCTTGCGCGCCTCGCCGCCCTTGCGTCCGAGCTTTGCGTATCCCTCGGGGCCGAGCTGTCCTTTGCGGGCCTGACCGCCCCGTTTTCCGATCTCCCGATAGAAGCCCGCGCCGTGCTTTCCCGCGGTCGACGTGCCGCCCTTCTGGCCGGCTTGCCGAACTGTCATGTCGCCGCGCTTGTCATCCATGCAATGAACGTAAGGGGACAGCCCTCGGTCGCCCGGCGCAATTCGTTAGGCGGCCGCCACATGAGGGCGCGCCTTGAGGCCCGCGCGGCGCAGGATCCGCGCCATCCGCAGCGCATCGCGGCGATCATCAGCCACGGCGAAGAGCGTCGGGCCGCTGCCGGTGAGGAAGAGCGCGATCCCGCGCGCGGCCGCGGCGGCGCGCCACGACACGATCGCCTCGCAGCGCCGCTGCGCGGCTGTTAGCAAATCGTTATGCGCGTGGCTGCGGAGTGTCTCCGGCGTGACCGTGCCCGCGCGGAACGCGCGCGCGAGGGCATCGACGTGCGCGCGCTGAGCCATCTCATCGGGCCGCAGCTCGGCGAAGACCTCCGCGGTCGCGAGACGCACCGGCGGTCGCATGACGACGACATGCAGCGGTTCCCGCGGTTTCGGCAATGGCTCGATGTTCTCGCCGCGACCGGTCACGAGTGCCACCGCTGAGCCCGCGGCGAAGAACGGCACATCGGAGCCGACGTTCGCCCCGAGGCGCACAAGGTCGGCGTCGACCTTCCACAGCGTCGCGAGCGCGCGCAACACCGCGGCCGCATCGCTCGATCCACCGCCCAGACCCGCAGCCAGCGGGATGCGCTTGCGGATGTGCACGAACGCGTACGGCTCGCGCTTCACCTCGGCCGCCATGGCGCGGACCGCGCGCGCCGCGAGGTCCTCGCCCGGTCCGATGTCGAGGGTGTTGCGTATTTCAAGGGTCTTGTGCGGAGCGACGCGGACGTCGTCGACGAGATCGAGCGTCGCGAAGATCGAGGCGAGATCGTGATAGCCGTCGGCGCGCTTCCCGGTGACCGCGAGCGCGAGATTGAGCTTCGCGGGCGCGGCGACGGTCACGGACCTACCCACGCGGCACGCCGACCTCGTTCGCGAGCGCGACCCATTCCGCGAGCGAGAGCTCCTCGGGCCGGCGCTTCGGGTCGATGCCCGCCGCCGCGAGTGCGCGGTCGGCGCGCGCCTTTTCGATCCCCGCCTCGTGACCCAAGGCGCTGCGCAGCTGCTTGCGACGATGACGGAAGACATCGCTCACGAACGTGAGGAAGGCCTTCTGCTCGAGCGGCGCGAAGGCCGGCCGCGCGCGCGTGCGCAGCGCGACGACCGCCGAGGACACCTTCGGCGCGGGGCGGAACGCGCGCGGCGGGACACGGCGGACGATGCGCGCCTCGGCGAAGGACTGAACGAACACCGAGAGGAATCCGCGCTCGCGCGGCGCTCGCTCGTTCGTCTCGCTCGCGGCCATGCGTTTCGCGACCTCCTCCTGCACGAGCACGACGACGAGCGGAGGACGTCGCGCATCAGCGAGGAAGCGCTCGAGCAGTGGCGTGGTGATCTGGTACGGGAGATTGGCGACGATCCGCGTCGGCGGGCGATCGCCGACCGCGTACAGGTCGACAGCCAGTGCGTCGGCACGGACGATGCGCACGTTGGCGCGTTCACCGAGGGTGTCGCGCAGGACGGCGACCAGGCGCTGGTCTATTTCCACTGCCGTCACCGAGAGCGCGCGATCGGCCAGCGCCGCGGTGAGCACGCCCGGGCCGGGACCGATCTCGAGGACATCGTCGGTCGGGCGGATCTCGGCGGCCTCGACGATCGACCCGAGCACGCCGCGGTCGACAAGGAAGCGCTGCCCGAGGCTGGCGGCGGCGCGAACGCCGTGACGTCGGAGCACGCCGTCCAGCGCTCTGGGGTCCGCTATGTCCACCCCGAAAGCCTAGTCGGGGCGCTCGCCTGGGCCGGTCGCGCTACTTACAGGCCCACTGCCGCGCTTGCCCCTGCCCAAACATGAAAGCGGCGACGTTGGCGTTGGCGACCGGATCGAACACGCTGGCGCCACCGTAGCCGGCGCGCGCGCTGTTCACGGCCCAGGTGCGTGGCATGAACTGGAAGAGGCCCGAGGTGCCCGACGACGCGTTGTAGGCGGCCGGGTTGTACCGGCTCTCGCACCACGCGACGCGCAGGAGCTGATCGGGATCCGCGCCCCAGCTCGCGGCGGCGCCGCGGATGAGCGACTCGATCTCCGACGGCACCGGCGCGGGCCGCGTCCCGACGTGCCTGAGCTCGGGAACCGAGGCCCGCAGCTCGACGCTGCCGACGAGCGTGCGCTCGGCGACGGCGCCGTCGACGGTCCGCACGCGGTAGGTGTTGAGTGCCGCACCGGGGGCGCCCGGCGTCACCGCGAATGAGCGCCCGACGATGAGCGAGCTGTCGGCGACCGTGGCTACCGCGAACGGGATCGGCTCCTCGACGGTCGTCACCGTCTCGACGACCCGCACGACCTTGATCACGTCGCCCGAGGCGACCGCGGCGGCGTCGCGCGCCTCGACCCGGTCCAACGGGCCCACGGCGACCCCGGCCAGGTCGAGCGCGTCGGCCACCGAGGCACCGCGCGGGGCCCGGAAGCTCACGGCCCCACCGCCATCGACCACCGTCACGGGGAGGCCGAGGGTGAGGACCAGCGCCCGGCCGGAGAGCTCGGCGCGGGTCACCCCTCGGCCGGCGGGCTCGGCCCGGGGTGCGGCGTCCGGGGAGGTGACAAGCGCGCCGTCGCTGACAGGGGCCGGGCCCGCGACCTGCCAGCTCGCGGTGAAGGCCACGAAGGTAACGACCAACAGCGCGGTGAACCGCAGGATGTCAGCAAGGTGATCCGTTACAAGCGGGCGCTGCAGTCGGGTTACCTCCGTGTTCCTCGTCTTCGCGGCGGGCAGGAAGCAGCCCTGGGTGTACTGAGGGGGAACGCTCTTGATGCTACGGGACCGCAAGGGCCACTGTCGAAGCGTTTAGGAGGGCTCTCCTGCACGCTTAGCGGTCAGGCGGCGTCCAGCCCAGATATTTCAGGTGTTCGCGCGCCGCGGGGGCGGTGTCCTCCCGTCCGAGGACCGCGTCGAGGAACGCCGTGACGTAGCCGATCTTGTCGCCGGTGTCGTAGCGGTGCCCCTGGAGCTCGACCGCCCAGACCGGCGCGCCTTCGCGCGCGAGCTCGGCGATGGCGTCGGTCAACCAGATCTCGCCGTTCTTGCCGGGCTTCTGCTTCGCCAGGGTGTCGAAGATCTCGGGCTCGAGGATGTAACCGTGGACGGCCGCGAGGTCGCTGGGGGTCTCGTCCGGCGTCGGCTTCTCGACGATCGCGATGACCCGCGTGGTGTCGTCGTCGACCTTCGTCCCGGCGACCATCCCGTAGCGGCCGGCGTCCTTCTTCGGCACCCGGATGCAGCCGACCACGCTGCCCCCGCCGAGCCGCTCTCGGGCCCGGAGGAGCTGGGCGACCGCGGGCTCGCGCGCCAGCATGATGTCGTCGCCCCAGAGCATCGCGAACGGCTCGTTCCCCACGAGCGGCTTGGCCTGCAGGACGGCGTGACCGTTGCCCTGCGGCTCGGTCTGGATCACCGCCTTCACCTGCGCGAGGCGCTCCGGCCGGTGCAGCAGCTCGAGCTCGTGCGTCCTGAGGTCGTGCTTCAGACGCTCCTCGATCTTCGGGCTCGGCTTGAAGTAGCTCTCGATGATCTCCTTGCCCGGAGCGACCACGAGCACGACGCGCTCGATGCCCGACGCGGCCAGCTCGCTGACCACGAGCTCGATGACCGCGGTGTCGATGATCGGCAATAGCTCCTTCGGCACGGTCCGCGTGATCGGAAGGAAGCGCGTCCCCAGGCCGGCCGCCGGCACGACGCCATAGCGCACCGGCTTGACCGTCGGCGCGTCGGCATCGTGCGAATGCGTCATCGCTTTTCCACCGAGACCTCGAACGGTACCGGTTGAGTCGTCCGGACGGCGAGGCCGGTCACCGCGAGGAGCGGCGCCCGCGGGTCGGCTGAGGTGTCGGTGTCGATCTGGAGCGTCCCGCTCTCGACGTACCTCCGCTCGACGGTCGCGCCCCGATCGGTGAAGCGGAGGAGCTGGACGATGAAGCGCTGCGCGACGAAGTTGCTCGACCGGACGAAGCCCTCGGCCTGCCAGGCCCCATCGGCCTCGGCGTCGTCGCTGAAGGCGCCGGGGAGCTCGATGTCGTCCACGGCCATCCCGTTGAGCGCGAGCGCGCCGTCGGTCACGACCTCGAAGCGCAGCAGGATCTGCTTGCCGGCGTACGCCGAGAGGTCGGCCTCCTGCCGGATCCACGACGGCTTGTCGCCGCCGGAGGTCCCGGTGTACCCGTTGCCGAGGTTCTGCCCGTTCGGATCGAGGGCCGTCGTCGCGGAGGTCGGCAGCGTCGTCCAGTGATCGCCATTGTCGGTCGACACCGCGACGTAGCCATAGTCGTAATCCTTCTCGATGTCGAACCACGTCCAGAACGTGAGCCTCGGCGTCGTGGCCTTCGTCATGTCGACCGCACGCGTGAGACGGCTGTCCATCCCGTCCGCGCGATCCGACCACCACAGTGCGGCACCCGAGTGCGGATCGGTCGGGAGCAGCTTCGTGCGCGTCGCGCCACTGAACTTGATCCTGACCGAGGCGCGGGGCAGCTCGACGTAGCGCGCCGCGTACTGGTGCACGGTCGACGCGAGCTTGCCGCCACTGCTGACGCGATCCTGAGCCGTCGCGGTCGCGGGATTGCGCGCGATGGCCTTGAGGTACGAGGTCGCCTTGTCGACGGGCTGCGAGCCGATGAACGCGTTCGCGGCGACGAAGTCCGCGTACAGGTCGTCGAGGCCCTTCTGCCCACGCGCTTTCAGCACCGCGTCGAGATCAGCGGGGACGTCGATCCCGTGGTCGATGAATGCGTTGATCAGCGGGTCACCGCCGGCCTGTTGCCGGAGGAACTCGAGGAAGAGGTAGGTGTGGCCGTAGAACGCCTGCGACTGCTCGAGATCGGGCCAGTCGTTGAGCTGCGTGTCGGGCAGCTGCAGGAAGGTCTGCGCGTGGCCCACTGTGAATCCGTTCTCTGCCTCGCAGAGTTGAGCGTGTCCCTCGTTGAACCACACCGACGATCGCTTCTGACGGCCGAACTCGATCATGTGACAGAACTCGTGCGAGACGATCGAGTTGAGATATGGCTGGCCAGCGCGCGCGGCGAGCGAGTTCACGTAGATCATCTCGCGCTCGGCGCTGAACTCGTTCACCCAGAGCGGCAGCTCGTCAGATCCGGAGAAGTACCCGGCCGCGGCGCCCGGGATCTTCGCGACCATGATGTTGATGCGCGGGTCGCCGTCGATGCCCGGCGACCACTCTGAGCCGTAGAGGCGCCGGTCCGTGGGATACACGTTGCTCTCGAAGAAGCTGGCGTTCTGCCGCAGCGCGGTCACGTCGACAACGATGTCGTCCTGCACCCACCACTTCGCGTGATCGGTGAGGATGCGCAGGGTCGCGGTGATGTGCAGGTTCTTCTTCGCCGCGAAGTCGTAGGTCCAGAACGGCAGCGACGTGCCGATGCCTTCGTCCGGCGGCGTGGTGCGCACCGGCACGCCACCCTTCGCCGGTTGCCCGTCGCGCCCGCGCATGCGTCGCGTGAGGTCGAAGATGTCGGCCAGCGGCAGGGGCTTCGCGTTCAGCGCGGCGCTCATGTCCGGTATCGCGGCGGCGCGGCTGCTGGTCGGGAGCGGGGTCGCGCGCGGCGATCCTGACGCATCCGGCGAGGGCGACGCGGTGTTCTGCGGCGGGGTGCACGCCGTCGCGACGACGAACGCGACGAGGATCCAGACGAGCCGCCGAGTCAAACGGACCGGAGCGATCCTCATGACCGGACGTACCCGTCGACGAGCGTGCGCTGCGCCACGATCTTCCCGCCGCGGTGATAGCGGCGCGGCACGCGGCGGCGGATGCCGGTCACGATCTCGTGGCTGATCGTGCCCGCCGCGGCCGCGAGGTCGTCCACGGTCTGCGCGGCGCGGCCCTGACTGCCGACGATCACGACCTCGTCACCCTCGCGGACCTCGGGCAGGCCGGTCACGTCGATCGTGACCAGATCCATGGAGATGCGACCCGCGAACGGCAGCGCCGTGCCGCCGATCAGGACCCGCCCCTTCCCCTTGAGCGATCGCGCGAGCCCGTCACCGTAGCCCACCGGCACGGTCGCGATGCGGCCGTCCCGCGGCAGCTGGTACTCGTGCCCGTACGACACGCCGGTCCCCGCCTTTACCTGGACCACGCGCCGCACGCGCGAGCGCCACTCCAGGGCGGGTCGGAGAGCGAGGGAGGCATGCAGGTGCGGCGCCGCGTGGAGGCCGTGCAGGCCAAGGCCAGGACGGATGGCGTTGCATCCGGGCACCGCGCCGAAGGTCTCGACGCCCGCGGTCGCGGCGGCATGTACCCAGCGTGGCGGCTCGCCGATCGCGCCGAGCACCTCGGCGAAGCGCCGTAGCTGCGCCCGGTCGTTCGTGACGTCGGTCTCGTCCGCTGTCGCGAGGTGCGTGAAGATGCCGTCGACCGCGACGTGCCGCAGCTCCCGGATCGCCTTGAAGCGCGCGGCCGCCTCCGCCGCCGGAGCGCCGAGGCGCGTGAGGCCGCTGTCGACCTTGAAGTGCACCGCGGCGCGCCGCCCTGCGGACGCCGCGACGGCGTCCACCAGGCGCGCCTGCTCCAGATCCCACACCACCAGCGCGCAGTCCGCCGCGATCGCGGCCTCGGCCTGCGCGCGGTCCTCCGCCCCGAGGAACACGAGCACCGGGGCGCGCACGCCGGCGGCGCGGATCGTCATGGCCTCGTCGACGGTGAAGACCGCGAGCATCGCGACACCGGCACCGGCGAGCGTCTCGGACACCGCCTCGACCCCGTGGCCATAGGCGTCGTCCTTGACGACCGCGATGACCTCACCCTTCCCGCGCTCGCGGAGGGCCGCGAGGTTGGCGACGATCGCGTCGAGGTCGACGTCGACCACAGTGCCGCGCAGCGGCGCGCGCGTGCTCACGGACGCCGTCCCCGCTTGGCGGCGCGGATCGTGCCGGCGCGTCCCGGCTTCGCATCCCGAGACGCCGTCGCGGAGCGCTGGCCGGCAAGGATCTCGCGTAATGCGCGAGGCAGCGCGTCGACGATGTCGGTCGCGAGCGCGCCGGACTCGCCGATCTCATTCGCGAGCAATGCGCCGGCACGACCATGCACCCACACCGCCGCTGCGGCGGCCGCGAGCGGCGCG
>WNFB01003390.1_pt1 | contig 14029 bp, 15 predicted proteins | sample 5400501 | NCBI WGS metagenome assembly WNFB01 (sample SAMN13153341, study PRJNA577476) | soil metagenome | isolation source: 200 cm saprolite under Douglas fir tree site 2 hole 1 | place: USA:California | collected 2015-04-18
CGTCGACAAAGTTCTTCGTTATCAGGTTGAGGTCGACCCTCTGATTTATTGAGGCTGAAGCGACAACGTTCTCAATGCTTACTATTGCCTTCGTTTGGGGCATTACGGAGGCGTGAAGATTCGACAGCATATATAGTAAATAAAAAGACCGGGAATCGGCCAGATAACGTCGGGTCGGGTGAGGCTTCATCGGTATGTGGGCGCATCTCAAATGATCCTCGAACCCCCGAAGAGTTATCAGCACCCTGTCCTGCTGTGACCTAGAGATTGCTTCACCTATAATGCAGTCTTACTAGATCTTTGTGCTTCTTACAGGCTGAAACGCTTTCAGATGCAGAGAGCCCAATGCTTACAGAGTAAGACCTGACACAGCCACAGTCGAAATAGTATAGATGAGACCTTCCTACTATCTCATCCCTGTCTACATTCTGACCAGCTAGAAGAAGCTGAGCGTGGATATAATTAGTGTCTCCTTTTCTAGCTTTCTTAGCTAACGCAAGTCTCTTATCTCTCAGCCACGTCATTCTTCATCTTCCTCCTTCATCAACCTCATCTTCTCCCTAACCCCCCAAGCGTTCGCATTCCCTAGTCTTTGAAGGGTGCTGGGGAGGGTTTGTTAGAGAGGCAGTGTTCGATCTCATGGTGTACAAATTGCTCCAAACATTCTTTCTCTGTAATTCTCCCTTTACAATTTTGACCACACACGCTCTGTCTGGGCCAAGGCCACTCGAATCCCCAGCCATGACTAACGTATGGGCGTTCCTAGGAAAGTTCTCTACTAGGGCCATCTTTTCTTTCTGTGACAAGAAGTCTGTCCCCTTAAGAGTATGGCTACCATGACCAAGAAGAATGTGGAGGATCGCTGAGCCGGATAATTACAATAGAGGAAAATGGCGTTTCGTCATCTTCGTCGCGGGAGCTAAAGCAGGAGAGCATTTGAAAATCAAGGTGACTGAAGTTGGCAACTGGTTCGACAATGCCCAGGCACTCTCGAGGTTCAGAAGGAAAGCGAGAAAAGCAAGCTGAACCGATTAGCGTCGAAATCAGATGTGGAGCACATGAGTTACCGCGCCGCTGCAATAGGGGAACACCTAACTTCGAGGGGTTACCTCGAATATATTGATCGGAGACTAGGTTTTTCGAGAGGAACCATCTACGACCTCTGTCTTGCAGCCATAAAGTCGAAGACAAAATCTAAGTCGGGGGTCAAGGTAACATATAGAGGTGAGACCGAACGCCAGATACGCATGACTACTCGTCACTACGTTCAGGTGCGTAAAGCCATATTCTTGATAGAGTTCAAGATGACCAAGGCGGGAAGGCAGATCGACCGCGTGGTTCAGGTCCATCTGGAGATATAGCGAATTCCACCAATTCTCCGACTCGATACCGCCGAGACTTGATGGAATGACGGAAACTGCTCAGACAACGGCGAGCAAGACAGGGCAAGAATCAACAACGAAGATCTAGACACTTGAAAATACCTTCAACCTGAAGAGAGACTGGCATTCAGAGTTTATATACCAGACTAATAATTTCATACTCTGAGACTTAAATATCTCAGATTTATATCGCACATGTCACACAACATAAGTTTTTCGAGACTGCTGAAATCTGAGAGGATACTGGATAGATGCCCCAAATGCGGAAGGAGGCTAATGGTAATTGATAGCTCCAGAGGAGAACTCTTCTGCAGTAATTGCGGCTTCGTAATGAAGGAGAAGATTGTGGAGGCGGGTCCGGAATGGAGGTCTTTCTCTAACGAAGAAAAGGACAATAGAAGCAGGACCGGAAGCCCCACCTCCATAACAATGCATGACATGGGCCTTGCCACAGTAATAGGAGGCATGAACAAGGACGCATCAGGGAGGTCATTGTCCGGTTCCATGAAATCCACAGTCGAGAGATTGAGGACATGGGATCGGAGAAGCCAGGTGCACGAATCCGCGGACAGGAACCTAAGGCAGGCATTAAGCGAGCTTCGACGGTTCTCGGACAAGCTGACAGTCTCCGAAGCTGTCACGGAAAAGGCCGCCTACATCTACAGGAAGGCACTTGAGAGGAATCTTGTGAGAGGAAGGTCCATCACATCAATAATAGCAGCATCGCTCTACGCCGCCTGCAGGGACATGGAAGTTCCAAGAACTTTGAAAGACGTGGCAGCAGTGAGCAATGTCAAAAGAAAGGACCTTGCGAGGTCCTACAGGCTCTTGCTCAAGGAGATGGACATCAAGATGCCAGTGGCAGAGCCATCGAGGTGCGTATCGAAGATAGCGTCTAGGGCAGGAATGTCCGAGAAAACACAGAGAAGGGCACGGGAAATACTGATTAGGGCCAAGCAGATGAGGATAACAGCTGGCAAAGACCCGATGGGATTTGCCGCTTCGGCGCTCTACGTTGCTTGCTCATTGGAAGGCGAAGATAAGACGCAGAAGGACGTTGCTGAGGCTGCCGGGGTGACCGAAGTAACCATAAGAAACAGGTACAAGGGTCTCAGGTCGGCTCTCGGCATTTGAGTTTCAGCTTCGAGAAGTTATTCTCAAAGGGTAACTATTCGCGGTCTTCTATTTGAAGCACAAGTATGAGGATAGGTCTAGAGGACTTTTCTCTGAAAATCTTGCATGTTTTGAAACCCGCCCGCCTGACGGCCTGATGGGTTGGTCTGGTTCACATCACATACAGGTATATCGGATGAGGCTTCCTCCAGCCCGCAGGCGTGACCTCTATTTCACGCTCAGGCCTCCAACCGGGAATCGAGTAATCAAAATTTACGATTCTGGCACCAGCCCTCAGTTCTTTCATGAACTTGGGCGCCATTAAGTTCAGGGTATAGCTCGAAAGATATATGGCAAGGACGTCGGCCTCTCTCAAGCTTACCTTCTTGAAGTTGCGACACCATATCCTGATTTGATGGGACAGTCCCATCTCCTTCACCCTTCTGCGGCACTCTATCACGAGGCGCCTACGAACCTCCACTCCCACCACCCTGGCATGAAAGTCCTTGGCCGCTGCTATCACCATTCTGCCGTCTCCCGAGCCGAGGTCAAACACCGTCTCATCTGGCATCACAGAAGCCAAGGTGAGCATCTTCGGTATGATGTCTCCCGGAGTCGGGATGTATGGTTCGGTGTAATTCATTCATGCCAAGTAGTTTCTCGCCTTAGATAAGCATCGAGGTGGCAGGGGTCGTGCCGACTATTGTCGCGGCGACCTCCCCGAGATGAAAGTCGAGGGCAGGAGCGTAACCTTCCTCAGGATTCCGACCGTGATCACGGTGAGGCGGGAATTGAGCAAGGCCGGCCACCTGTACTTCACGTTTCTCACGAGGGAGAGCTGTGAATACCTCCAGGAGACTTGACCCAGCCAATCAGGTCGGGCGAAGAGATAGACCCTTCGTCGCCCTGGTCGCCCTTGGGAGGTCGAGCAAACACTTCCTCCGCACATCCCTCGTGGGCAAACTGGTGATGCGAGTCGTTAAAACCCACCCCGAGCACTGAATGCTTTGCGGGACGGGACGAAGACGCGCTTCATCTTCTCCTTAATGAGGTCGAATTCGACTGCGGCGGCGATAGCGTTCTCCCGGCAGCCGGCCTAGACTCTTCCGATTGTGACTGGGGGGCAACCAGGTCTGCGGTCAACCTCGCACAAATAGGCAATTCTACATTGGCTCCGAGAACTCTTGATGGTAGAACTTTCATCATGGCGATATTGTTCGGTCGGAGGGACTTAATTAGCGCCCCTACGAACACATCAAAGGCATGGTTAGGCTTGTCAAACCTCTAAGATTTTATCCGAAACACGTTCGGGGAGCCTTGATAGTAAAGAGACAAAGGCAAGGTTACATCAAACTGAACGGCGAAAGACAAGCCGACAGAAACTGGAGGAAGCACTTGGAACGAGGCTCTCAGCTTTGATCGGTAACGCCCATAGGCCGAAATTCTGGGCAGAGGAGCTTGCCTGGGGAACCAAGCTTGAGAAGGATTCATCAGTCTTGGTTCTGAGCAGCGAAGAAGACCGTTATGTCGCCTCGTTCACAAAAGCTGGATTGGCCGCCCTTGCCAGTGGTGCTTTCGAGGCGTTTACGGGAGGAAACCAACACCTGCCGCAGGCAGACGGTGCCTTTAGATCGGTGTTTATCCCTTATGCTTGGCATGAATTTCACGATAGGAGCAGAGTTGCAGTTGAATGCTACAGAGTGCTCAAAAACGATGGAACGATCTCGATTCTATCTCAGTCCCACGAACAGTTGCGCGGCAAGCCTCTGTTCAAGTTCTTCCCCGAAGCAGTCACTAGGCAAATCAGCCTTTATGACAGTATTCCCGACCTGACTGCAGTTATTGGAAAGGCAGGCTTCAAGTCGATTGAAACTTCCAACTACTCCTGGTCGGGTAACGTGAAGCCAAGCGAGTATATCGATGCCGCTGAAAGAAAACTTTGGCCAGAACTTGCAGTCCTTACAGACGAAGTCAGGCAGCGAGGTATCAGGGAACTTAGAGATTATATCGCGAGGCGTGGCGACGTGCCTTTTAGAGATGATGATGCGAGCACTCTAGTCGTGGGCAAGAAATAATAATTTACGACTTGTCACAAGACGGTTCCGTCAATCCCCATGCTGCCTACATAGGGAGGCCGATTTCAGTGAGCTTGAAGTAAATATTTTTTCGATGACGCGATGAAGTCAAGAGCGCCTCATGTTGAGATGTCTTACCAACTTCTCCAGTTGCATTAATATAGGAAGGACATCAGGAATGGGTAAGAATTGTCCAAGTTCAGAGTTGTGATCCGAACTAACTTCGGCGAGCTAGAGGTGGAAGGAGAAACAGTCAAGGAGTTGAGAGAGGGGTTGAAAGAGGTGGGGTTCTCTGTCGAACAAACAGAAGCTCTCCTGAAGAACAAACAGTAAGTGAAGGATTCCCCCACCTGCCGACTCAACGTGTAGAAAGCCTCAGAGGAGCTTGTGACTATCGGTACGAAGCCTTCTTCCCAGACACCAACCAGTATCTAGGACGCGATGACAACTTAATGACAATAAACGTCAAGTACGACATCGGAGGGTATCTGCATTAAATGACGAACGCCGGCAAGGAGCCTCCCCGTTGCTTTCTCAGAGGGCTTAGACCCCGGAGCTCGACGAACAGTTGGTCCACCTCTGTCTACTCATACGCTGGAAGCTACAACAACTTGCAGGCAGGCGAACTGGTTCCGCTGACGTTCGGAAAGCTCGCCCCGCTGGATTTCGACACGGGAGGCACCTGCGCGGTGAGAGACTATGACGGGCCTCATGGTTTTTCCCCGACCACTTATTCTTTGTCCAAATTCGCCACCCAAAACGGAACGCCCATCGGAAAACAAGCTTATTGGACCAAACTCTCGCCCCTCCTCGACCGGCGTCTCGCCACGAAGCTGCGTGGCCCCTTCCGCATACTATTCGCGTGCCCCGTCCAAGAAGCCCCATGGGTTGGACTTAATATTAGATTTACGTAAAATTTGTAGACCCCAGTTGCGTCTTTCGTGCACCGCGAAAGCATTTAACTGAAAGATATCATGTGAAGAGGGGCGAATTTTGTCAACCTCCATCGGATCGAGCAACCAGGGAGAGGATCACCTCTTCACACCGCAGGAGGCGACGAGGATGTTGCCGGGCGTCAGGGAAAAGATGAAGGCTCTCATAGAGAAAAAGAAGTTGTTAGACGCGCAGAAAGATGAGGTCGAGAGGTACAACCTGATCGGCCTGAGGACCGATGGGTCCATAGAGAAGGCGAAGCGACTGGACTTCCTCGCAGAAGACATGATGAAAACCATCAGGGAGTTGGAAGACCTCGGATTGACTGTAAGGGACATCGACTTTGGTCTCGTAGACTTTCCGGCGGAGAGGTACGGCGAGAAGGTCTTTCTCTGCTGGAGATACGGCGAGGAGGAGGTTGGTTACTGGCACAGGCCTGAGGAAGGGTTCGGGGGGCGGAGGGCGCTCAAGAACCAGCTGGTCTCTCCCTAGCTAGTTTCCTAAGAGTTTCTCCGCGTTCCTCCGCATTAGATTCTCGGCCACCCCGGGTTTGAGCCTCGGCTTCAATGTCTCGTTGAAGTCGCGCATCCAGTCGCGATGCCTTATCATGGGGTAGTCGGTGCCGAAGAGAATCCGACTCTGGAGCGGACCGTTCAGGTACGACAGGAGAGACGAGGGAAGATACTTGGGCTTCCAACCGGAGACGTCGAGAAAGACTCTGGGATTCCTCATCGCGATCGCGATCGCGATGTCCATCCAAGGCCAGCCAAAGTGGGCCATTATCATCTTCAGGTCGGGGAACTCCTGCCCCACCTCGTCTAGCAGCTCGGGGTTGCTGTACCTGATCTCGCAGTCCCCGAGGGCCGTCGTGCCGGTGTGGAAGAGTATCGGAAGCTCCTCCTCTTCGCAGAGAGCGTAGAGCGGATACATCTTCTTCCTGTCGTTCAGATAAACGGAGTTCGCGCTGTTGTGGACCTTCAAACCCCTGAAGCCCAGCTTCCTTATCGCTCTCTTCAGCTCCTTCAGGGCCTGGGGAGGGGCGTTGGGGTCGACCCCGGCGAAGGGGAGTAGCCGCCCCCTCCCCCGCGCGGCCACCTCCGCCATGTCATCGTTTCGAATCGTGTAGTTCTTGAAGCTCGGGTTCCGAGTGGCGTGAGTATCCTGGCCGAGGATAACGGCCTTCTCGACCCCGCTTTCGTCCATCTCCTCAAGAAGCTGCCCGATTGATTTTGGGAGAAGGGTCGTGTCGAGATTGAAGAACCTGCAGGCTTTCACGATGGGACCATTCTTCAGAATGAAAGACCTTGTCCAGGGATGGACGTGGATGTCTACAGACAACGGAGCCCGAACGTTCCTGAAACGGGGTTAAAGTTTTCTACCAGTGATTCTCCACCCGAACGATGAACAAGAGCGTGGAACTGAACGAGGGAGACCCGGCGCCAGACTTCTCCCTCCCATCAAGCGACGGAGAAGACGTGAAGCTGAGTAGCCTCCAAGGGAAGAACGTCGTTCTCTACTTCTACCCCGAGGACGACACGCCTGGTTGCACCAGGGAGGCATGCTCGTTCAGGGACAACCTCCCAAAGTTCGAGAAGCTCGACGCTGTTATTCTCGGCGTCAGCAAGGACTCGCTCGCCTCTCACGACAAGTTCATCAGAAAGTACGGGCTGAACTTCACCCTGTTGAGCGACGAGAATCTGACCGCGCACAAGCTCTACGACACCTGGAGGCTAAAGAACAACTACGGAAGGACATACTGGGGTACTGAAAGGTCGACCTTCGTAATCGACCCCGAAGGGAGGATCAAGAAGATCTTCAGGAAGGTGAGGGTCGATGGGCACGACCAGCAAGTGCTTGAAGCACTCAAGGATTAGGCGCGAGTGTTGGGCTCTGCCTTTGCCGGAGTGAAGGCAGGGATACTCGCTGGGATGGTCAACGCCGGGTCAATCGGGCTCTTCAACGTCCTCCTACTCTACGGGCTGAAGGGCGACGTCCTCCAGTTCCTCTCCGCGAACCTCCCCTCGGCCTGTGGGGGAGTGGCTGGGGGTTTTCGGCCGACGCCGGAGGAATGCTTCTCGTCGGTCGTTCTCGTCTATATCCCTTACTTCACATTCCTCGGATTTGTCATTTCGCTCGTCTTCGCGGCGGCGTACGGAATCCTCTACGAGCGTCTACCCGGCCAGTCGCCAAGGGTTAAGGCCGCCTCTATTGGGCTCCTCCTCCTCATCGCGCTGCTCTACTTGGGGTTGGCGGGTCTCAGCTTTGAGTACACGGCGAGAATTCTCATCAGCATCTTCGACGTAGCGGCCACTGCAGTATACGCTGTCATTCTTGGGGGACTCTACAGGCGGTACACCCGCTCCGTGGAGTTCGTCAGCCAGGACGAGAATTCCCTGAAGATAATCGTCGACGGGAGGAACCTGACGGGTAAGACTAGGACCTTCCACCTGCGCTCCTCCCATGAGGTCAAGGGGGAGACGTCTGAGGGCAGCTCCTTCAAAGAGTGGGCGATAAGTGGTGGGGTGTCGATCGAGGATCCGAGGAGCTTCAGGACGACGATGGAGGTTAATGGGGACGGAATGTTGAAGGCCTTCTCCGCCAAGAAGAGATAGATTCGTTGATTATGCTCCGGGTTTCTCGAGCTGTGGCGCGCCCAAATCTCGATCGGGGAGCGCGTCTGTTTTGAGCCACCCTGTTAGAGTCTGCCGGCTGAGGACGACGTTGGATTACTCGGTCGATTCAGCGTAGATGTTGGTCAGGGCCCTGAATCTCCTCTTTGAGTAGAATTTGACGGCTATCTCATTTCGTGCAGGAAACTCCGCGGTGACCACCTGTGCGCCGAGCTTCCTGAGAGCCTTAGAGGCACGCTCAAGCATGGTGTTCCCGAGAGCCTTCCGCCTGTGCTCCGGAAGGATGTAAAAGTCTGTGATGTTGCCGCCCATCGTTGGCTTGTAAAAGGTCCTCTCCCTGACCTCAGCCCGCAGGATTCCGACCACACTCTTCCCCTTCACAGCTACCAGAACGAGGGAGCTCTTCGATTCGAGCGACGTCGTGAGATAGCTCCGCGCCCTTTCGGGGGCGTCGTCGACGACGGTGAAGAGGGGGTCAAACTCGTTGTTAAGCCTCTTCATCCGGACGACCAGATTCGCGGCCTCTTCAACGTCCTCCCGCCTGGCCTCCCTAACCGAGATTTCCTCCATCGCTGCTCTGTTCTCCCGCATCGTTTTAGGCTTAGCGAGGTGGTGGGGGTGGAATGATTCTCTTCTCCACCAAGACCCTGTGCATCTTTCGCGAGCGCCCGATTATTTCTCGCGCGTGTCTTCCTAGTTCCTCCTTCGATGCCCGCCTCCTTGCCTCCCCCTCCTCCTGAGCCTTTACGCCGACCGTCGCCGCCACTCTAGGGTAGACCTCCCAGTCGAGCATCGTAGGGATTATCCTCCTTTGGCTGAGCCCCCCCTCCTTCGCGAAGCGGGCGATCTCTCTCGCGGCCGCAATCACCATGCCATCCGTGATCGTCCTGGCACGAACGTCTAGCGCCCCCCTGAAGATGCCTGGGAACAGGATGCTGTTGTTTACCTGATTCGGAAAGTCAGACCGGCCAGTCGCAACTATCTCCGCTCCCGCAGCAATCGCCTCGCCGGGCCACATCTCCGGCACAGGGTTTGCCAGGAGAAAGACAATCGCCCTTCTCGCCATCCCCGCTATCTCACGCTTCTTGACGACGCGAGGCCCCGGGGCCGCAGCTGCAACAAGAACGTCAGCACCATTCAACGCCTCCTCGAGCCCCCCGGTAACCCTGCCACCGTTCGTCTCCAGCGCGACCTCATACTTCCACCTGTTTCTCAACAAGAGTTGGTCCATATCCTCCCTCCCCGGATGGAGAATTCCCTTCGAGTCCACCACGATCATCTTCTTCGGATCTGCCCCAGCCTCTCCGAGCAGACGGACAGCCGCAATGTTCGCGGCACCAGACCCGAGAAGGGTGATTCGCGTTTCACCAATCTTCCTCTCGGTCAGCTCCAGTGAGTTGTAGATGGCCGCGAGGATTACCCCGGCTGTGCCCTGCTGATCGTCGTGCCAGACGGGTATGGCCATCTGACCCTTCAGCCTCTCCAGGATCTCGAAACACTTGGGCGACTCGATATCTTCGAGGTTTATCCCACCGAGCGCAGGCTCAAGCGAGCTCACTGTATCGACGAACTTCTCGACGTCCGTAACCCTGATCGGAAGAGGGTAGGCGTCTACCCCTCCGAGATATTTGTAGATGAGCGACTTTCCCTCCATGACAGGGAGGGCGGCCTCCGGCCCAATCTTTCCGAGGCCCAGGACCCGACTCCCGTCCGTGATAATCGCGATGCTGTTCCAGCGATTCGTGTATTCGAAGGAGAGTTCCACATCTCGCTGGATCAACTTCGACACCGCCGCCACCCCCGGGGTGTACCAGATCGAGAAGTCGTCGAGGGAGCGGATCGGTACCTTCGGCATCGTCGCAACCTTGCCTCCGTAAAACGCGGAGTACCTCACCGCCTTCCTTGACGCCTCTTCCCCCGCCTTCGCTCGAGGCAAAGACCTTCTCACGCAGCCCGGAGGCGGGTGTATTTTAAACAGAAGACTCCTTCGTTGTTTGTCTAAGCGGTAGGCTCAGGTCCCTCTTATCCCATCCAGCAGACGTAATCAGGGCCTGGCCGTAGCGACATGGGAGCCCCCTTTGCCTTGGTGATTGCTTGGCAAAGGGGTACCACGAAGCGATTCATTCATTAGGGAAATAACTCGGCAACAGGCAGAGTCAGGTTGCGGAAAGACCCAGTCTGTGGTATGTCTGTGGAAGAAAGAGGTGACGCACTCAAGACGGAGCGAAGGGGCGTTACGTTCTACTTCTGCAGTGAAACCTGTTTGAAGGAGTTCGTTGCGCCGGCTGTGGAACTAGGGAAGCTCAAGACACTGGTGGGAGCGGGGTCGGTGCTCACAATCGCCATTCTCGCCCTAACCTACCTCCCGATTCTGCCAGCCTACGCCAACAATTTGGTCCTCCTAATGCTGACTTCGCCTGTCCAATTCGTTGTCGGATCGAGGTTCTACCGAGGGGCGTACCATGCTGTGAAGAGCCTCACCAGCAACATGGATGTGCTGATAGCGCTGGGTACCTCGGCTGCATTCGGCTACAGCACAGTGGCCACCCTCTTCCCTTCATTCTTTGGAACCGAGGGCGTGTACTACGATACTGCAGCGGTCATCATAACGCTAATCCTCGCTGGAAGACTTCTCGAACACCTGACGAAGGACCGTGCGTCGGACGCGGTGAGGAAACTTCTCGAGATGAAGCCTACAGTCGCGCATCTGGTCAAAGGCGATAGCATTGTTGATGTTCCAGTTGAGGAGTTGGGCGTAGGCGATATCTTCGAGATCAAGCCCGGGGAGAGGATTCCGACGGACGGAAGGGTTACTTCGGGCCGAACCTCCACCGACGAGTCGATCATAACCGGGGAGAGCATCCCGGTTGAGAAGGGGCCGGGGAGCGAGGTGATTGGGGGGTCGATAAATAGAGCGGGATACTTCAGGGCTGAGGCGACCAAGGTCGGCGAAGACACGGTTCTCTCTCAGATTACCAGGATGGTCGAGGAGGCGCAGGCAGGAAAGGCTCCAATTCAGCGACTGGCAGACAGGATAGCGGAGTATTTCGTGCCGGCGGTCGTGGGGATAGCATTTGCATCCTCTCTAATGTGGTACATATTCGGAGGGATCCCAGTCGCGACCTCTATCCTAATCTTCGTCTCGGTCGTCATAATTGCCTGCCCCTGCGCGCTGGGAATAGCTACGCCCGCCGCCCTGCTTGTGGGGACAGCGAAGGGTGCCCAGAACGGGATCCTGCTGAAGAGTGGAGAGGCGCTCGAGATGGCTGGAAAGGTGGATACCGTTCTCCTTGATAAGACCGGCACGATAACCGTTGGAAGACCCGCCGTAACTGAAGTCGGGGGCGACGAGGGTGAAGTGCTTTCGCTGGGTGCAACAGTCGAGGCTGGCTCAGAGCACCCGTTGGCAGAGGCGATAGTCTCCGAGGCGCGGAGGAGGCGGCTGAAGCTTCAGGTCTTGACTGATTTTCAATCATTTCCGGGACTTGGTGTGCTTGGAAGGGTCGGGGACAGAGTTGTCCGCCTCGGTAAGAGAGAGTTCATGAGAGAGAACGGCATCGATGTTTCGAAAGTCGAGGCTCGTGCGTCCGCGCTGGAAGCTGACGGCAATACGGTCGTATTTGTAGCCGCAGACAAAGATGCTTTGGGGATCATAGCGGTCGCTGACACTCTGAAGCCCGATGCTGAACGCGCCGTCTCGGAGCTGCGCAAGATGAAACTCGAGACGATTATGCTCACGGGCGACAACGACAGGACAGCGGGAGCGATCGCGAAGAAGGTTGGAATTGATGCCTTCCACGCTAACCTACTCCCGCAGGAGAAAGAACGAATCATCGAGAAGTTACAGGCGCAGGGGAGGACGGTGGCGATGGTCGGTGATGGTGTGAACGACGCACCAGCGCTTGCGAAGGCCGACCTCGGAATCGCCATAGGCAGTGGCACCGACGTGGCCAAGGAGTCTGGCGGTATCATTCTCATCAAGGACAGATTGATGGATGTAGTTAATGCGATAGAGCTCAGCAGGACCACGCTGAGCAAGATAAAGCAGAATCTTCTCTGGGCTTTTGGCTACAACACCGCTCTAATTCCAGTGGCTGGAGGGGTCTTGATACCTTTCTACGGAGTCTCCGTGTACTCCTTCCTCCCCTTCTTGGCGGGCGCAGCGATGGCGTTCAGTTCAGTGACGGTGGTCGCCAACTCTCTCCTACTCTCCCGATGGCGCATCCCATCAGGTTCACGGACGCAGGATTCACAGATGAAAAATGTCTAATAGATGGGACGTCGATGTGTGACTAAGGGTAGCACATGCAAAGAGATCCTGTCTGCGGCATGACGGTGGACGAAAAGAAGACGAAGCTTACGTCGGTACACGAGGGGAGAGTCTTCTACTTCTGTTCACCCGGATGCAAGCAGAAGTTCGACGCAGACCCCCATCGGTACGGCCATCCTAAGTGAAGGTGGTGCGACAGAGTACGTCTCCCACCGGCGGGCACGTCGCACCATCACTCCAGCCTCGGTAACCGAAGCTCCACGAGCGGAGGCCACGAAGGATTTGACTGTATTTGACAGAGTCCAGAGACTGTTTCATTGGGCAACGCTAGCAGTGTTGGTGATGATCATCATTACCGGATTTGCCTTGTACGATCCCTCCTCCTTCGCGCCCGTCGCCGACGCCCTGGGCATACCCCTTCATTCTGCCTTTCCGTCTTATGTGCTCGCACACGTAATCGTTTCTGCGTCCTTTGCAGTTCTGCTTGGTATTCACGTCGCCTGGGATGTGAAGAGGCTCCGAGCCCTCCGTCGAATGTGGCCTAGCGTGCAGGATTACCGAGACGGGTTGCTTCGCGCACTGAACTTCTTCTCACTGAGCAAGAAATACCCCAGGATGCCGAAGTATGACGCATTCATGAAATCCTTCCATCTTTACCTGATCGTATCGTCCGCTCTACTGGCTTTCACGGGAATCTACCAGTATTTCTACGCTTCATGGTGGAATGTCCCCTGGTTCCTACACTCTCAGATAGAGCCGTGGTGGCGACCAACCGTAATTCACGACGTCTTCGGCTTCATCCTGATCGCACTTGTGGTTGGCCACCTCTATTTCGGTCTCCTCAGGGTTAACAGGCCACTCCTTCGAGCCATGATCCATGGAAAGATCAGTAAGTCGGAGGTCGATCGCAGGTACAGATCAGACGAACTGCAAGGCACGTGAGAAAAGTGCAGACACACGCAGAACGCGTCGGAGACCCGCACCGCATTGGTGCGTCGCTGACACTGGCCATCATGGTTCTTTCTCTGCCCTCTCAAGTTTTTGCAGGCGCTACTATCGAACCTCATTACACCCACACAAAGGCTCACGGATCTGTTCCGACAAGCATAGGTGGAATGACAGACAGCTATGAAATTCAAGTCACCAACGGTCACAACGTGTCCGTGACAGGGGTGATCGTCTACATACCCACGGATTTCGAGCTGATTAACGAATCTGCGAGCGAAGTTGGCTGGGTCGCGAGGAGGCTCCCTGCACAGCCGGGAGTCACCGGTGGTGTGAGCTGGAACGGAAGAGAAATCTTGCCCGGGATGAGTGCTAGCTTCTTTGTGAGCTTGCGCAATCCCGATGTGGGTCTGTTCCTCCCGGCCGTCGAGACCTTCTTGATTGTACAAACCTACCCCGGTGGGGCGTCGGCGACAAGAGAGCCGGTGGAGATAACTTATCCAACAAGGTTGTTCGGCATAGACTATGCAACGCTCGCCTTCACTTTGGTGGCGGTTGTCTTCTTGCTGCTCTCGTTAGACGTAGTCTCACTGAGAGGCCGACAAAAGACGGTGACTACCAACTCGTGAGTTTGCGTCGCTTCAGATAGGGTGCGCGCGGAAGCATCCGTCACGATTGTAA
>WNFB01003396.1_pt1 | contig 14019 bp, 12 predicted proteins | sample 5400501 | NCBI WGS metagenome assembly WNFB01 (sample SAMN13153341, study PRJNA577476) | soil metagenome | isolation source: 200 cm saprolite under Douglas fir tree site 2 hole 1 | place: USA:California | collected 2015-04-18
CCTGCCCCGCCCGAAGGCCTACGACGACACTTTTTTCAAGCCGATCAGCATCTGGCTGACGACCACCGATCACAAGCTGATCGGGATCATGTACATGGCGACCGGCGTCCTCAGCTTTGTGATCGGGGGCATCTTCGCGCTGATCATCCGGCTCCAGCTTTCCCAGCCAAACCTGACGGTGGTCGACCATGAAACGTACAACCAGCTGATCTCGGCGCACGGCGTGACGATGATCTTCTTCTTCGTCACGATCTTCATGACCGGGATCGCCAACTACATGGTGCCGATCATGGTCGGCGCCCGTGACATGGCCTTCCCGCGCGTGAACCTGCTGGGGTTCTGGTTGATTCCGGTCTCGATCATCCTCTACTACAGCGGCTTCTTCACCGGTGGCGCGCTCAACGCGGGCTGGACGGGCTACGCACCGCTGACTGAGAAGGCTTACCAGTCGCACAGCCTCGGCGTGGACTTCTGGGCGATGAGCATCATCGTCTGGGCCATCAGCGGCATCATGGCCTCCACCAACTTCCTTACCACCGTGGTGGCCCTACGCGCGCCAGGCATGAAGTTGACGCGGCTGCCGCTCTTCGTGTGGGCGCAGATCTCGACCTCGATCTTGCTGCTGGTCGTGGGTGCGCCGCTCGCGGCGGCGATGATCCTGGTCGAGTTCGACCGCCAGCTCGGGACACAGTTTTTCACGACTCAGGGGCGCCCGGTCCTGTACCAGCACCTGTTCTGGTTCTTTGGACACCCAGAGGTCTACATCATGATCCTGCCCGGATTCGGGATGGTCTCGGAGATCATCCCGGTCTTCGCGAAGAAGCCGATCTTCGGCTACATGTCGATGGTGGCGGCGCTGTTCGGCATCGTCTTCCTGTCGATGACGGTGTGGGCCCACCACATGTACACGGTCGGCATGAACACCTACGTCGAAGGCTTCTTCATGCTCATGACGATGGCGATCGCGGTGCCGACCGGCATCAAGTTCTTCAACTGGATCGCCACCGCCTGGTGGGGCTCGGTCGACTTCACCGTGCCCATGAAGTTCGTCTGGGGCTTCCTGGCCACGTTCCTGATCGGCGGCATCACCGGCGTCTACCTTGCCTCGGTGCCGGTGGACACGCAGCTGCACCAGTCCTACTACGTCGTCGCTCACCTGCACTACGTGCTGTTCGGGGGCAGCGTGTTCACGATTTTCGCCGGCACTTACTACTGGTTTCCGAAGATCACCGGCCGCATGATGAACCGGACGCTGGGTGAGTGGAACTTCTGGACCGTGTTCGTCGGCTTCAACGGGACGTTCCTGATCATGCACACGCTCGGCCTTGAAGGCATGCCCAGGCGCATTGCCACGTACGCCAACGCATCCTGGGCGACGACCAACATGATCATCACGATCTCGTCGTTCCTCGTCGCCTTCTCGGTGCTGCTGTTCCTGATCAACATCGTTCACAGTTGGAACCACGGCGAGATAGCGGGCGACGACCCCTGGCAGGGCAACAGCCTCGAATGGGCGACGACATCGCCTCCGCCGCCTTACAACTTCGAGAAGGTCCCGCCCGTGCGCAGCTTCATGCCTGTGCGTGATCTGCGCGAGTCCGGGGAATTGGAGCCCGAAACGGCCCCGGCCTAGTCTCGGTCTCGCCGAAACCCCACCCCTGCCCCTCCCTCAGAGAGGGGAGGGCAATTGCCACCGGCACGAATCTTTAGTGGCGGGCCTCTTGGTGCTCGGTCTCGGCAGCTTCAGGCCTGGCGGAGCTAGGTGCCGGCGCTCCTCCCTCGTTCGCTCGGTTGCGTGCGTCTCCGCGGAGGACCCACCAGCCAAGTCCGGCGACCCCGAGCGCCGCGACCAGGAAGGTCACGCTCATCTCGAGCCAGGCGTTGACCCATTCGCCGGCCAGGTAGCTCACGACTTAATTATCGGCCACTTAAGCCCCTCACCCTAGCCCTCTCCCCGAGGGGGGACGTCCCCCCTCAGGGCGCCGGGCCTGGCGGAGCGCCCGGAGACACCCCCCTGCCGAGGGGGAGAGGGGAGAAGGTCGATGCCGTCGTTTCGTAACCTAGTGCCATCAATCTCATCGACCTCGTGATCATCGCCGCCACTGTGGTCGGACTCGCGAACGGCTACCGCCGCGGTTTTTGGCTCTCGCTGACCCAGTACGTGGGGCTGCTCGTGGGCGTGCTGGTGGGTGCGGCCGCCGCCCAGCCGGCCCTCGACCAACTCGGCATCAACAACCCCGTCGCCCGCCCGCTCGGAGCCGTGTTGGTCCTCGTCATCGGGGGGAGCCTTGGGTCCAGCATCGGGTTCGCCGCCGGCGAGCCCATCCGCAGAAACATCCTGCGCACGGGCATCCACAGCGCCACCGATTCAGTCGGCGGGGCGGCCCTCTCCACTGTCGCGGTCCTGGCCATCTGTTGGTTCCTCGGCTTGAGCTTTTCGCGAGGGCCCAGCCAGGAGATCGCGCAGCTCATACAGCGCTCGACCATGCTGCACACCCTCGATGCCCTCGCACCTCGACCGCCGGCCTTCCTCGCCCGCGTCGAAGGCATCCTGGGCGGTGTCTCCTTTCCGCCGGTCTTCGCCGGCCTGGAGCCTGCGCTGCCCCCACCGCTGGCGGTTCCGACGTCCGTCGACACCGCCGGAGTCAAGAATGCCGCTCGCGCTGCCGTCAAAGTCATCGGCAGCGGCTGCGGAGGCCTGGTCACCGGGAGTGGATTTCCCATCGGTAACGGGTACGTGGTGACGAACGCTCACGTCGTGTCCGGCACCAGCCGACATCGCGTGCAGACACCTGACGGCACAGTTCTGGATGCCGCTGTCGTCTACTTCGACCCCGAGGTGGACTTCGCGCTGCTGTACGTCCCGAGCTACACCATCGAGGGCCTCGGTCTCGCATCAGGCGACCGGGGCACCAAGGCGGCGGTGATCGGCTATCCAGGCGGGGGACCCGAGTCGGTCCAACCCGCCGTCATCGACGGCGCTGTCAATGCGGAGGGTCGCGACATCTACAACCAGAACCTCGTCACCCGCCAGATCTACGTGCTGCAGTCGACTGTGCGGCCCGGCAACTCAGGCGGCCCCCTGGTCGACCTCGACGGCCGAGTCCTGGGCATCGTCTTCGCGACATCAGCGAGCGAGCCCAACCAGGCCTATGCGCTCACCGACTTTGAGATCGCCTCCGACCTCCGCGATGCACAGGGCCGTCGAACGCCTATCGACACGGGTCAGTACCGGTGCGCCGCATAAGTTCGGTTTGTGCCTATCCGGTCAGCTCCGTTTCCGAAGCCAGATCCAATACCCCATGATGCGGGAATCGTGATTGCGGCATGATCCCGGCCGCGTACTCCAACTTCCTCGTTGCCAGCACGCAGGCGAGCGCCGCACTGATCGGCCTGCTCTTCGTCTCGGTGGCGATTGCTCCGGAGCGGGTCTTCGGCCGCGGGGCCGAGGCCGGACGGCAGGCTCTGGCGCTGAGCGCGTTCACCGCCCTGGCCAACGTGTTCTTCGTCTCCTTCAGCGGCCTCATCCCCCACCTCTCTTTCGGTGTGTTCGTGGTGGTTGCCGGCGCAATCGCTGCGAGTCAGACGCTTGCCCTTCTGGCGTTACTGCCCAGCTGGCGGCGCGAACGGACTCTAATCCGAAGTCTTGGTTTGTTTGCGGTCAGCGCCGCCGTCTACGGTTACGAGATCGCGATCGGCGTCCAGCTCATATTCACATTGACGGACGCCGGCGCGCTAACGACGCTGCTCGCTTTGCTTCTGGGTGGTTACGTGATCGGCCTGACGCGCGCGTGGGAGCTGCTTGGGGCACCGCATGGCCGCGGGTCCGTCAGCGCCCTTCTGCGCCGGCTCCAACGGCGTCCGGGTGCGCCGGACAGCACCGCGAACGAGCTCGAATCGACGCCCCCCACGGCCCGCGAGCCGGACGAGCGCAGCTAACCAAATGAGCAAAATTCCGGCTTTACCCGATACGGCTAGGATTCAGCGGTGATCTCTCGAGAGCTGCTCGAAATCCTCGCGTGTCCCAAGTGCCACACCAAAGTGGAGCTCAAGGAGCCGGATCAGCTTCGCTGTCCGCAATGCAAGGTCCTCTACCCGATCATCGACGGCATCCCGGTGATGCTGATCGAAGAAGCAAGACCAGAAGAGTAACCACCGGCTTGACGCGCGAGCTGCTCGACCTCGTCGATTGGCGCCGTAGGGTGGGCGACCTGTATCGGCTCCGCGGGCCAGATGCGCTGCCAGAATTTCGACGAGGCCGCGATGAGCTGTTCAAGTCTCACCCGCAGTCACCCATCGAACCGGACCAGCGCTCAACGTTCCAGGGACTCCGCTACTTCCCGGGCGATCCAGCCTATCGAGTCAAGGCTCGCTTCGAGGCCGGAGCCGGCGATGAGCTCGTTATCGACACCGGCGGCGAGGATGGGGCCGTGCGCTACCGGCGCGCTGGGCACCTTGTGTTCCAGCTCGCCGGCGAGCCGTGCCGGCTGACCGTACTCAGCCTCGTCCAATACGCGGGCGGGTTGTTCGTGCCGTTTCGCGACGCCACCTCCGGCCGGGAGACGTACGGCGGCGGCCGCTACCTGTTCGACACTGCCAAGGACACCGACGGCCTCGTCCTCGAGCTCAGGCCTGGCGCATCGGAAGTCGACATCGACTTCAACTACGCGTACAACGCCTCATGCGCCTACAGCCCGCGCTGGGCTTGCCCGCTGGCGCCTCCGGAGAACGCCCTGTCGGTGCCGGTGCGCGCAGGTGAGCTCGTCTACAAAGCGCCTCAGACGCCGAGGTAAGCCTTTCGCACGCCTGGATCATCCTTGAGCTCGGCGGCGCTGCCGGTCAACGCCACGCGCCCGTTCTCGAGCACATAGGCACGATCGGCCGCATCGAGAGCGACAAATACGTCCTGCTCAACCAGCAGCAGCGACGTGCCGTCCTTGTTGATCTCCTGGACCACCTCGATCAAACGCTCGACAACCTTGGGCGCGAGTCCCAGCGACAGCTCGTCGATCATCAAGAGCTTCGGTTTCGCCATCAGCCCGCGCCCGATGGCGACCATCTGCTGCTCGCCGCCCGACAGCGTCCCCGCCTCACGCGCGAGCTTGTCTTTCAAAGCGGGGAAGAGGTCGACGACCCGCGCCAGGTCGGAGCGCAATTCGCGGTCACGTCTGAGGTAAGCGCCGAGGAGCAGGTTTTTCTCGACCGAGAGCGGCCCAAACAGGCGCCGGCCCTGGGGTACGTGCGCGATGCCCGCCTTGACGATCGCCTCGGGGCGCGAGTTGGTGACGTCACGACCGGCGAAGGTCACGCTGCCCGACGTCGCCGCCACCAAGCCGCTCAGCGTCCCCAGCAAGGTCGACTTCCCCGCGCCGTTGGCGCCGATGAGGGCGACCAGGTCGCCCACCGCGATGTCCAGGTCGATGCTGAACAGGACTGGGCCCGCGTCAAAGCCGGCGTTCAGGCCGCGGACCTGGAGAAGCGGCTCAGCCTCTCTGCCGCTTGGCAAACTTCTCTCCCAAGTACGCCTCGATCACGCGCTCGTCGCGCAGCACCGCGTGAGGTTCACCTTCGGCCAGTACCTGGCCGAAGTCCAGCACGACGGCTCGACTGCAGACGCCGACTATGACACGCATGACATGCTCGATGAGGACGACTGTTACCCCGGTCGCATGTACGGCGCGAACCATCTCGAGGGCCTCGTCCACTTCGACGTTGTTGAGTCCCGCCATCACCTCGTCCAGGAGCAGGAGCTTCGGCCTGGTCGCCACGGCTCGAGCGACCTCCAGTCGCTTGCGGTCTGGGATCGTGAGAGCCGTCACCGACAGGCCGGCCTTGGGCGCGAGCCCGACCAGCTCGAGCACCTCGTCAGCCCGCTCGAATGCCGCCTTGGGCCGAAGGCGTGCTTCGGCGCTGCCGAACAGGGCACCGACTGCAGCGTTCTCCCGCACCGTCATCGAGCCGAAAGGCTTGACGACCTGGAACGTCCGGCCGATGCCGAGCCTGGCCACCTTGTGAGGGGCCATGCCGGCGATGGAGGCATCCTGCCAGCGGATGTCGCCGCTGTCGGGGCGATGGACGCCGCTGACGCAGTTGAGCAGCGTGGTCTTGCCGGCGCCGTTGGGACCGATGATGCCGAGGATCTCGCCCCTGGCCACTGAGAAGGACACACCGTCGAGGGCGGCCACGCCGCCGAAGCGCTTGGTCACATTCCTCAGCTCGAGCTGAGCGGTGGCGACCGCGCTCAAATCGAGGTCTCGCGAAGCGAGCGGCGGAGGTGGGAGAGGCCGAACCTACTCCTCCCTCCAAAGAAGTCGATGACACCGCGCGGTGCGAACATCACGACCAGCACCAAGAGAAGTCCGAGGATGACCTGGGCGACCACCGGCCTGGCGTCGGTGGGCACGAACGGGATGTCCAAGGTGATGGGCAAGCTGCCGCCCAGGAACTGGATGAGCATCTGCAGCAGGATCGCGCCCGCGGCCGGCCCGAAGACCGTGCCGGTGCCTCCAACCAGAGCCATGAGGATCATCTGGACGTTGTATTCGATTGGAAACGAGTTGTCCTGGTTGATGAAGACGTTCCACTGCGAGAAGATCCCGCCTGCGAGACCGGTCATGGCGGCCGCAAGGGCGAAAGCCGCGACCTTGTAGGCCGTCGTGTTGACGCCCATCACAGCCGCAGCCTCTTCATTCTCGCGAATGGCGATCAAGCCATATCCGAAACGGCTGCGCAAAACGATCCAGGTGACGCCGACGGCGATCGCAGCCGCGCCCAGCATCAGATAGAAGAAGAACAGGCCTCGGTTCTGGATCGACAGGATGGGCAGGAAGAGTCCGCTCGCGCCGCCAAAGACGGGCTCGCCCCCATACTCGATGTTCTGGACCAACTCACCGACCGCGACGCCCACGCCCAGGCTCGCGACCGCGAAGTAGTGGCCGCGCAGGCGGAGCAGTGGAACGCCTACCAGCGCAGCGAAGGCTGCTGCGCCCAGGGGCGCGAGCGGGAGCGCCAGCAGGAACGGCCACTTCGCCTTGGCGATCAACATGCCCGCGGTGTAAGCACCGATCCCGAAGAAGGCGACGTTTCCGAAGGCGGCGTAGCCGGCCAGTCCCCCGATGATGTTCCAGGCCGACGCCATCACAGCGAACATCGCGGTGATGGTGGCGATCCGGAACCACAGTTTGTCCGCCAGCAGGGGGAGGTTGGCCGACTGGGCCGCATCCAGTGAGGTGAGCGGCGCAAGTAGGGCGTAAACCAACACGGCGGCGCCCAGGATCAGGAACATCCTCCTCCAGCGGCGCCCACGGTCAACCGCCTCCGTCATCGAAGCCGGCCGAGCAAGCCCTGCGGCCTGGTGACGAGCACCAGCACCATCACGCCAAAGGCGATCGCATTGGCGAAGACCGAGCCCGATCCCGGGATGGACTGGGCGAAAGCCTCGACCAGGCCGAAGAGAAGCCCACCCGCCACGGTGGCGCTGACGCGCCCGAGCCCACCCAGAATGACCACCACGAACGCCTGAAGCGTGTACGGCTCGCCGGCCGTCGGCGTGATCGCCTGGATCATCGCGATCAGTCCGCCCGCCACGCCTGCGCACGCGGCACCGAGGCCGAAGGTGAGGGCGTAGACGTGACGTAGGTCGATGCCCGCGAGCTGGGCCGCGTCGCGATCAGCGGCGACCGCCTGGATGGCGAGCCCAGTTCGAGTGCGGTTGAGGATGAAAGCGAGGAGGGTGGCCACCACCAGCGCCACGGCCAGGGACGCCAGCGGGATGTAAGGGATGACGATGCTGCCGAGCTCCAGGCCCTGGCCCGAGTAGGACGTCGTGACCGAACGGAAGTCGGACTTGAACACATAGAGGAGCAGATTGATGGCGACAAGGTTCAGCCCGAAGGTGAGTAGAAACGTGAACAGGATCGGCCCTCGGATGATCCGATTGATCACGCCTCGCTGCAGCGCATACCCGATTGCGAACAGCGCGACGGCGTCGAGCGGGAGCGAGAGGAACGGATCGAGGCGAAACGTGTTGAAAAGCACCCACGTGAGGTAGGCGCCGATGATGACCAGGGCGCCGTGGGACAGGTTGACGATGTTCAACACTCCCCAGACCAGGCCGAAGCCCACGCCCACGGCGACATAGGTGCCCCCGGCCAGCAGGCCGAGGATCACCAGCTGAGCAAAATCGGCCAAGGTTTACACCATGGCCCGCAGGATCAGCGCTGGTCCCAGGGCGGAGTCGGGTAGCTAGGTTGCGCGTCGGCGACGTCGGGCGGGAACACCGTGTGGTGCACCCCGTTCTGGATCTGCTCGACGACCATCGGCTTGTAGATGTTGATCCCGCGGGGGTCGAACTTGATCTGGCCGAAGAAGACGGTCACATCAAGCGCCGCGAGAGCGTCGCGCACCTTGGCCGGATTAAGCGACTTCGCGTTCTCGATCGCCCGCTGCAGGGCAAGACAGGCCGCAGTCGACTCGGCGACGTGGTAGTCCGGGTCGCCCAGGCCGGGGTATTTCGTGTGGTACGCGGCGACGTACTGCGCGACGGACAGGTAGAAAGCGGCCTTGTACTTGACCTGGGGCGTCCACTGCGAGCCGTCATAGACATAGTCGGCGTCCTTGCCCAATGCGGTGATGAAGTCAGGGGTGGACGGGCCGACCGAGTACGCGAAGATCTTCGCGTTCAGCTTCTGCTCCTTGGCCGCCTTGTCGATGGCAATCGCCTCCTGGAGGTGGCCGGAGTTGAGCACGATGTCAGCATTGGCTGCTTTCGCGGCCTGGACCTCAGCGCTCAGGTTGGTGCTTCCGTTCTTGTATTTCTTGATGGGGAACACCGTCATGCCTTTGGTTGGGGCATAGGTGACGATGGCGTTGGCGACCTCGAGGCTGAAGTTGTCGTCCGCGGTCAGCATGAAGACGGTGGTCGGCTTGGGTGTGAGCGTGGCGGCCATATCAATGACCCCTTGGAGATACTTGTTGGCCGGGCTCAGTACCCCAAAGGTGTATTTGTAGCCCTGATTGAAGATCGACTGCGCAGCTCCGTTCGCCTCGACCATGGGAATTTGATTCTGCTCAGCGATGGCCGCGTCGGTCGCGGTGGCTGCGCTCCCGTACGGCCCGAGGAGGAAATTCGCCTTGTCCTCAGTGATCAGCTTTTGCATCAGCACCGCGGACTGGTTGGCGTTGCTGGTGTCGTCGTAGTACTTGATCGTGACCGGGTGTCTGACCCCGCTGAAGGTGATCCCGCCCTGCTGGTTGATCCAGTCCAGCCAGAGGTTGTAGCCCTGCTGGGTGAGGATCGACTCCTTGGTCAAAGATCCGGTGAGCCCCAGGGGTGCCCCCAGGACGATCGTCGAACCGGTGGTCGGGCCGGCTGTTGTGGTGCCCCCGCAAGCGAACGCCAATACGGCGGTGATAGCCAGCAAGACCAGATTTTTTCGTCTCATGGAGCAGAGATTACCGCTTCAAAAGCGGAGCCGCTGATGGATTTCCGAGGCGGTCCCGGCCGCCATCTGAGGAGAGTCACCCCCCTAGTACGCCGGGGTGGGGCGAAGCGCCCGGCGCACCCTCCCCTGGGTGCTATAGATAAGATTTGTGGCTACGGCCGTGGCCATAGACGAACCACGTAACGGCAAAGCCAGCGGCGTTCAGCTGGTCCAGGTGGAGGGCTTCCTCGAAGTCGCGCGTCGCGGCAGCGTCAGCCGCGCTGCCGAGGCTCTCTTCATCACTCAACCGACGCTCACGGCCCGCCTCCACGGCCTCGAGAGGGAGCTGAGAACCCAGCTCTTTCTGCGCACGCCGCATGGCATGCGGCTCACGGACACCGGGCGGGCGTGGGTGCCGTATGCCGAGCGCGCGCTGCGAGCCCTCGTGGATGGGCGAGACGCCCTCGAGCAGGTGAAGTCGGCCTCGGCGGGGCACCTGACCGTCGCCGCAGCACCGGCGGTCAGCACCTACGTGCTGCCGGAGCTGCTGGAGAAATTCGTGGCCGCCCACCCCAGGGTCGAAGTTTCGGTCCGCACCGGCCACTCTGAGGACGTTGTGGAGCTTGTGCTGCGCGACGAGGTGCAGCTGGGATTGGGACGCGCGATCCATCACCCCGACCTCGAGCTTCGGCCGTTCCACACCGAAGTGCTCGTGCTCGTCTGCGCACCAGAGCACCCGTTCAGCAGCCGGCGTGGCGTGGCCATGGCCGAAGTCGCCAGCGCGAAGCCAATCATGTTCGACCGCACGTCGAGCTACTACGAGATCACCCAGGCGGCTTTTCTATCCGCCGGCGTCAAGCTCCGCGGCCTCATGGAGCTGGACTCCATCGAAGCGGCCAAGAAGATGGTGGAACGGGGCCTCGGCGTGGCTCTGCTGCCTCGCACCGCCGTCGTACGTGAGATCGAGGGCAAGACCCTGCGCGTGGTCCGCATGAAGGATGCCCCACCCATGCACAACTCGATAGTCGTGTATAGACGGCGGGACGCGGGGAAACCCGATGGAATCGTGGCCGCCTTCCTGACCCTACTGGGCACCCTCGACTAGCACTGGCCAGGAATGGGCCCTCCCCCCACAAAAAGGGGTATAGGCTTTTTTGATCAGGACGATCAAATGAATCAATTTGACTTATACCGAAGCCGTTGCTAATTTCGGCGCATGGACAGCACCGATCAATCGCAGGCACAGGAGTTCTCGGGCGCACCATCCGATCAAGAATGCGAGTGCCCTGAGCCTTGCAACCGCGACCACGAGAACGAATAGCCGCCGCGGCCCCACCCCTGCCCCTCCCCACCGAGTGGGGAGGGTAATGGGAACTGCCACCCATCTCACCTGCGTATAGGCAACTGAAGGAGAACCCGATGGATCTGATTTCCACGCCCCTACTCCCCGAGGGGTACAAGGTCGCCGCCTCGCGCAACGAAGACCCGAGCCGGCGATTGCGGCGGCTGCTGGCCGCCAAGCCCTATGTGTTCGGGCCGGGCGTCTACGACCCCATGGGCGCCGAGCTGGTCATGTACCACGGCTTTGACTCGGTGTACTTCAGCGGCTACTCCTTCGCGATGGGCCACTTGGGCACCACGGATATGGACCTGTACTCGTCGGTCGAGATCGCCGACGGTGCACGCCGGACCGTCAGCGCCCTGCGCAAGTTCCAGCTCACCATGGCGATGGGTGACCCGGAGAAAGGGGTCGCCCCCGCCCACCTGGAGATCCCGCCTGTGGTCGTGGACATGGACGCCGGATACGGCAACCTGTTCAACGTCCAGCGCACAGTGGAGCTGTACGTGCGCGCCGGTGTAGCCGCCGCGCACCTCGAGGACCAGGTGATGCCCAAGCGCTGCGGCCACATCGCCGGCAAGGCGCTGATCCCGGCTGACGAATTTGTGGGCAAGCTCAAGATGATGCGCGGCGCGGCCGACGACCTGGGCCACTCGGACTTCGTGATCATCGCCCGCACCGACGCCGTTTCCGCCACCGAAGCGCCGGAACCGAAGCGAGGCATTGAGCTCGCTATCGAACGCGGTCTGCGATACCTCGACAGCGGAGTCCCCGACCTGCTCTGGTGCGAGTTCCCCACTGCCGAGCGCGGACCCACAGAGCAGTTCTGCGGCGAGATCCGGCGGCGTTTTCCGCAGGCGCGCTTCGCGTTCAACTACTCGTCCTCCTTCAAGTGGTTCAACGAGCCGAACCCCATCACTTGGGTTGAGCTGGGCGAACTCGGGGTGGGGTTCATCTTCGTCACACTCGCCCTCCAGCACGCCGCGGGTTACGGCATGTCCGTCGCGCTCCAGGACCTCAAGGCACAGCAGGAGGAGGGCTACATGGCGCTGCAGCGCAAGGAGTGGGCGCCGGGAGCCGACATCCCCACCAAGAGCCACCACCTCTTCAGCGGTGTGCCCTATCACCAGCACGTCGGACACGAGTACGGCGCCAGCCGGCTGAGCGAAGAGCTGGACGAGCACCTGGCCGCTTCGAAGGTCGTCTGAGGGAGCTTCGGCAGGCGCTCCGCCAGGCCTCGCGCCTGAGGTCGGACCCACCGTAGACTTTGTCCGCGGGAGTGGCGTGAGGTGATCCGGTTTCCGTTTCGCTATTTGTCGTGGCTGATCTCCAGGCTCAGGAGATCGCTTGGTGCACCGCCGGACTTCATCACCATCCTTATCGACGCGGCACCCCCCGCGCTGCCGGACCCGCCGGGGCCGTTCTGGCAGCGCGTCGTCTCCATCTCCAAGCCGATCGTGAGCCTCAAACAGTGGGGCGACCGATTCGACGTCATCGCTCGCGAGCCCCGAATCAAGGGAGTGGTTCTGCACCTGCGCCCGGTGCCCATGTCGATGGCCACCCTGCAGGACCTGCGCGAACTGGTCTCGAAGCTGCGCTCCGCGGGCAAGCGTGTGGTCGCATGGGCCCCCTTCTACACGCCTGCCACCTACTACCTCGCCTGCGCTTGCGACGAGATTCTTCTCATGCCGGTCGGAGAGGTGGCGCCATTGGGCTTTGCGGCGACCCGGATGTTCCTGGCCGACGGGCTGGCACGGGTGGGCATCAAAGCGGATTTCGTGCAGGTTTCCCCTTACAAGTCTGCGGCCGACATGCTGACCAAGTCGAAGATGTCGAAGGAGCTGCGCGAGCAGGTCACGTGGCTGCTCGATTCCGATCACAAGGAGCTGCTCAATGCCATCGCCATGAGCCGCGGGCTCGACGATAAGGCCGCGCAGGAGTTGATCGACCAATCCCCGTACCCGGATTACGTCGCCCTCGAGAAGCGGGTTGTAGACGGCATCCGCTCCGAAGAGGAGCTCCCGCAATACCTCGGCTCCAGCGGAAAAGCCGCGAAGATGGCGACCTGGGATCAGGCTCGCAGCAGGCTGAATACGCCTCCACCCAAGCTGGCGCTTGGCAAGTACGTCGCGCTGATCCGCATCGAAGGCACGATCGTCGATGGCCGCTCGGAGCGGCCGCCGATCAAGCCCCCGGTCGAGATCCCGCTGGTGGGCGCCGAGCGTGCCGGCGACCTGACCATCGTTCAACTGGCGCGACAGGTGGCGAGCGACAAGCGAGCGGCCGCTGCCGTGCTTTATGTGAACTCCCCGGGCGGCTCGGCGACGGCCTCGGAGGCGATGCGTCAGGCCCTCGAGCAGGTGAGCATCCGCAAGCCACTGGTCGTGGCGATGGGCTCGGTCGCAGGCTCAGGCGGCTACTTTGTGGCCACCCCCGGGCGCTGGATCACCGCACGTCCCAGCACGCTCACAGGCTCGATTGGCGTCCTGTCTGGAAAGATCGTGACCGGCGGCTTGTGGGCGAAGCTCCTGTTCAACCGGGAGACCATCGCCATCGGCGAGCACGTCACGATCGAGGGTGATGAAAAGCCGTACACAGAGGCCGAGCGACGGATCGTACAAAGCCAGATCGACCGCATCTATCACCTCTTCCTGGATCGGGTCGGCCGGTCCCGCACGATGAGCCCTGAGGACGTGCATGCGATCGCCGCGGGCAGGGTATGGACAGGGCGCCAGGCGCTGGAGCGGAACCTGGTCGATGAGCTCGGGGGCCTGGAGGCCGCGATCCGCAAGGCACGGTCCCTGGCCGGCCTCAAGGACGATGCTCCCGCACGCGAGGTGAGGGTGCCTCGAAAGCTGATCCCGCCCCTTGCCCTGCCCAGCGCGGCCGCTTACGCCGGCTACCTGCTGGACGGGATAAAGCTCGTCAACCGCGCACCGGCGCTGGTCGTGATGGAGTTCTTGCCGAGCGAGGTGTAACTTCACTCCCCGCTGCGCTGGGTGGAATCCTTCGAACTCGTCACCGCAGCTTGCTACTCCCCACCCTACCCTCCCCACAGGTGGGGAGGTGAATATCCCTAGGCCAGGGGTGGGAACTTGTAGGGCTGCCGCTCGCGCATCAGCGTGTACACCGCGCCCACGATGCCCTCTCGGTTGGGCTTGGTGAAGTAGTCTCCGTCGGGTCCGTAGGCCGGACGGTTGGGAGAGGACGTGAGCGTCCGCGGGGCGGCGTCAAGGTGCCACCAACCCTCTTGGACCT
>WNFB01003397.1_pt1 | contig 14019 bp, 13 predicted proteins | sample 5400501 | NCBI WGS metagenome assembly WNFB01 (sample SAMN13153341, study PRJNA577476) | soil metagenome | isolation source: 200 cm saprolite under Douglas fir tree site 2 hole 1 | place: USA:California | collected 2015-04-18
AACAGTGTAGCAGGCGGCGCGGGGAGCGCCGCCGCGAGGTAAAGAAGCATGGAAGTAATGAGGTAACGAGACAGGGACACCGGCGAGGGAATAGGGGATTGGAAAGTTGGAGACTCGTCCCCCCGTGTTTTTTGTAAGTGTTGCATCTAAAGGACTTAGCCCTACCGTAAGTCTTTTGTTTGCAACATTTACGGGAAATACATAAGTGTTGCAGCTAAAGGACTTACGCGGACGTTGTAGTGGCGAGAAAGTAACTGGGTGGGATGGGAAGATTTTGAAGGAGGTTAGAAGGACCGCGTGGCGTGAGCACATGGTTCGCAGGGCACCCTCCTTCGCCTAAGCCGCGGCGGGCAGGCGGAGGAATCGTGCCGAACTGACGAAACCATTATAGCATATTGGTATCGTATGTCAATGATTACTTGTAAGTGGCTTGGATGCTGAGGGATAGCAGGGTGTCTGTTTGGATTGGCACCGGGAAATGTGTGAGATTGGAGCTTTTCTAGCGCAAAAGGGCTGAAACCATGTCGGGGCACAGACCCCACGCGTAAGATCGACGCGTGGGGCACTCGCCGCCATTTAACCAGGTCCGCGCGGTCCTACCCCAATCACCAGCGATGATTTCACGGCGGTATGCCCCTAAGTCTTCATAATGTTTCGACCGGCTGCACGCTTTTTAATAGCACCGCGTCCACCAGATTTCTTAGCGGCACGCTTTTTAGCTGCCGTCATTCTACCGCCTCTGCTTTTCTTCGCCATTTTGAAATCTCCTCCTTTGATCTCTTTTCTCCCCTCTGAACGCCCGTGCTTGCCGAGTAGTTGCTGGCCGTGCCGGTGAAACCCTTGGCTTACCCCTGGTCAATTGCTTGGGCCGTACCAGGCCAAAGGCTCACTACGATGTTCAGCACTGGCAACGGCCAAGCCGGAATTCCCGATTTCAACTTTATCTTTGCGCGAGGCCAAATGCTCACCACCCTCTGGTGTCAAGCTCGGATCAGCGTGGCCACAGTTAGGTGGCAATAGCGGCTCGCGTCACTTCACATTACTTTTCGGCATTTGAATCAACAACCCATTTGTTACGCACAGTGATGGTTCCGCGGTGCGCGCTGGAAAACTATTCCCGTTCGGTATGTTAGAGGCGGTGGGGACGGATGGCTGTTCACTTTGGAACAACCTCGGCGGGTGGCCCTGGCGTGATGCGCCAAATGGATTCGGGTGACGTAGCGCTCTCTACTCGGCAAGGAAAAGCAAAGTCAAAATCCCCACCCTTACAAAACCAAGGGTGGGGCACCCCCATTTGATCGCTCGAAGGTAAACTCGACAGCGGTACACCCGTTTCGTTGGCTGGCGTTGGGGGAAAAAGCAAGGAGGCTAAGAATCTGCGGGCCACCCGCCGGAGTGTAAGAGCGTTAAGGGGTTGTGCCCGTCGATTAGAAGGGTTTCTGGAATGGCGGACTTTATCATGTCGATTGCCGTGCTAAATTGCGTTTCGATCTTCGCCTTGGCAAACAATTCAGCGGTTTCTTTCGATGGTTTGATTTTGGCGGCGACTTTTCCTATTTCTTCGATTATTCGGCCCTTCTGCTCTTCGACGACACGGCGGTAGTAGGCAAACGCTCCAATTCCAAGGCCGCGCAGTTCGGCCCTTCGGCCTTTTAGGAAAAGCTCGCGGTCTTCACCAACTAGTTTCATGACACGAGGCGGGGTGGGCGGACCGAAGGGAGGAATCTCACCTAGCTTCTGCACCCGACCTGAAGACCTGTTCGCATCCGGTACTACTACCAGCGCAAAAGTCTTTTGTGTCTGACCGCAGTTCTTGCAAAGATATTTCACGAACTCGAAGTCTAGGTTGCCTGAAATATAGTTGGTGTCATGACATTGGAAACGCCGAACACCGTTACAAATCTCGTTATCGCAATGCAGCTCAATTTCTGGTGTGAGTAGGATCGTATTGCCACTCGTCCTCGAAGTCGCTAGCAGGTCCGAAACGTGCCGTGTAGAGTCCGGGCCGCATGATTCGAGGAAGTGGGCAAAAACGAGCGACTGCTGGGCTGCCAGTGAAGTGGGCGCCGTCGGTCTCGGCTTGTCGTTGGTTGGGTTATCCATGCGCTTACGGTACTCAGTGTAGCATCGTTCTGCGCTGGACTTTCGGGCTCCGGTCCGGCTTTTGGGTTAGCCCTTTCCGGCGTGGTCGGAACCTTCCCGAGAAGTTCGGAAACGGAAGGCAAGAAACCAGAGAAGAGCGGGTCTTTTTTCAGGGCTCGTCCCGGTAGAGGGCACGGGGATGCGAACTGCGCACTCACCGCGAGACCAAAAAGCGTTTTGCCGCACGGCGGGAATCGAAGTGCAAAATGGAAATGGGGGCGCGCGGCGATCGGTGGAGTCATGCGCCGCCCATTCCAAAAACCGAATGGCCAGCGCATGACTCCACCGATGCGCCCCGCTTGGCGGTGGTGGGGAAAAGGAAGATGGGGGGAGAGAAATTAGAAACTAGAAGTTGGAAACTAGAAATTGGAAAAGAGAAATTCAAAACTAGAAACTAGAAATCGGAAACTAGAAACTGGAAAGTAGAAATTGGGGAAGCGAAGAGAAGGCACCATCCCGATGGGAGACCCCGACAGGGTCGGGGCAGGCGTGGCGGGCAGGACAAGTTTCGGGACGGCGCGACGGGAAGGGCACGATGTATCGTGCCCCTAAGAAGCATGATGAGAAGAGGGGCGCACAGCCGCCCGCTGTGCGACAGGAGTTATTTCACGGCGTCGAGGAATGCGGTTGCAGAAACCACGGTGGCATGGCCTGGCGTGCAGGATCGTTAAATGCTTTTCGGCCCAGCCCCAGCCGCCGCGGCGCGCGAGGAGACGTTCTTACCGGCTTCCTCCGCGGCGCTCCTGTCGATTTCGATGGAACCTTTGAAGTCCGCGCCGTCTTCGATCATGATCTGTGCCGTCGTCAAATTCCCGATCACCGAACCGTCCTTCTTGATCTCGATCCGACCCTTGGCGCGCACGTTGCCCTTCACGGAGCCGTACACCACCACGTCGCGGGCGTTGATGTCAGCCGTTAGCTTCGCCGTCTTTCCGACCGTCAGCTTCCGCTCATCAAGCTGGATGAGTCCTTCGACCGAGCCGTCGATCAGCAGATCCTCGGTGCCGGTGATGTCGCCTTTCACATGCAGGCTCGACCCTAGCCACCCCGTCTCGCGGTCCGCTGCCGCATCCGGCGGAATCATCGCATCTGTGCTCTTTTTATTCCACATCGGACCCTCCTGGGGACTGCAGACGCCGCCCGAATATTCCGACGGAGTGCATCAAACTCGATCCCCCGTTCCAGCGTACAGAAATTCGCCGCGAGATTCAGCGTTGCATAGAAGCCTACTCCTGCGAGGCGGGGGCATCAAGGCGCGGCGTGCCTTTTGCACGCCGGCCTTGCTTTTGGACGAGCAGGGTGGCTTCGTCTAATTGACGACTGGAATTCGCTCCTGTAGCGTAAAATGAATGCGGGGTAAGCAGTGAGCAAGGCATGAGAATTCTTTTTGTGGCATCGGAGGGGCTGCCGTTTTCGAAAACGGGCGGCCTGGCGGACGTGGTGGAGGCGCTGCCGAAGGCGCTCGTGGTGCAGGGCCACGAAGTGGCGGTGGTGTTGCCGCGGTACCGCGGGACCAAGGCGACTGCGGTAGTGATGCCGAGCTTGACGATTCCGATGGGCGGGACGCGGCTGCGGTTTCCGGCGATTGCCGATGGTACGACGCTGAACGGAGTACGGTACTACTTTGTGGATGATCCGGAGTATTTCGATCGCGATGGATTGTATGGAGGAAGCAGCGGAGACTATCCGGATAATCCGGAGCGGTATACAGAGTTTTGCCGCACGGCGATTGAGGTGGCGAAGCATGTCTGGCCGGCGGATGTGATCCATTGCCATGACTGGCAGACGGCGCTGGTGCCGGTGCTGCTGCGGACGTCTTACGGGGACGATCCGCTGATGAAAGGTATTCCTGTGGTGTTTTCGATTCACAACATGGGGTATCACGGGCAATTCGCGAAGGATGTGCTGGACCGCGTGGGAATTCCGCAGAGTGCATTTCATGTGGCCGGGCTTGAGTTTTTCGGGTTCGTGAACCTGCTGAAGGGGGGATTGGTTTATTCGGATTATTTGACGACGGTGAGCAGGAAATATGCGGAAGAGATTCAGACACCGGAGTATGGACATGGACTGGATGGAGTGGCGCGGAGCCGCGCGGACCGGCTGGTAGGAATCTTGAACGGCGTGGACTACACGGCGTGGAACCCGGAGAAGGACAGGCTGATCGCGGTCACGTACTCGGCAAAGGATTTGAGCGGGAAGCAGGTGTGCAAGCAGGATCTGCTGGAAGTGTTTGGATTGCCGCAAGAGCATCTGGGCCGGCCGGTGATCGGGATCGTGTCGCGGTTCGCGGATCAAAAGGGCTTCGATTTGATCGCGGAAAAAGCACATGAATTGATGCGCGAAGATTTGGTGCTGGTGGTGCTGGGAACGGGCGAGCGCAAATATGAAGATTTATTCCGGGCACTTGCGGCGGCGTATCCGGGGCGCGTGGGCGTGAAGATCGCTTACGACAACGCGCTGGCGCACAAAGTCGAGGCGGGGGCGGATATGTTCCTGATGCCTTCGCGCTACGAACCCTCGGGGTTGAATCAGATGTACAGCTTGAAGTATGGTACGGTGCCGATTGTGAGAGCCACCGGCGGGCTGGACGACAGTATCGAGCCGTTCGATCTGGAACACGGGACAGGGACCGGGTTCAAGTTCAAGGAATATACCGGCGAGGCGCTTTTGTTTGCGGTTCGGCAGGCGCTGCATCACTACATGGATGAGCGAATCTGGAAGCGCATCCAATTGAACGGGATGGCCAAAGATTTTTCGTGGAAGACGCCTGCGGCGGAGTATGCGAAGCTGTATGAAGTCGCACAAGCAACTCGCGGATTGTCCCCACTCGCGCAGAGTTCAGGAACGGCCGCTTTGAGCCTGGGACAAACGGGCCGGAAGGCGGGACTGAGCCCCCAGGCTTCGGAGCAAACCCCTCAAGGATCGGGGCAAGGCGCACGAAACCAAAAGCCTGTTGGAACATCTAATTAAATCGATTGAGAAAAGAGATGCGGGGGCCCACTTACCGCGGGCAAGCCGCTGAGGACAAAGAACATGGCCGACAATACAATTCAGGCAGCAACCGACGGAAATTTCGAAGCCGAGGTGCTTACGGCGAGCAATTCGCAACCGGTGATGGTGGACTTCTGGGCGGAATGGTGCCGTCCGTGCCATATGCTCGCGCCGACGGTGGCGGAGATTGCGCACGACTATGCGGGTAAACTCAAAGTGATGAAGCTGAACGTGGATGAAGCGATGAATTCAGCGGGGCGCTATCGCGTGCAGGGAATCCCGACGCTGCTGCTGTTCAAGAACGGGCAGGTTGTTGAGCAGATCGTGGGAGCGGTGCCGAAGGAGCAAATCACCAAGGCGCTGGAACGCCACATCGCGTGATTTGAGACCGGAGTGAATCAAGGCGTGCCGCGCAGTGGATGGCGGCGCGCCTTTTTTGTGCCCGGGGTACCGCGCGACGAACGGGAATCAAGGGCTGGAAAGCTGAAAAAAGGAATCACGAGAGGATCGCTTGGAAACCGTGGCGTGCAATTTGTGCGGGTCCGAACGGCATTCGGCGGTGTATGCGATGTCGGACCGGCGTTATTTCCGGGATGAATTTTTTACGGTAGTGGAATGTGACCAGTGCGGCCTGGGATTCGTGAATCCGAGGCCGACGATCGCGGAGATGCAGAAGTATTATCCGGCGGAGTATTACCGGAAGCCGCCGACAAGGAGCCATGACCGGTACTTGCGGAGACGGTTTTCGGCAGAGGCTCGTTTTCTGAGCGAGCTGGAGAATGGAAGCGCGCGAAAGAAGTTGTTGGACGTGGGCTGCGCGAATGGGGACTTTCCGCGGTTCATGGCGGCGCGGGGATGGGAAGTGGAAGGCGTGGAGATCTCGGAGTCGTCGGAGAAGATCGCGGATTTCCAGGTGCACACGCAGGAATTTCAGCATATTCCGGCGCAAGGGCCAACCTACGATGCAGTGACGGCCTGGGCAGTACTCGAGCACGTGCACGATCCGATGGCTTACTTTCGAAAAGCTTCGGCGGTGGTAAAGAAGGGTGGGTTGTTCGTATTTCTTGTGCCGAATTTTCAAAGCGTGGCCTCGCGGCATCTTTTCTGCGAGGACATTCCGCGGCACTTGTACTTCTTTACGAGGGAGACAGTGCGGCAGTACCTGGAGAAAACCGGATTCCGGCTGGAGAAAGAAAACAATGGCCGGAGCATTTACAAATTGGCGCCGAACAATTGGCTGGCATTCATGCTGCGGACGCGGCTGCTGGGGAAAAAATACAGCTATGAAGATGTGCCGCTGACGAGCAAGGAGTTCCGGCAGGTAAATCATCTGCGGAGCGGACTTTTGACGGCGCTTAAATACGCGGCGTATTCGCCGGCGTCGGTAATTGACAGAATGCTTTGGCCCGCGATTGAGACCGGACAGATACTTCGGAAAACTTACGGCGTAAGCACATTTGTGGGGCGAAAGCTGTGACCGCGAGGCGCGCGCAGCTTTGCTGCCCTTGTTTGGGTTACCGCTGCCAGTCAGAATCCTGACATAATCTTCGCGCCAGCTTCGGTTGAATTCATGCGGCGGAGGAAGAGTGCATCAACCGCGACGCTCGCAGGCGGAACAGCAGGATCCATCTTCTCCGGCAGTTGCGCCGCCCAAGCCTCACCCTCGAATCTTTTTTTGGTGCATGATCCTGGTTTTGGGACTGTTGCAGGTGTGGGCGCGCCGCAATGAGATGTCCCCCGACGGAATTTCGTATATTGAAATCGGGTGGGCCACGGCGCGCGGTGGCTTGCACCAGATTGTCAACGCTTACTGGAGTCCGCTGTATCCTTTTCTGTTGAGTCTCGTTTTTCGGTACTTCCATCCGGTGGTGCAGTGGGAATTTACTGCGGCGCATCTGCTGAATTTTGCGGTGTATACAGCTAGCCTTGCTTCGTTTGAGTTTTTTTTGAAGGAATTAATTCTGTTGCAGGAACGGACCGGGAAATCAGAGGCGAAATCCTTGCCGGTTTCAGCGCGAACCTTCTGGATCTGGGGATACGTTTTTTTTCTGTGGGCTAGTTACTTTTGGCTGGGGCCAGTGTGGGTCACGCCAGATCTTTGCGTTGCCGTGATCGTGTATCTCGCTACCGCGCTGCTGTTTCGAATCCGGCGCGGGGGCGGCAACTGGCTCGCGTTTGCGGGGCTTGGCGCATTGCTCGGTCTCGGTTATCTGGCGAAAGCGGCGATTTTTCCTGTGTCCTTCGTATTCTTGTTCAGCGCTTTCTGCCTTAGCCGCATCGGGGGAGCTTCTTTTCGCACCACGGCTCTCCGCATGCTGCTGGCGAGTGCAGTATTTGCCGGGTTTGCGCTGCCGCTTGTCCTGGCGCTCTCGGCGACGAAAGGACGGCCGACAATTGGAGATTCTGGAAACATCGCGTACGCGGAATATATTGATGGGGCAACAAAAATAGTTCATTGGCAGGGAGAGCCATTGGGGACAGGGAAGCCTGCGCATCCGACGCGGAAGATTTTCTCCGACCCGGCGGTGTTTGAGTTTGCCTCTCCGATACAGGGTTCCTATCCGCCATGGTACGACCCCTCGTATTGGTACGACGGAGTGCGGCCGCATTTCTCGTTGAAGGGGCAATTGTGGGCGCTGTTCCGGGCGGCAAATTTATATCTCAAGATATTTTCGAAGAGCGGCGTGCTCTGGGTGGTGTTGTTGGCGGTGTTGGTCGTCGGGAAAAAGGCGCTAGCCTGGGAAAGCTTTGCTTCTGGTGCGTGGCTGGTGATTTTGCCTTCGGTCACTGCACTCGCGATGTACTCGCTCGTGCTCGTCGAATTTCGTTACGTCGCGCCGTTCGCGCTGATGTTGCTGCTCTGGATGCTGGCGAAAATGAGGATCCTCACAGGAGCGGAGCCGCGATTGCTCAGACGTTTCCATCTCGCCGTTATCCTCGCTCCGGTGCTCGCCGTGGGGTGGTCCGTCGCGCGCGATCTTTATGATGTTATACGCAACAAGCCTTATGAGCCGTGGGTGGTTGCGCAACAACTTCACTTCATGGGGATCGCACCCGGGACGGACGTGGGTTACCTGGGGACAGGCGGGGACGCTTATTGGGCGCACTTGGCCAGTGTGCGGATCATCGTGGAGATTCCGTACACCGAAATGCCGCGATTCATCGCTGCGGATGCTGCGCGAAGGCAAGAGGTTCTTGCGCTGTTTCCTTCTGTTGGGGCTAGAGCCATCGTCACCAGGAATGCAGATGCTGCCAATCCGGCTGACGGCTGGCGTCCGATTCCGGGCACGCATCATTTTATCTGGCAGCAGCCGTGGCTTATCGCGGCGCCGGAGAAAAAGTGAAGATTGTAACGGGAGTGAAACGACCAGAGCCATGACATCAAGCCAGCCAATCACTAGAGTGCGCTGTCCCTGGGCGAAAAATGAACTGAACATTCCGTATCACGATGAGGAGTGGGGCGTGCCCGTGCACGAGGAGCACAAATGGTTTGAGTTCCTGGTGCTGGAAGGCGCGCAGGCAGGATTGAGTTGGGACACGATTTTGAGGAAACGCGCGCGGTATCGAGAAGTGTTTGACGGATTCGATCCGGAGAAGGTGGCGCGCTACGACAAAAAGAAAGTCCGGGAATTGCTTCGCGACGCGGGAATCATCCGCAACCGCCTGAAAATCGCCGCCGCCATCGGCAACGCCGGCGCCTTCCTCGAAGTCCAGAAAGAGTTCGGCAGCTTCGACGCGTACATCTGGCGCTTCGTCGGCGGCCAGCCCCAACAAAACACATGGAAAACCCACAAGCGCGTTCCCGCAAAGACGTCCGAATCCGACGCCCTCAGCAAAGACCTTCAGAAGCGCGGCTTTCGCTTCGTCGGCTCAACCATTTGCTACGCCATCATGCAAGCCACGGGCATGGTCAACGATCACCTGGTGAGCTGCTTTCGGTATGCAGAAATAATTGACCGGTAGAACCGGAGAGCCAAGTGCTCAAGATAATTGAAAAGGAACACTCCGATGCGCGATGAGGTCGAACTCTACGTCACGTTCCCCAATGGTCGCGAGTTGCTTCATATGACTCCACTTGGCGGCAATCAATTCCGCCTTCAAGTAACTTGCATCGGCGGTCATCTGCGTTACGGTGACACAATCGAAGTTGGTCCTCCCCGAAGTGACGGCGCGGTTCCATATCGACGAATCATCAGGCGCTCGGGTCTCAGAACGAAGTGTTTTGTGCTTCCCAAGAAACTGATCGAGAGTCCTGGAATGCGGGATTTCGCGAAACATATTGATGCGCTTGGGGGCCATTGCGAAGGTGTAGCCGGAGGGGTGCTTATCGTACATGTCCCCAGGACGCTTGATTTGGATGTTCAGCAAGAGCTGAAGCGGATTCAGCAGAATTTGGAATAACCAGCGGCTCGCAGCGCGGCGAGACGTCGCACGGCTCGCTTGCGTTGAAGGCGAGGCAACGGGGGCGGGCGGCGAGAAGGTGGGATGATCAGAGGCGTGCGTGTTAAACTTCGAGGTATGGAAGTGACTCTTCACATTCCCGATGATGTCGCGAAGCGACTTGCCGCCGCGGGTGGCGACGTGTCACGGCGCGCCCTCGAAGCGCTGGCACTGGAAGGCTATCGCGAGCATGCGCTGACCCTTTACCAGGTTTCGGAAATGTTGGGGTTGTCCCGCGTGGAGACCGAAGATTTTCTGGGGCAGCACCAGGTTCCCCTTTCCGAGATGAGTGAAGCCGATCTCGATCGCGAGGCGGCCCTGTTTGAAGCGGCGGCGCGCCGCTGCCCTCGATAGCTATTCCGTGGAATGATTGCCGTCTCAAACACCACACCGCTTCGGTATCTGATCGCCATTGACCAGGAACATCTGCTCGGACAATTGTTCGAAAAGGTTTATGTGCCGGCCGCGGTGCACGCTGAATTGAATGACGCTAGGACGCAAGAGAAAGTCCGCCGACGTGTCTTCTCTCTTCCCGCGTGGTTTGAAGTTCACACGGCGCAATTGATCTCACCCACAACTTTCCGAGTAACCCTGCATCGAGGCGAGCGAGAAGCCATTCTGCTTGCGGAATCGATTCAAGCGGACGTTCTTTTGATGGATGAACAGACAGGGCGAACGATTGCCCTTGATCGCAGTCTGCCTCTTTCCGGGACACTTGGTGTCCTTGAGCGGGGCGACACCATCGGGCTCTTGAGCGATTTTCCGCCGGTTCTCAAACAATTGAAGTCGAGCGGATTCTTCATCGCCGAATCATTGGAGCAACAATTGTTACAACGTCATCGTGCGCGGCGAGGAGCCCAATAGCCGAACTATCGCTTGCTTGCGTTGAGGGCGGGGCGAGCTTACGATAAGAACCTGCCGTCTCTTCGTGCTTTCCAAAGCAGTCTTGGCGATGTGAACGTTGAGCCGCTGAAGTGTGGTTGAGGAGAGGGAATGGACAGGCAAGAATGCCTGTCCCACCTTGGGGAGATGGCCTGGATGAAATCGGTCGTGGTGGTGGGGGCGCAGTGGGGCGATGAAGGCAAGGGCAAGGTGGTGGACTACCTTGCGGGATCATTTGATTACATCGCTCGCGTCGCAGGCGGCCACAACGCGGGGCACACGGTCATTATCGGGAACGACCGTTATGTGCTGCAGCTAATACCGTGCGGAATTCTTCGGCCGAAGCAGCAGGCGGTGATCGGAACGGGCACGGTGGTGGATCCGGCCGCGCTGGTAGCGGAAATTGCAACGCTCGCCAAGGCCGGGATCGAAGTGAAGGGGAGATTGCACGTCAGCAATCGCGCGCACCTGATTTTTCCGTATCACCGGGAGCTGGACAAAGCCGCAGAAGGGGCGCGCGGCGCGAACAAGATTGGCACGACTTCGCGCGGGATCGGGCCGGCCTACGAAGACAAAATGGCGCGGCGCGGGCTGCGGATGTGCGACCTGCTGGAGCCGGAGTTGTTTCGAAAGAAAGCGGCGCACGTGGTGGCGGAGAAGAATCGGCTGGCGAAGGGAGCGTACGGGGCGGACATCGACTTTTCGCACGAAGTGGAAGAAACGCTGAAGCTGGGAGAGAAGATTCGAGGGTACATTTGCGATACGGCGGAGCTATTGAACCGCGCGCTGGACGAGGGGAAGTCCGTGCTGTTCGAAGGCGCGCAGGGGACGATGTTGGACATCGACCATGGAACGTATCCTTATGTAACCTCTTCGAGCGCGACTTCGGGCGGCGCGGCGACGGGCGTGGGCGTGCCGCCGACGAAGATCAAGCACGTCCTTGGAATTTCGAAAGCGTATACGACGAGGGTAGGTGGCGGACCGTTTCCGACGGAGATGCCCGATCTCGAGGCCAAAGAAGTGCGCGAACGAGGAAAAGAATTTGGCGCGGTGACGGGACGGCCGAGGCGCTGCGGCTGGCTGGATTTGCAGGTGCTGCGGTATGCGAAAATGATCAACGGGATTGATTCGCTGGTGATAACGAAGCTGGATGTTTTTGATACGCAGCGGGAAATTCAAGTGTGCGTGGGGTACAAGTACAAGGGAAAGCCGCTGAAGGAAATGCCGGCGCTTGCGGAAGAGTACGAGCAGGTCACGCCGGAATACAAGACGCTGCCGGGATGGAATGTGACAACGTATGGCGTGAAAGAGGGCGCGAAGTTGCCGAAACCAGCGATCGACTATCTGCGGTTTATTTCCGATTTTCTGCAGGTGGAGATCGGAATGATTTCCACGGGACCGGAACGCGATGCGACGATTGTCCCGGCAGGGACGCTGCTGGCGCGGTGGTTGTAAGAAGTGACTCGTGACCCCGACAAGGTCGGGGCAGGCCGGTGACTTGTGCCTTGTGGCGCGGCGGCAGCGGGTGCCACACTCTACCTGAAATGCTCACCTTTGAAGAAGCGCGCAGGAAAGTAATCGAACAAGTTGGCGATAGGAAAGGACCACGCGCGACAGCGGTGGTGGGAGTGTGGGAGGCGCTGGGATTGGTGCTGGCGCAGGAGGTGAAGACCGATCGCGAGTATCCGCCGTTTGACCGCTCGACGCGGGATGGGTACGCGCTGCGTTCGAATGAGGCTGCGACCGGCGCCCGACTGAAGTGTGTTGGAGAAATTAAAGCCGGCGACACTGTGAGGGAAGCTCTGGCCGCGGAAACTTGTTGGCAAATCATGACGGGAGCTGGGGTTCCGGCAGGCGCGGATGCGGTCGTGATGATAGAGCACACGAGCCGCGAAGGCGATGTCGTGCGATTCGAACGAGCGGCACAACCCGGGCAGAACATTGTGCCAAGGGGAAGCGAGGCGGCAGCCGCGCAAACCATTTTGTCTCCGGGCATGCGGCTGGGATACGCGGAGTTGGCGCTGGCGGCGCAGGTGGGTGCGGTGCAACTGCAATGCGCACAGCGTCCGCGCGTGGCGATTCTCTCCACGGGGGACGAAGTAGTCTTGATTGATGAAACACCGGGGGAGTTTCAGATTCGAAACAGCAACAGCGTGTCGTTGGCCGCGCAGGTTCGAATTGCGGGCGGCGAGCCGGTAGTCTTGGGGAATGCGGCGGACCGCATCGAGGATTTGGGAGAGAAAATCGAGCGCGGGCTGAAAGAAGATGCGCTGGTGCTGTCGGGCGGCGTCTCGATGGGCAAGTACGACCTCGTTGAGAGCGTGCTCAAAGCCATGGGCGCGGAATTCTTTTTCGATGCGGTGGCGATTCGGCCGGGAAAGCCGGCGGTGTTCGGAATGTGCCGTGGCAAGCCAGTGTTCGGGTTGCCGGGGAATCCCGTTTCGACGATGGTGACGTTCGAACTATTTGTGGCGCCGGCGATTGATTTGTTGAGTGGTGCGGAGGCGCGCGCGTTGCCGCTGGTCGAGGCGCGACTGGCGGAGGCATTGAAGGAAAAGACGGGACTGACGCATTTTTTGCCCGCGCGCGTGGAGTGGAACGGACGAGCGCCGGAAGTAAAGGCGTTGAGGTGGCAAGGCTCTGGTGATATCGCGGCGTTGGCAAAGGCGAATTGTTTTCTGATGGTGCCTGCAGACCGAGAAAAGATAGAAATCGGGGAGAGAGTTTCCGTGTTACTGAGGAAGGACGTAGTCTAGGCGCGCGGACATGGCCAAGCTTTCGCATTACGGAAAAAAAGGCGAAGTGCGGATGGTCGACGTGTCGGAGAAAGCGGTGACGACACGAACGGCGGCGGCGCAGGGTTTTGTGAAGATGAAGCCGCGGGTTGTGAGCGCGGTCCGGCGGCTGCAAAACCCAAAGGGGAATCCGCTGGAAGTGGCGCGGATCGCTGGAATCGCGGCGGCAAAGAAGACCGCGGAATGGATACCTCTTTGTCATCCACTGCCGTTGACGCACATTGATGTGACCGCACGGCTGTGCCAGAATGGCGTTGAAGTGCGATCCACAGTGACCACGACCGCCCAGACGGGCGTGGAAATGGAAGCCCTGGTCGCCGTTACCGCCGCGGCCCTCACAGTCTACGACATGTGCAAAGCCCTCGATAAAGGGATGGAAATCACGGATATCGTTCTCACCGAGAAAACCGGCGGGAAGAGCGGGGATTACCATCGGGGGAAAGCTGCGACGAGGTGCGGGCGATGAGCACGGCAGGCAGCAAAAGCGTAAAGCTGCTGCTGGCGGATGATAACCCGTTGGTGCGCGAGCTGATCGTGAAGGGGCTTGAGCCGTTCTGCGAGGTGGAGACTTCCACGGACGGCGCGGACGCGCTGCTAAAGGTGGTGGACGCACCGCCCGATGTGATTCTTTGCGATTACAAAATGCCCGGCCTGGATGGCAGGCAACTCTTCGAGAAACTGCGCGGGCGCGAGTCGACGCGGCACATCCCGTTTTTGTTCATGGCCAGCCGGCCGGACATTGAAGAGCGGCTGAGGCCGCTGGTGGATG